>Ga0307507_10006801_pt1 | contig 17138 bp, 4 predicted proteins | sample 7_EM_MG_FD_207223 | JGI IMG/M metagenome (GOLD analysis project Ga0307507, IMG submission 207223) | Populus trichocarpa ectomycorrhiza microbial communities from riparian zone in the Pacific Northwest, United States - 7_EM | ecosystem: Host-associated > Plants > Roots > Unclassified | place...
AGAGCTTTATTATATAAACTTTAATTAATATATATAGAGATGAGGTTTTCCAGGGGGAGACCCCCTAGGACCCCCCTATATAGAGCTTTTGCTTAATTTAGAAGTAGTAGTAAGATTAAGGCGCCTTGGTTACTGCTAGGTAAGGATCTACTGCAGTGACTAAGGCGCCCTACTTGAGCTGGGCCTAAAGAATATATTAGTCACGAATATAGCACATATTTGGACTACAGAGCTTTAATGCAGAGCCCTCTACGTAGGATATAATATAGTAGATTATAATTCCAATTTAAAGCTTTATATACTAAATATTTTTAATGCCTAATAACTATTAACTATATCATTGCCCACCCAGTTCGGACGTACGACGACATAATAGCTTAGCGACGATATAATAGCTTAGCACTAAGTAATAGGAGGGAGAAGAGAAAGGGGAGGAGATTAGGGGTAGCTCGGCCACTGTAAGAAGGTTGTGATATTGGTATAATATTAAACTTTAAAAACCGTGTCCTGGGAGCTTGATTAACAACCCCTATATAAAACGTTAACAACGTTCAATTATAGAGCTTTAAACCGGCAGATCTCTTAGAAATGCCTATTATAAGCAGCTCCAAGTACAAAATCTAGAATATTTAGTAGTGGTGTGAGTATGGGACAGGGTATATATTTGCGTTCCCAAATGTCGTTATATGACGCAATTTTTAGGTAACGAAAACTAGCTGTTAATATTGCTTAACTAACACCTACCGGAGGTTCCTCCGTCCTTCCTATCTTCTCTCTCGCCCGTCTCCTCGTCTAATGCTGTCCATATCGCCACGTTAACTAATAGATCCCTTAGTGGGGACTAAGGAGTATTAGAGCACCTCTAGCTCTTATAAGGAAGAAGAAAAGAAGAGAGGAAGGTATAAAGGAGGGAGTATTTATAGACAGGAGGAGGCCTGTAAGCACAGGAGATTAGGCAGCCATAATATAGCCATTAATGTTGCTTGACTAACACCTACTAGAGGCTCCTCCGTCCTTCCTATCTTCTCTCTTGCCCGTCTCCTTATCTGATACTATCCATATCACCACGTTAACCAATAGGTCCCTTAGTGGGGACTAAGGAGGAGTATTAGAGCACCGCCAGCTCTTATAAGGAAGAAGAAAGAAAAAGAGGAAGGTATAGAAGGAGTATTTATAGACGGGAGGAGGCCCTACAAGCACGTAATTTGGTAAGTACTAATAGCATAAGATTCTCATATAAGATGGGCTTAATTGCTTACCAAAATATAGGGTGTCTCTGTTACTGCAGTAGCTACTACAGTAGTAGAGATGCCTTAAATATTTAATGTAACTGACTACTGAGGCTGTTAATAAGTAGAAGGTAGGCTACTAATGTGGTGCGAACAATATAGTTATTGATATTGTTTATAGCCTGTTTTTGCTTCTAGTGTATGCATAGATCGTCCTTGTATTTAGCGTAGAGCTAGTTATAGATAGTGAGCTGGTTTAGGTCTAGCTTTGCTATCAATATAGCCATAGGTAGTATGTCCCTTAGTGTAGGCCAACTTGGTAGTTCTAGCTTTAGAAGATTTAGAAGATTGTCTTTCTTCTTAGATGGGTTAATATACTACTATACCTCATTAGTTTTGGCTGTGTCTTAGATAATAAAGAACCATTGAATCTAATCGGATGGCTTATTAAGGATAAGGTTGATTTTTAATTCAGTAGGGGTCATTATTTTTAGAATTTAACAGGTCAGGAAGGGTCCAGGTTAGGGTCCAGCTAGCGTCTTAGCAGAACCTTATTTGGACGTTGATTTGATTCATCAGTTTAGATTACTAAAATCCAAAATTTTGTTATGGGGAGCGCGATTAATAACCCCTACTAACAGCTCTAACCACGTCTAATTTTTAATTTATAAATCAGCAGATCTATAGGTAACAGTTATTACAAGCAGCTCCAGGTACGGTATATATAAAATCTTAACTATAGGGTAGAGAAGTCGTGGCTGCTAATATGCGGTCCTAAGTAGCATGTATTCTCAAAGGTTATGTGACTCCTTATATAAGCAACATTTCCGCCCTTTAAAAAAAACTTAAAAAATTCTAAAAATTAATTAACGCTACAGACAGCAGCAATATTAATCCAGCAAAACTGCCAATTCTCCCTATATACCATTGTATGTATATCTAACAGCTCCAGAAGCGGTAAGAAGGTAGGATGGATAGGGGGGTTAAAATTTAGAAAATTGGATTTCGCGGTTAAGCTATTCAAAAATTAGGAAACTAAGACGAATACCGCATTCTCCGCTTACCTCTAAGCTAGTACATGATTTCCTATTTAGGAAAAGTCATTTACAAGTAGTTGCTGCTGCCTCCATACAAAATCTTCTTGTCGTGCCTCTTTAGTCTTACTTATAGATAACTAAAATTGTTCTATATCAAACCCACGTTTAAACATAAGCCCTAAAAGCTTCTTGACTCGTAAGATTGCTATATAGGTTAGCCCAGCTATCTTATCCTTTTCCTTAATATCTAGAACCACCTAGTTAAGTATTAGGCCCTGGCTTTTATATATAGTAAGAGTAAAAGCTAGAGTGATTGGAAATTAACGCTATAAGCAAGAGCCTCTTATACCCTCCCACTTATAAAGTACGGAAAATATAGAGACGACTTTCTTACTATCCTGCCGAGTAAATAGGGCAGGTCCGTTGTACCCATCTACTGTAATTAGTAGTGACTGAGGCTGATCCTTTTTAATATCCGTGTGTCCCTTCTATATAACATCTTCAACTGTACCAGTAGTACCGTTTACTAAGCCCAGTTTAACCCAGATATTCTATATTAATATTACTTTCGCGCCAATACATAGGGCTAGATTCTCTATAGTATTACACTAATCAGGAGTAACTTTCCGTGTACCTACACCAGTATCAACTGACTTAATAACCACCACTGGCTGTAAAAGGTCGCGAAGCCAAATAGTATTATACTTACCTACAGCAGCGCGCGTGCCATATAGCCGAATTGCGTTATCAAAGCTCGCAACCTCATCGGTAGATAGGCCTTGCTTACACCTAGTTAAAAGAAGCTTCCAGGTCAAATCACTTATAGAATCACTACGTAGCTCCGCAAGGGCTGTCCTAAATATAGAGCTCTTAGCGTCATCACCACCCTACCGCATAACTTGATCTAGGACAGCTGTTCAGTCAATCGCCTTATAGGCTCCCTTTCCATAGCTAGCGAGCTCTAACAGCCTAGTGGGTAGATTGCTGTATAAGGCCGCCTAACCTACAGGGGGAAGCTAATGGAAATTGCCTACTAGCAAGATGTTCAAGCCTCCAAAGTAGTCATTATTATATGCAGGGTAGATCTGATGGAGGCGGCAATTAATCCAGGCCAGATATACTTGCCCAATTATAGATTTCTCGTCAAGGACGAGATAGTGAATATCCTTAAAAGCTTACTGTAGAGGCGTAAGACTGGTAGTAGGCAATTCCTCAAACGGGCGATTTACTGGCAACCTCAATAAATTGTATATAGTTCTGCCGTTAATATTAAAGGCAGCTACCCTAGTAGGGGCCACTTAAGCCAATAGCATCGGCTTACCATTAGCCCTTGCCATATTACAGAGCGTAGTAGAGAGGATAGCAATAAGATATAATTTACCGGTTCCTGCCTCTCTATCAACATTAATCCGCAGTAGGGGGGGGCCAAGGCCTGCTTAGATCTGCCTATAGTAATTAACTACAACATTATAGATATAACGCTGACCTGGTTGTAAGGAGGACGGAGTTGCTATTTGGGATAGGCGGCTCTATAGTAGAGGCTATAGCCATACTTCCTGCCAATAAGTCCTCTTATTAAGCTACGGGTATGTACCCTAATACATACTCCAGTTGTAGTTATAATTAAGCTCCCTATTACTAAGCCTGTCAGGATCCTTAATTTTAACTCCGTTGGTATTTTAAACATGGGCATGCAGGGCCTTAAAGGACTAGTATAGCTCCAAGTCGTCTACAAAACCGCCATTAAACTCATTAATATCATCAGCAGTTTCGCGGCCTTCCTCTAGTTTCTAATTACAGAAGTAGTCAGGCAGGTGCTAATAAGAGTTAATATAAGCCTAATAGGAAGCCATATAATTAGGGGCCCCAAATCTATTAGTATAAGTAGCCACTTCCTTATACTCCCTCCACGGGTAATAAAGAATAAGCTTTACACGGCAGAACTTAGGATACTACGGATGGGAACAATCGCCGTTATATTACGGAAAGTACAATATAACTTAAGGCCTTGCTCTTGGCTGATGCTTATAAGTAAAGTAATTAAAATAGAGTAGAAAATTAAGGAAAGTAATATCCTCTACCCCATCTAGGCGGCGCTTATATTTCTTATAGTCAAACAGTCCGCACCCTCTTAGTTGCCCATTATTAAGCTTATACATAGCGCTTCGATCATCCTCCTGGCAGCAGTCTAAAGTTACTACATTCCTAGAGCCTTTATAAAGGGGAATGTCAAGAAGTAGATAGCATACCTCCTACGCTGACTAATTGCGTTCAGTAATAAGCTTATTTATAAACCTGGCCATAACCAAACTAAAGGCATAAAGGCTATTAGCGTACAGCTGTACTAATTAGAGTAACTCCTAGTAGGAAGTTAACTTCTTCTCTTCCTTGCTGCAATATTTGCCTATATAGTTAACTATTACTAATATGCTTATAGCAGGTGACATATCAATATTCGCCATCCACGCTAATATCATAGCTACATTGTAACCATTAAGAAGCTCATTATTACGCTGCGGACAGAACATCCAGTAATATAGATTTTGATCCTTTAATACAGCGGCCTCATTATAGAGAGAGTGTGAAAAATAGAAGCGGCACTCCTTTACTCCAGTAGAGATTTTCTTTAATCTTAAGCAGTAAGATTTGGTGCAATTACAGTGCCGTTAAAATTGATTAAGGCAGGCAGTAAGAAGCTTACTGGTATTAAGCTGTTCTTTATAGCTAAGAGCAGAAGGATATTAGAGATTGGGAGGCCTAGATTAATTAGGATTAATTACAGATATAAAAGTAGCCCAGTACTTAGTAAAAGCCGCCCTTAAGTCACTAGCTAACGGATCTGGCCTTAAAGCTATTAAACTCCATAAGAAGCCATATATATAGCCGCTACCTCATACCTACCACTTATATTAAGACCAAAAGTCAGTGCCATTAAATAGGCCCATAAGTACGTGCTTCCTAAACAGATCAAAGCGGCAATACAGCCAGTAAGCAGTAATATGCGGATTATTGTTAAGATTTTAAGAAGCAATCCGGTAGCGCTAAGCCTTATTAGCAGCCTTATATTCATCAAATAGAGGCATATAAGAGTGTAGATTATGCCAATATAGATTAGCAGCGCTAAGTGTAAAGAATAGAGACCTGCTCTTAATATTCTCAGCATAAGCCGTAAGCTTATTTCTCTTCTGCCTCCAGTAAGGTCTAGTGCCCTTAAGGTTCTATACATGCTGTACAATCTTGTTTAGCAACTGGCCACCCCTATTACCATTTATAAAATTACTAAGCTTATTTAAAGATAGACCATTCTTATCTAATCAGCTGTAAAGGAAGCGGGTGGCGTTAAGGGCTTGCTCTCTCATAATCCAATTAAACACGTAGTAGCAAAATAAGGGGTGGCGGCCAAACCAACTATCCTAATACTTAAGCATATGCTTAGCGTACGCAGCCAGGGTAACTGTATAGCTTTATGGCATGTTAAAATTGGCTTTGCCATAAGGAAACAGAGTAGGAAAGGCGCCGCGCATAATAAAGCTAGCTAATTACTCAGAGAGAGGTGTCTATTGCACAGTAGGAACCTCTAGGCCCGCTTATAGGTCTTATTAGTGTTAAACCTCACAACCTAAAAGCTCTAATTTATTAAAGTCAGGTACTAAATCAGGAACTAAAGTATCCAGTATATCATCATTAAATTCACCATCCAGTATATTACTGCCAAGCTCGGCAGGCAGAGGATCAATAGTAGGAGGACGTTGTACAGGAGTAGTAGGGTAAGCCATTGGGCCACTAGAATTAGACTCTAACTTATTAATATAAGGTAGCTAATCTAATATAGAGCCATTTTCGGGTAAGCTGGTAAGCTAAGTGCTATATATTTCAACATTATAATAATCAGGATGATTGGCCTTTAGAAAGTAAAGCCACTATGCTATAGCAGAGCGCCTTACAGTATACCGCTTGGTGAACCACCAACCTAGGTATTCGCCACCCTCTACTGCCGCAGGCCTCACAACCAGTATATTAAGTTCAGTAGGTAGCCGTGGTAGCTGCCTCTAAGTCTTTAGTATATTCTGGCCAAAGCAGCAGACATGGCCAGTATAGCGATGTTGCTGGCCGCGTACACACACAACTTGCAGATGAACGTATACGCGCGCAATCAGAAGCTCCTCCACTGCGGTAAGTATAGGTAGGAAGCCAGGAACAGGCCCCAGATCAAGCCCGTTGCTTTCACCAAATAGGGGAGGAAGGGTTAGATATTTGAGGCTATTGGCGTCCTTAATGCAGGCTTTATATACACCCATATTGTCACCCTCCGTAGCTAGGCCCATTTGGAACCACCGCTCCTTGCAACAACTGCACGTCTCCATACATTTAGCCTATAGTATACTCCTAAACTTCTTAATTCGCTCCCAATCAACAGCTGAAACGGGTAGTAATGTAGCCATAGTCAGAGCTTGCCGCGAGAAAGGTGGTATTGGTGGTAGGGTAGGTATTGGCGGTAGAGCAGGCATAGGAGCTAGTTCCAGCAAGGACGTATTTGGGCCATCTGGGGTGCTTCTTCTGCTGCACAGAGCTTCATCTGTAGTATATAGCGGAGGAGTAGGCGAGTAAGCTTCACCCCGTTAATTAAGAATGCGGTGCTCCCGTTATATTGCCCTAATTGTCTTCCGCCATTAAGCTATTTCAGGGGTATCTTAACTGTTCTGGCCGCGAGGTAAAAAGACGTCCTTAGTATCGGTTTTAGGTAAAGCATTTCGCTGGCGCTTTATAGGACGAGTCTTAGTAGAACCAAGCTCTGCTTTCCACCTATTTGAATTATATTTAGAGCCCTAGGAAAGTAAGTAAAAGTAGAAGAAATATACAGGGAAAACGCGCCTTTAACTGACACAATTAACATTACTTTAAAAGCTTAGTAAATGGGCCGTTTTTAATAAAATTAATATAGGGTTGTATTGAACAGCACTTGCTGCACTTAATTAGAGTAGGTTCTACTATAGTTAAGACGCGTATAGTAGTATTGATAGAGATATTAACAAAAAGGATGATTTGTCAATAGTGAGATCTTAAATATTTTGATGTTCGTCATATGTATTCTGCAGGTAGATACCGCCCACGGTTTTTTTTTAGACCAATTAAAAGCCGGCTTGGCAAGGGTTTGAAATCCAGGACCTAAAAATATAGACCACTCGTACCTCGGGTCAATTATTTAATTATTTAAAGAAATTCTACCTCATTGTCAGACTCTGACACCTCATCGTTAAGACGTAGACTCTGACAGAAATCCTACCTTAATTGTTATAGGACGAGATTCCATGAGATTCTATAAGTTTCTATGAAATTCTACCTCATTGTTAAAAGGACGATTCTGATAATAAGGACGATCCTGACAACAAGGACGATCCTAATAATAAAATACCATCTCAATTCCTCCTTTGCCTATTAGTTAAAATGACTCCACTAACGTCAAGTTCATTAACGACGATCATCCTTAATAAGCCAGAAGACTGGGAATAATGGCTATGGCAACTATAAGCCCTTATAGACAAACAAATTTGGGCCCACGTTGACCCAAACAATGCAGCACCTTAATAAGCTCTACTACAAGAACCAGCCTATCCAGAAGTTACTGATTTTAATAAGAATGCAACCTTATATGTACAGCTCTTAACGAATCAATAGAAAGCGTACGAGAATAGCAGATGATACTATGACTAGGATATAAAGTACTTCCTAAAACAGGAAGAGTATCTGTAATAGATACGCACCTAGATCACGTCCATAGTATTAATTTAGAAGAAGCTACTACTTAACCCTTCCTTTATAGTTAAAGAATAGCTGATTCGTTTAAAAGAAGACACTAAGCCCTTAAAGAACTTTATAATGAGGAAGGTACAGCTGTAGTATATAGAGTTACTTAAGGGGCTTAAGTAGATAAAGGTTACCTAGTGGCTTAACCAATGGGAGCATGCGATGAAGATGGCAGAGAAGTATAATCTTCTATAGATAACTAATAGGATCTGGCTAATAGACCTTGTAAATGTAATACGACCTATAAGCGAAACCTATTTTGTTCTGTACATAAAGCAGGCAAATAATACCAAAAAGGCTCCTTTATTAGAATACCGTAAAGTAGTAATGGAGCTATAAGAAGCATTCCAAAACCTTTTTAAAGCCGTACCTATAATGGCGAGAGGGAGTGCATTTAACGTAGACTTCGTAGGAGAGCCTAAAGAGGGTATCTCTATTACTGCTAAAGTCTAAAAAGGAAAAGGGAACAACTTATCTTGCAGCTAAAAAAGGGTAGGTATAAATTTAACTAAAGAGATGTCTTCTAAAAGGTTGAAGAACCTTAAATGCCTAGCATATAATATAAGGGGACATACCCTTCCTGACTGTTGGTATTTATTTAAGAGCAAAAGGCCTAAGGGATTTAAAGCCATAGGTATACGTATAAAAAGGGTGCTTATAAAGGTAGAGTAAGACAAGAATCTAGCTGCCCAAGTAGAATGACTTAAGCTTAAGGAATTAAAGGTTAATAAAGCTTAATAATAATAGGAGATAGTTAAGATTAAGGGAGAAGCCAATGTGATATTTCTAGAATTGTATTACACCGGTTAACTCTATCTATTAAAGCTATTAATTATTCTTAACTTAGGAACTACTCTCTATATCTTTAATAACCTCTCTTGTTTTTATAATTTTAGGAAAGCTCTAAGACACAAATATGTTATCGCCGGCAGCTTAGAAGTGCCTATACTAGGTTACGGCGATGTTACTATCTAGGTTACAAAACCAGATAAGAGCAAGGGAATCCTATGTCTTAAAGACGTTGCCTTTTATATGGACTTCAATACGAATCTAGTGTTGTTCCGTCTACTTTAAAAACGAGGGTTCTACTGGGATAATAAAGGAGACAATAATCTGCTAGTTTAGAAGGATAATATAATCCTATGTTAAATGGAAGAACGTTATGGACAATAGACTATTAAATACGTCTGACTAGGAAGTCTATTAGTATTTAATATAAGCCAACTGCTACGCCGCTAATGGAAGCGTAGAGTATTGTTAAGAGACGCTTGTCTAGATTTGAAAGGTAATGCGTATCTATGGTATCTGTGTCTAGGTTATCTAGGACCTATAAGCCTTTATTATCTAGGTCTTAACGCCCTAGGAGTTAAGCTTTAAGGCCCTAAGATAATAGAATGTTAATACTGCAGTCTCGCTAAAATTAAGCATTAGGTCTTAAGAAGGTTCTTAAAACGGAAAATTAATAAACCCTGTTTTGACCTCTATATTGACTGGACTAACCTTAAGGAAGCGTATACCGGATTTGTATGAGTTATGCTTATCTATAATACCTTCTTAGGAAGATCCTTCCCGTATTTTATAACGACGCATAGCGAGGAGAAGGAGACACTATGAGTGCTTAAAGATTTTATCCAATGGATTCGTCTGAGGTATAATCTTAAAGTTAACACTATTAGATTAGATAACAAGCTAGGGAGAAAAAGAACCCTTAAATGGCTATAGACGCAAGGGATTATATTTGAGCCTTTAGCGCTATATACTTAAGCTTAGAACGGTACCGCTAAACGCTTAGGGGGTGTGATTATTGAGAGAGTATAAGTAATAAGAATTACTGCCAATCTACTATACAACCTATGGAACGAGATAGTTAACTATACAGTCTACCTTTGAGATTGAACGCCACGGGAAAGCAATAATTAGAAATTGCTATATAAGAGGTTCTATACCTTCCTAGCTAATGGGTTAAGAAAGCCGCAACTAGCGCACCTAAAAGCCTACGGCTGTAGGGCGTATGTAATAACGTTAGATGCCTAGCTGAAGAAGAAAAGGCTAAGTAAGCTAGATCCGCGAGCCCATATTAGCTACCTCGTTAGCTATAACTCTACCAATATCTATAGGATCTGGATTCTATACAAAGGTATCATTATCTCTACTAGGGACGTTATCTTTGATAAAAAGACGTTCTTTAATAGCAAGCGAACGGACATCTTAAAGGACCTATACGCTGAATTAAATACGCTGATTAAGAAGATTTAACTCCCTAATACCCTAACTAAGAATAAGGTCCTTTTAGAAGACAATAAAGAAATATTTAAACCGTTAATTTAAGAGGAAGACGACGATAACGTTAATAAGCCAGTTTGAACCTTTAATAAGTTAGCAGATCTCGAGCTTGCAAGAGCTCTTAAAGATATGTACTATATACCACCTCCAACAGAAGAAGACAAAGAATCTCTATATGCCTTTTATGTTAAGTATCCTACGAAGTTAGGTGTATAAGGTACTAATTAGGACGTCGCTTATTAAGCAGAAGATGCGTTTAACACTTAAGGGGTATCTAACAACTTAGTTAAAAACTCGTTTAAGGAAGCCAGTGATAATAGGTTTAAAGACTTTGTTGCTAAAAGGATTATGTTAGCCTATTACGGCGCCTTCTTAGCAGGAAGAAAGTTCAACCTTAATAGTTAACTTAACGACAGCAAGCTGAAATCAGGCAGAATATGCGATGTTAGATTATATAGGAAGAACCTATCTCTACCACCTTAGTTAATCCGGGACCTTAATACGCATCCTCTTTAAGATTAGTTCTAAGAGGCTTAACAAGCCCATCTCTAATCTTATTATTAAATGAGGTCGTTTTAAGAAACAGAAAAGAAGCATATAAAGGGACAGCAGATCCTTAGCTTAATATAGGTGTTTATCTACAAGACGGATAAGTATGGATTTCTCCAGAAATGCAAGGCACGCTTAGTAGTATACGGAAATTAATAGGCCCTAGGAGACCTACCTATAAGAGCTACTATATTAGCTAGTACAACCTTCCGAACCCTTATAGTAATTACCGTAAAATTTAACCTGGAGACGACACAGATAGATACAGTTAATGCGTTTGTCTATTGTGATCTCAACGAGGTTATCTATATAAAGCTACCGCCAGGGTTTAATAAAGGAAAGAAAGACAAAGTACTGCGCTTAAGAAAAGCCTTATACGGACTATAACGATCACTACTATTATAGCAGAAGAATCTCACAAGCTCGTTAAATGAATTGGGCTTTAAAGAGGTACCTTAGGAGCCATATATTATGCTAAAAGGTAGAATAGTTGTCTTCTTCTACGTTAACGATATTGTCTTCTACTACCAAAAGATAGATAAGAAGAAAGCTTAAGAAGCAATTAAGGAGCTATATAAGGAATACTAGATAAGTATCCTTGGCGAGCTAAAATAGTTCCTAGGAATCCATATACTACGCAATTATAGCTAGAGGCTCCTGTGGCTATCCTAGGAAGCCTATATTAAGAAGATAGCTAACCAGTATAAGATAGATCTTAGAGGGCGTCTTCCAGACACTCCTATAGCAGAATTGGAACTCCTCCCTACTAATTACCAATTGATCTGTCTAACGCTTCCGTCCCCTAATATAGACCTACTAGTCCATCCTATGTCCCTACCAAGAGAAGCAGCTTCTATGATGCTATATTAGAGAAAAATGGGTTTAATACTTTATGCAGCCACTATAACGCGTCCAGATATTGCTTTTGTAGTATTATAGCTGGTAAGGTTTAATTAGAACCCAAGCCAAAAGCACTATTAAGCGGTAGATAGAGTAATCCAGTACCTATATAGCATAAGGAGCAGAGCAATCTACTATAGAGAAGATAAGGAAGGAACAAACAGTAGAGGGAAAGACAAAGGAATACGCGACAAAGAACGAGACGATAAAAGAGACGGTAGAGGTAAAGCGCAATCATTTATCTATACCAGCGATGCATTATTCGCGGACAACTCCATTAATAGAAAGAGCTCGCAAGAATACATTATAAAGCTATTTAGGGGGCCAATTGCCTGGAGAGCAAACAAGTAGGGTATAGTAACAACGTTAAGCACAGAAGCCAAGTTATTAGCCCTATTACAGACAGTAAAGGAAGCTATCTTTATTAGTAGGCTGTTTAAAGTAATGACGTTACGCCTAAACAAGCCCTTGATTATTAAATGCGATAATATATAGACGCTCTAACTAATTACGGAAGATATGGTAAAGCTGATTACAAAGCTCTAACACGTTAACATCCATTAACACTGGCTATATTAGGAATATGCAATAAGACGAGTACGATTTCAATAGATAGTAACGAAGGAGATAATCGCTAATAGACTTACAAAGGCCCTGCCCAAGCAGAGGTTTTAAAGCTTTGTTAATATAATCGGGATAGTGGATATTAAGGAGCAGCTAAATAAGGAGAAGCAACTAGAGGACCTAAGGGACAGTATTAGAGCAAGACAGAAGGATTTAGATAAGATTACGGTTTAATTGACTTATTAACGGACATGAGAAGGTGGCTAGCTTTGACCTTAAAGAGCTTAAAGCTAAGGGGGTGTATTAGATAATCTGTATTCTCTAAAGGCGTGGGTCACGTGCACGAGTCATGTGCACAAAGACACGTCACTAAAGACACGTCAGATCAAGGTCAAAAAGACATAATACAAGATCATCAATCAATCAACCCATTTTATCAATAAACTCATCTATTTGAACTTCGTGACACCGTTACGTACAGCAAGTTGCCGTCACGTGTCGCCGCGGCAGTAGCGTGGCGAGGAGCCTTAAGCTCCTCGCCCTCCCTGACATATATAAGAACAGAACAATTATCATACTATCTACGAACTATAGCTATGTGATATTACCTTGTGTAACCAACACTGATTAGTGGTTAACTTTACTATTATACTATAGAACAGCTAGGTATTACTAAAAAGAGACAAGCCACTGTACTAGTGCTACTCGTGCTAGAGGAAGCTGTTTTTTAAGGTTAGAACTGGTCCTAAACCTTAAATAGAACTCTTTTACAAATTTAAGGATTTAAAGGCTAGAACTGGTTTTAAGCCTTTCTAAGATTACAGATTCTTGCGTCTATTACGTAGAATAATATGCTTTACGAGTCTTTGTAATTTAAGGCTAGAACTAGTCCTAAGCCCTATAACCGTAAATACACGTTATAAACGCGTACTAAATAATAAACGCGTACTAAATAATAAACGCGTACTAAATAATAAACGCGTACTAAATGACAAATATATATTACGAACGCGTACTAAACGATAATCCCTATACTAATAATACTTCCCTCTCTCTAAAAACATGGCTACGCCTATTTTAAATAACTAGAAAGACTTCTTACTACTAGGGGTAGCTAAGCACGCGAAACTTATTAATAAAGATTAAGACGAATTCGCCTTTAATATAATAACTTATACTATAAAATAAGTTAACGGCTTTTTCCTACACTATATTATATTCTACCGAAATAGATACTACGCCGACTTACAACTATGGGAGTATTTTAGGGAGGATTTTATAGGATAGACTGCTGATACCTAGGCACTTAGTAATGTTAATATTGTTTAGGATTTTTAAGACTTCCTTTATAGGAATAGGGTATATATTGCTAAGAACAGTAACCTAATTACTAGCAATATTTAGGCCGTTATTATCAGTATAGAAGAACTAATATGGACGGAAGCTGAGATTATACGTTAACTACGGAAACCTAAAAATAACTTATATTCTTTAGAAGGCAACTTTAATTTATATTAAAACCCCTAGAACGCTAACTTTCTACCTAGAGCTACTTTCCTACCTAAAAGTGCTCTCCTACTTAAAGTTGCTTTGCCTTTACCTCCTCTACTCTAGCTAACCGGTGAGCCTTTATTATAAGAAGTTACGAATCTGATAAAGGTATATTTGGACAAAGAGAAGAAGTTTGGAGGAGAATTATATAATATGCTTAGAGCAAAACTATAGGTCTTTTATAACTGTTATAATAAGGTTGGAATTTAACGCTACTAGTACCATTATACTTTCTCTATTATATTAAAGGGACAGGTAGTAATATTCTATTATGACTATATTATAGGTAAAAACTATAGCTTTAATATAATGCTTTAGCTTACTAGAGCCCACTTTAAGACTAATAAGAATTGCTAACTTTATATATCTAAATGGCGAGAGACTATATTTTAGAGAGTTATTACTTCCAACCTAATAAAGACTTATTTAGAGTGCCTTTAACTACTTTTTAATAAACTTTAGAAAATCTAATATAGCCTTACTAAAACCTACTAAAATAAGAACAGCCTAAGGGACTAGGTTATTTTAGTATGCTATAGCGTTCCTAAGTGTAACTTGGCACTATACAAACCTATAGATATGTTTAAAGGAGTATATACTAAGCTACACTCCGCTATAGGTACTGCGATGCGAATATAAGAATCTTAATAGCTCTATACTAAAAACCTTACCTAAATAAGTATTCCTAACTAATATAATTATAACTAGACTGATCGAATATATAGTGGCCATAGTAGGGAATACGGAAGAGGGTACAATCAATATTGACTATAAGGCAACTGTGGAGGTCCTCATAGAGGTTTATTTTGAAGTAATTGCTAAAAGAAGTGCTATGTTTATAAGAAGCTAAAGTGCTAGTTAACTAGACACTCCCTTAATAAGCAAAAAGAGGCATATAATAAGTTCCGTCAGAGTGTAAGAAATGTCAGAAATTATAAGGTTACTACGGCCTATTTCTAAAGCTTTCTGGTTTAATATGAAGGCGTAAAAGACCTTAAGGGTAAGGTTAATAAGGTTAAATAGCTTCTTATAGATATGGAAATTAAGGACTACTCTCCTAACTAATACTTCACGGAGTATAGTAAGGTAGATGGTATATAAACCATCACTATTTTTAACGACCAATCTACGCTCTATTCTATTATGAAATTAGATATCTTTAATAAGCCAAAGGAGAGTTCCGCGTTTTCCTTTAATAATAGATACTTAGCGTACGTCTTCTATGGTATTATGCCGGATATAGGAGCCGTAGGAGTATCTATAGTAGGAGAATCTTAAGTTTAAGCTCTTTAGTAGCTTAATAGCTCTATTTAGATTAACTAATTAACGGCAGGCCAATATACAATTTGCTTTAGTAAAGGTACTATAATCTCTTTTGGCATAATTAGGGTCTAAACCCCCTTAGGATATATTACTTTCTATATTATTCCTACAAACACTCCGTTTCTATTTTATATTAAAGATATGGATAAGTTAAGCGTTAGGCTTAACAACTTTAAAAATATACTTGTTTAGGGAGACAATTAGGTACCTATTATACGCAAGTAGGGTTACCCCTAGTTACTCCTTTATTAACTAGAAAAGAGTGTTGCTTAGAGCTACTTAACTAAGTTAGAATTACGCCAACTACACTATTATTTTGGCCACCTATCTGTTTATTAATTGCTTAGGGTTCTTTAGTAAGCAGGCTATAAAGTTAAGGTTAAGGTAATTAAGTATCTTATAAAGTACTACTATTACTGCTAAATGAACTAGAAGTCCCCTGGCCGATTTAAGTTTACCTTTAAAGATAACTATAACTTTAACTTCTGTATTATTATTAACGTTATATATTTTAGCGGCAAGCTAGTACTTTAAGTTGTTAACTTCTTAACCTCCTTTTAAGCCGCGCGTTTCTTAAAAGATATATTAGCCAGAAATATATAGGATACCCTTTAGTTATACTAGATTAATGTCTATTTAGAACCCCCTAATTAAATTATCTATAATATAGAAAAGAACTTCTTATTTACAGAGTTTTAATAATAGATAAAGGCAATAGTAATTAAGGTTAAGGAAGTCCCCGTTAAGGCATATAATAGTATTAGAAAAGTAGAGCGATATTACACGCTATTATGCCACGTATATAAGATTATCTCTTTAGAACTAAAGGATGCTAGTAAAGAACTTACTTTACAAATAGCTGTTAAAGCTGTTAATAATTCCGCTGGCCTAGATAGACTCGTACCTATATTACTAGTCTTTAGCGCCTACCCTTAAATAATTAATAACTCTCCACTATCTTCCTCCGTTGTGTAACGAGCTAAGGCTATTTATAAGGTAATAAAGGAGGTATAATGTCTCTACGCTACACGCTAGGTTAATAATGTATTAGGAATAAGAAATGGCCTAAATACCTTAACTACGCTTAATCTGCCACTCTAGTCTGAAGTACGCGTATGGCGTAAAAAGGGAGGATAGTTAGGCCTATACTAACTTATTATAATTAATAGTTAAACTTGCACTATTTAGATGCCTTATAGACCTACTTAATTCTGTTTAACTGTTATTAAGCCTTACTATAAAGATAACAATTCTAAGCCTTTGCAGGATGCCCTAGAAGATGCCCTAAAGGAGAACTATAATTAATATGCTCTAGAAGGCGACTACGATCCCAATATAATATTAGTAGATACGCTACAACCATGACGCGGTAGAGGTCGCCCAAAGGGATTACAAAATCGCCAACATCTTGTTAATTTTAAAGAGCAATTTATTGCCGCTATTGAAAATGGAGTTAAGTTATTAATGGCCTTTATAACAGCTAAGGAGAAGGATGACTTTAAACTCGCAAAACAGCTTTAAAAAAAAGGTTGTATTATAACTCTAGGAGCTCCTTTTTAAGTATCTAATAAGTAGGAGATTGAGGGTCTTATTATAAGAGGAGTTTTTAAATTTAAGAAGTATAACCCTACTAAGTTTAATAGAGTTCGCATCTTTAAGTTAAGAATGGTTAATAAGATTAAGGGCAAAGCTACTAACACCCTATTTAAGAAATTAAGGCTTGTTATCCAAGGCTATAATAATAATAGCAAGGAGGTGATTCTTACGCAGTCTCCTATAATTTAATAAGCTAGTTAGCGAGTTATTATTACGCTAGCTCCCTCCTTAATAAAGAATAGAATGGCGGTTTATTTATAAGATATTACTTAAGCCTACACCCAATTAGAGACGCACCTTT
>Ga0307507_10006802_pt1 | contig 17137 bp, 11 predicted proteins | sample 7_EM_MG_FD_207223 | JGI IMG/M metagenome (GOLD analysis project Ga0307507, IMG submission 207223) | Populus trichocarpa ectomycorrhiza microbial communities from riparian zone in the Pacific Northwest, United States - 7_EM | ecosystem: Host-associated > Plants > Roots > Unclassified | place...
TAGTTCCTTCCAAACCTTCTTTGCAAAGGTAATAACCCCCCGTAATGCAGCCTTCCTTTCCTTTACCCTCTTCTCTTCCTGCTCCTTTTGAAGCTTTTCCTCGTTCTTCTTTTATGCCTCTGCTACTGATAAAACTCGTGCCTTCCCATAGGCAGCCCTTGTCTTATTAATACGCTCCTTCTTCTGTCTTTTAAGAAGCTCTTAATTTGTTCGCTTGAGGATTGTATTATCAGCAACCGTACTTAATGTAAACTGCCGAATATTGTGCACAACTTGAGAACGTAGGGGTGATGCACCTTGTAAGAGCTGCCTAAATATTTCAGTAAGTCTCTCCTCTACGGAAGGAGATACGGGTATATTAAATCGGTGGCCATTCTTGTCTGTAAAGCTTATACAGGAAGGAGTTGTTGGCCGAATCTTTTCTAAAACAACTGAAGGATTGAACGGTAGAAGGCCAGTTGCCCGCCATGCACTTGCTATATTGGTTAATGATATAGCTTCGTGTCGTGCAGCTTGGTAATACTCAAGGAACTTAGGCTTAGTAATATTAACAGCTCCATAGAAGGCGAAGTCATAGAGGCGCTTTCGATAGGCTTTTGATAAGGGGCTAAATATACCAACATCTAGGGGCTGAAGTAGGTGCGTTAAATGAGGTGGTAGATAGAGAGGGATAATCTTATAAGCCTCGCAATATTTAATAAACTGCATTGACACGTGGCTCTCGTGTCCGTTAAGAATTAATAAGCGGTAGATTCCTTAAAGGCGTGGCTCTGTATATTGGTCAAAGTGTTTTAACTAATTAACTATAATGTCCAAATTTGTCCACCCCGAATTGCTTACTTAAATCACTGTCTTGTGATCAAGTCTAGGTGATATCCAAGATCATTGCATTTGCTTCCCCTAAAAAATAAGGTAGAGAGGCAATTGATATTAACTTCCTAATATACACTTAATAATAGACACCCAATCGCAATTACCCGGCTCTATAATAAAGGCTTAAGCCTCTAATTAAGGAACAAGTACCTTAACCTTATCGCCTAACCCTATTGCAATTCCTTTCTTATCCATATTGTATTGATCGCCTGGGGGAATTGCGTACTTGGTAATAGTAGCTTTATAGAGATTAAATCACTCTTTAATAATCTCTGGATCCTCAGTGTCCTTTTGCTTTTAATTAAGGCCTTAGGCGAATCGAACTTTGAGCTCTAGGTATCGGGTAAGGAAGTTTTTATACTAGTATTGGCCAAGCTCTAGAGAACGCTTTTTTGTAGTAAGGATACTTTTAGCTATAGATTTGAGGTGTTAAATTCAAGGTGGCCAACCCCAGGCTCCCATTGTATTGATCTATTTAACTAGGGAGTCCTCCTTAATGACTAAGAGCTTTTGAAGCTTTTGGTGATACTCCTTGCTCAATTGGCGGCCGTTGCGACGATGGTAAACAGAAGAGGGCAATAGACCGTATATTCGGGCAAGCAAACGGCCAGATTGATTAGGATTGGCTTCCAATAATTAAAGAACAATTTGCATTCGATCTTCTTGGTCAAGCGACAGTAATTAAGAGGTAGTAGAAGACATAGTGGTGGTATAGTAGAGGAGTATTTTGATGTTTTGATTTTGATTTTCCTAGGAGGCCCATGCACTGTCTCGGGTAGGTGGCTGTCTCGTCTGGGTGGCTAAGACGTTATACCCATATTACTAGTCTTTGGCGCCTACCCTTAAATAACTAACAATTCTCTACTATCTCCCTCCGTTGTGTAATGAGCTAAGGCTATTTACAAGGCAATAAAGGAGGTACAACGTCTCTACGCTATATACTAAGTCAACAACGCACTAGGAATAAGAAATGGCCCAAATACCTTAACTACGCTTAATCTGCCACTCCAGTCTAAGGTATGCGTATGGCATAAAAAGGGAGGATAGTTAGGCCTATATTAACTCATTATAATTAATAGCCAGACTTACACTATTTAAATGCCTTACAGACCTACTTAATTCCGTTTAACTGTTATTAAGCCTTACTATAAAGATAATAGTTCTAAGCCTTTATAGGATACCCCAGAAGATGCCCTAAAGGAGAACCACAATTAATATACTCTAGAAGGCGACTATGATCCCAATACAATATTAGTAGATGCGCTATAACTATAACGCGGTAGAGGTTGCCCGAAGGGATTACAAAATCGCTAATATTTTATTAATTTTAAAGAGCAATTTATTGCCGCTATTAAAAATAGAGTTAAGTTATTAATGGCCTTTATAATAGCCAAGGAGAAGGATAACTTTGAACTTACAAAACAGCTCTAAAAGGAAGGTTATATTATAACTTTAGGAGCTCCTTTCTAAGTATCTAATAAGCAGGAGATTGAGGGTCTTATTATAAGAGGAGTCTTTAAATTCGAGAAGTATAACCCTACTAAGTTTAATGGAGTTCGCATCTTTAAGTTAAGAATAGTTAATAAAATTAAGAGCAAAGCTACTAACGCCCTATTTAAGAAATTAAGGCTTGTTATCTAAGGCTACAATAATAATAGCAAGGAGGTAATTCTTACGTAGTCTCCTATAATTTAACGAGCTAGTTAGTGAGTTATTATTACACTAGCTCCCTCCTTAATAAAGAATAAAATAGCGGTTTATTTGTAAGATATTACTTAAGCCTACACCCAATTAGAGACGCACCTTTAGCACTTAATATTGGCATACCTTCCAGAGCAAATTTGCCACCAGTATCCTAAAGATACAATCATGGTTATACTTAAGCCATTATATAGGATCGTAGAGGTAGGAACTTACTAGTAGGCTACCTATAGCAAGCACTATAAAGAGAAGCTTTTAATAACTACTTTTATATTTAATCCCTGCTTCCTTATCACAACTACGGGAACTCTATTTGGAATTGTCGGCATATAAACTAATAATATAATTATCTTAGGAGACAACCAGTTCTTAGCTCTTAAAGAAGACGAGCTAGTAAAGGCAAATCTTATAGCAAAGCTAAAGGAAAAGCTTAGTTTAATAACACTATTACTCTTTAATAGATGCATCCTCTCCCTAAATAAGGATTCTATTGCTCTACGCCAGAAGGGTTAAGGTAAGAAGATTAATGTTATTAACACTAATTCTCTAAAGTAAGGATATGTAGAGTAACGCGCTTATGGAGCTTATATTACTTCTATCTATTAACCTAAGGCTTTATTTAATCTCTCTATTGCCGCCTAACACTAGGAACCAACTAAGGATAATATTCTTGCCCTAAATAAACGCCTTTCCTAGCAAATAAACCATCTTAACTGGGGCCTATACTACGTGCCTATTAATCTTCCCACCGCTAAGCTCTTTGTATTTATTAATGGATTGTTTATAAATAATAAAGATTTTAGCTTCTAGCTAGGATATAAGATTATTATCGCAAATAAGTTTACTGGAGAGAATAACTTTATAATCTATAGTAACCTTATCTATTAGAGCTTAATTAAGAGCAAACGCGTTACCCGAAGTGTTTTGGCGTTAGAGATATATAGAATAGTTAGCGGAGTTAATATAGCAATTGCAATTAGAACTACCCTAAAGATAATTATAGATTAACTCAAACTTCCTATTATCCCTATAATCGTATGCACTAATTTATACTCCCTCTATAAGTGCTTAGTTAAGCTTAGTACTATAAAGGAGAAGCGCCTTATAATTAATATTATAGCACTTTATTAATCCTACAAACGGCGAGAACTCTTTAAGATTTAATAGATTAACGGTTAAGATAATCTAGTAGACGTAATAATAAAGGCAAACCTAAATAAGGCTCTAGAAACGTTTGTTAATATAAACACTCTATATATATAAGTTAAAGGTTGGGTTAAAAGGGAGTAGAAGTATAATATTCTGTAGACCCTAACTTAAACTAGCTAATTAGGATTTTCTATCCCTAAAATGGAAAATCGCTATTAGCTTACTTACTACTAGCGCCTTAGCGGCCTACCCGTCTTTATATTATCTGCCAACTGCCACATTGTTGCATATTGTTGTATATTATTTGGTATTATCGTATATTGTTTAGTATTGTTGTATATTGTTTGGTATTATCGCATATTATTTAATATTGTTGTATATTATTTGGTATTGTCGCATATTGTTTAGTATTATTATATACTGTCTAGTATTATCGCATCCTGTCTGTTTATATATATATAGATAGCAACCACAAAAAGAAGAGTTGCCAGTGTTAGGAATAAGGCAAGCTACTATTACGCCAGGCATGTTGCCGTCACGTACTAACGTGGCCCTAGCGTAGTAAGGAACCTTAAGTTCCTTACCCCTTTCCTTATTCCTATTAAAGAAGAAGAACAACTATTATACTATCTATAAATTATAGCTACGTGATATCCCCTTGTATAACCAACATTTAGTATATTTAATATATAAATATTAAATATAACAATACCCTTATTATAATAATACGCTTAGCTATATAGACCGTATTATATTAAATAGTTTTTACTATAGCCTAAGATATAAATATGGCTAGCTAAGATAGATACTAAAATATATAATACTGCTATACTCCTTATATACTATCTAAGAAGCAATACTTTTAGCAGCTAGCATAGAGAACTATAGTGGGGTGTTATAAGTGTTCGTTCTAAGCGAATTTTTAAGCTAACCCACCCTACTAAATTATATATAACAACCACATAATTAATTTTAAAGCTTTAAAAAACATCCAAGGTTTATATTATATATTAAATCTAGCCATTATTACTTTTTTTTAAATTTTAAAACCAACAATTCCTTTAGAAATCCTATTAGTTCCTCAATAAGATCTATAATGTTTAATATATATTTTCTACCACTAGATATTTAAAAAAATTTATAAAAATTTAATATTTAATAAAAAATTATTATTATTATGACTTGTTTTATTTAGAATATTGTTTTAAAAGCACAAAAGTTTATTATAGGATTATGAAGTTAAAAAATTGGAAATTGTATAGAGAATTGCATTTTTTTTTTCTATTTTTTAACGTTATAACCTTATAATAAAATTTTATGTATTTTAAATAAGAATTTAAATAGGGAGAGTTTTAGTAATAGCAAATCTCTATAAAATATTAGATTTTTAAGAAACATTTTTAATATCTAGTAGTAGAAAACATATGCTAAAATAGTAAGTTTGGTAAAAATTTGGTAAAACATAAGGGCTTTTAACGGGGGACTATAAGATTTAAGGTTTTAAAAAAAAGTTATAATAGCTAGATTTTATATAGCGATAAGCCTTATAACTATTTTAAAGCTATATAATTGATTTTGCGGTTGCTATATAGTAATTCAGCGAAAAATATCACATTTGATGTGGTCTGAGCACAGACACTTATAACACCCCATTGTATAACACACTACTCTTAATATAAAAAGGCCTTAAGGCGGCTACCTAGTGGCTTATTAGCCAAAATATACTAAACCAGTTCCGGATTGTAAAGAAAATAGTAATAAAAAGCAAAGGGGCGAGTAATAGGCGCCCCCTAACAACTCTACAATAGTAAAGCAAAGTCTATAATACTAGCGCGTCTATAGGCTTATTACAGCAGTAATAGTTCCCAAAAAGGTTAAAAAGTAAGGTAATAGAGCACTATAGGCAACTTATAGGCGTTAAGTAGGCAAGTCCTAAAAGGCAGGGAGATAGATTACTGGGTTTTCTTAAGTAGAGTTTTCTCCCTATATATAAATAAGGAGTAGTCCGCGTGGGCCCAATAGGGATTTAAATCAGATATTAAGCAATAAATAATTATTATAATTAAGGTTTAGAAGATAGATTAGAAGTTTTTTTTAGAGCTCTTGCTGCGTCTAGCCTAAAAAGACCAAAACTAACTAAAAGAACCCTAAAAAACTCCTAGAGAATCCCCCTAAGATATATATATCGTAGGGGAGGCATATATTAAACGACGGTGGTTTGCACTTGTGCGCGACCGCTAGAACTACGCCTAGTAATAGCCCTCCATAATAAAAACAGACGAATACCACACTATAAAGCGGAAATACCTCCATTAAAAAGGCATCCAATAAAATATAAAGCCTATTAGACGCGTCTAGTATCCAGAACTATAGGGAAATAACTATTAGCCATAATAAACTAATATAGCTTGTAGAATAGCTCCGCCAATCTAGTAAACCTTAGGCGCCCCTTTAGTAATCCCTTAATTAAATCCTCTAATAGCTAAGCAAAATTAAAAATAAATAAAAACCCCCTTTACCGGCGAACCGTACCTAAGCCACTATAGCTGCGCTTTTATAGTATAGGGAACCTATCCCCCTTAAAATAACAACTAGGTATATAATTATAATATAACTAAATATAGAAAAAGTAGAGGGGCTTAGGGGATAATTAGAAATAGAAGTCCTTATAACGATTTATAAAGAGATTTATAACGCTATTATAGTCTAACACCTTAGGAGCGGAGATATTAGAGTTACCTTAAAGGACTAATAGGTAAAAGAACAAGCTATAAGGGTAGGGAATGGGCTAGGAGAACGCATTAGCATAAAAATACTCTATAAAAATTACCTAGTTAAAGTCCTAGCGGTTCCTATAAGCCTTAGAGTAAAAAAGGGACGCTAGGTAGACAATACAGCAACTATATAAGAGATAGTAAAACAAACGGAACACCTTATATTAGGCCTTAAGATTACCTAAATCTAATAGTTATAATGGAAAAATGCAAACTAAGCATATAATAAGAATAATAAGAGGATATAAGGGTTGCCAGAGACTTGCTAGGGAGATACTAAACGAATATATAGCTCCCTTATTATTAGTACATATACGCTAGGAATGTAAAAACTCCTTATCTAAAAAGGAATAATTATAAATGGCCTAATATACAATATAAGGCTCTACAACTATAGACTACGCCTAAAATAATGCTATTACTATATATAATAGGGACATACCTAATCTATATACGCAATATAGGCGTGCTACGGCCACTATATAGGCCCCTATAATATAAGATACTACTTAAATTAAGACTAAACAAAATGCGTAAACTACCACTAAAGTATATATAAGGCATGGGAGAGAGAAGGCTGCATTAAATACAGAAGATAAAAGGCAAGGGCTTAATAGCTGCGGAAATAACTACACGTTAGGTTATATAAATAGAAATAACAGGTAATAAGCTAGGGGGATATAAGTACCTTTCTAGCGCTTCCTACCTTTAATATAAGGAGGCTAAGCCAGCCATTCTAAGCCTTAACAGGCTAGAAGTGACGCTATATAATATTACTGAACTAAATAGGGATATAAGGGAAAGGACGCCATATAGGAAGACCCCTATAGACAGCTATAGCAAGCTTAAAACCAGGATAATTAAGAATTAAACTTAACGCAGCAAATATAACATTTGCAGCTAACCTATAAAGGGTATATAGTTAACTAGTAAAATTAGGGGAAGAACTAGAGATAATAATAGATTTAAATATAAAAGCGCTAGTAGGAACATAAGACATAGGAATAGAAAGCTCTATATAAAATAAGTAGCAACTAAGGTATAGATATAAAAGATAGAAGTTCTAAAAATCCTAAAGAAAGTAGAAATAGAAGAAGTAAAGAATAAAAAAGAGATAAAGAACCCTTATTAGGGGTCCACTACCTATCTATTATATAGTATAACTACGGCAATACAAACTACTATTTTATAAGGCCCCTACTAGACAGTCTAGATCTAGAGAAATACTATATCTTTGCTATATAAGAGCTGTATTATAATAACTATATATAATTAATATACTACCCCTAAGGATTTTAGCTCCTATATAAACTAAAAGCAGCCATATATATATGCTTTATAATTAGTAAAGCTATTAGCCTATTCTTATAGTTATAGTAGGCAGTTAACCTAGATATTATAGTAATAACAATCTAGACATATAGGGGACCGGTATAAATTATTAATATATATAACCCTAGGGTTAAAGGGGTCCCATAAATAGAGAATATTATATTAGTAATAAGCTTACTAAAAACTAAAGGCACGGAGTCTATCCTATTAGGAGATATAAACCTCTACTACCCGCGATAAGGGGGTATCTATATTACTGCTAAATAATAGGTAGAGTACTTATTAAGAGTTATAGATATTTAGGGCCTTAAACTAGCCACCCCCCTAGGGACAATTATATAGTAATAAGGCATCGCTAAAAGTATAATTAACCTTACATTTATAGACGAAGGCCTATACTAAAGACTTAAAAGGTACAACCCTAAAGAAGAATAGGCACTTACCTTAAACTATATCCCCATCCAAATATAGCTAAATCTAGATATTAAAGCGCAACTAAATAGTAAAAGATATACAATAAGGAAGCTTAAGACAGACAGTTTCCTTAATATAGTTAAATAATAACTTTAAGACCTAGAAGAAATCTACCTAATACCAAATAAGCAAGGCTTATTGGCTACCTCTAAGAAAATTAACCAAAGACTAGAAAGAATCTAGGCAGCAATTAAAAATGGGCTAGAAAAGCACTGCCTAGTCTTATAACTAAGCCCCTATATACAATATATATAGTCCGCATAATACGCGGTTTTTATTGCTGGCTAATAATAAGCAGAAAGGAAATATATAAGTAGCCATAACCCTAAAGATAAGAGATAATATAAAGACATAAGAAACTAATTAAAGAATACCGTAAAAAAAGGTAAGAAATAACTAGAGATAGTTTATAAATAAGCATACTTCTAACCTAAGCCTCCCCTATAATAAGGGCCTTTAAGCTATAGTAAAATAGGTAAAGAAAAAGGTAGGGCGCCTAGTAAAAGACTTATACCTACTACCTCTACAAAGAGTAGGGGAATTATAGGCTACTAATAACAATAATAAGAAGGTAAAGATCCTTATAAAGAGGTTCTTCCCCTAACCAGCTTTAGCTAACCTTAGTAATATTACAGGTAAAATACTAATAACTTGCCTATAGGTTAACAGCGATATAATAATAAAGAAAATGGCTAGAACTATTAGCCGCCTTTTAAATAATATAGTACTAGGACTAGATAGGATTCTAAATAAAGCTTTAAAGACCTATAGACTACTTATAGCACCTTAGCTTGCAGACGTAGCTAAAATATACTTTGCTATAAGCTACTACCCGCAACTTAATAGAGCTATAATAACGAATATTCTATAAAAAGAAGGTAAAGTAGATTACTTAACCCTAAAAAGCTACCACCCTATTGCCTTAGAAAATACCCTTAGCAAGATCTTAGAAAGGGTAATAGCGGACTGTATAGTAGATATGGCTAAGGAACACGCCCTACTACTATAAAGCTAAATAGGGGTAAGAAAGAACCGCTTAATACTATTAGCACTTACGCTACTTGCTGCCACTATTAAGTCCGCATAGGCAATGCGAAGGGACTTTATAGTATTAATACTTAGCCTAAATATTAGCGGCGTCTATAATAACGTACCCTATAAGCGCCTCCTATATATTCTTAGGGTAAAGGGCTTCCCAGAATAGATTATATAATTTATTTAAGGGTTTACAGGCGAGAAAAAAATATTACTAGTCTTTAGCGGATACCAAAGCCCCTCTATTATAGTTATAATAGGAATACCATAAGGATTACCCCTCTTGCCTATACTCTTTCTTTTTTTATAAGCAACCTACTTAACTCCTTTAAGGAAGGGGCGACCTAGGGGATAGGCTTTATTAATAATATAAACCTAATTATGTACGGGCTAATAGCCGTAGAGAATTGCAAAACACTAGAGAGAGCCTATAATATCTATATAAAATAGGAAAAAGAATATAGAGTCTAATTCTTACTAGAGAAATACTAACTAATCTATTTTATAAGAAAACGTAACTAATCTATAGATCTCTAGTATATAATTTATATTTAAGGTTTTAGGGGTTAACTAGTTTAGGGCCTAAGGGTATTAGAAGTATAGATAGCAAGCTCTAGTAAAGCGCATATGCGGCATAAGCGGCTTATAAGGGCCAAGTATAGTATATTGCACTATCTAGGATTATTAACTCTATATCCCATACGCTGTTGAGAAAGGCATACGCACAAGCGGACCAACCAGAGTCTCTAGATTAAATCGAGTCTTGGCAAAATAAAGTCGTAAATTTAATCAACGAGTTAAAGCTCTAAATCATTATAATAAAGTTCAAACTTAATATATAATTGACTCTATCATGTTCTAATTAGGCTAAGGTATTCCTGCTAATAAGGTCCTTCTTTATAGAGGGGTATATTGCATAGAGCACAGCCAAATTAAGTCCTTGGAGGACGATGTCGTCTTGTCCACTCCTTGCTACCGCGAGGTTTCTGTATTATATTTACTGAAAGCTTTATAAGAGGCTTCCTTTTTGCTTGCTTATTTATACCTCTTCTACCTGCAGCTATATAAGCTGCACAGCTTGGCTTCTTAGGAAATGGCTAAATAGGCCCTTGCCTATGTTCCTCTGCAGGCGCCTTATAAATATCCTTATCCTCCATTATAGCAGACGGGCCGGGTGGTTTAGTAAGACGTTCACCATATTTAAATAAGGCACTAACAAGGTCTTCACGGAAGGCTTTATGGGCGCTATGGGTGGGCTAATAGCCAGGAACTGATTTAGTAGAGAGTTTATAGTAATTAGCAACAGTTATATTAAAAAGAAAGTAGTAAAGAGACTTCCACAACTTTAAGTACGTCCTCTATGTGTTATCCCTTGCATCGATATTTTGCGTCCTTAGAGCTGTGCTCCGTGCGCACCAATCAGTAAGCTGCATACGCAGGCGGTCAATCGTTCTGCCGCATCACCAGAGTTCTCAAAATAAGGCAGTTGTTCGGGTCTAGCGGTAGCTTTTTATAACAAGGGTACCGGAAGAGTCCTCCACACGCGTTTCCTGCTTACATAAGCAGACTTACTTTATTCCGATTTTTGGTCGGTCTCTGTAGCAGACACTTCGGTTTCCGTAGGATATAGGCCTATATTAAGGCCTATATTCGTCGTAGATAGATTTTATAGATTCATTCATTCGTTCCAATATCATCCAGTTCATCACTTTTTACGACCCAATTTTTTGGAATAACGTACTAAGTAGGCTGCACAAGGTCTGTATTACAAGACACGTAGTTACGCACCGTTTTGGCAGTGTAATTAATTAATAAACTTATCTATACACTACCTAACGCGTAAGTGTTGATGTTCTTCGAGTGCGCGCACGGACTACAGCTCTAAGGACGCTATCAATACAAGGGATAATAAGACCTTAGTTAATTGGCTTAATCAACGCCGCCTATAAAGTGGTTGTATATATTAATAAACTACGGTATTAAGAGCTCCTTTATGGCGTTGTTTCCAAAGACTTTACGCATTTATTAGGCTCCAGATGCTATAGCAGCAGGACGTCGTCGCGGTCATTAAACCTTAACTCTACCTAGTAATGTATAATATCACCATCCATAGAGCCTCATTTTTTTTGGTAGTAAACGTACCTAAATTAACCGTACTTATAAAAAGTACTATATTGGCGTCCTTCTAGGCAAACTCCATAATAGAGCCATCTTTTAAAAGCCTCTCATACAACTTCCCCCATTTAATCTACCCTAAATATACTAATTTAAGATCTACAAGCGACCGATTAATATACTCAGGAGGATCATTTTTAGGGTGTAAAGCTAGCTCTGTTTATTCGGCTTCCCATTCATTAACTACCTTACATCTTATTTTGGTTGTTTATACGGTTCCTATAGCTCTAATTCCTTCCTTACAAAGCTAATAAAGTAGCTTAACGCTTATAAAAAGATTATCTAGCTATACAACATGCTTATTCTTATTAAAATATTATTTGCTATTAAGTTCCTATAGCAGAAGGTCTAATACTACCGCCTGCGTCTTAGAAAAGCCCTTATCCTTTATTTAATACTTGTCCAAATCAACAGGTCCCTTTTTATCGCCCTTTGCATACCAAAGCCAGTCTAATATATAGCCCTAATTGGCTATAACCCATACTTTAAAGCCTTCTGGTGTTGGCTTGCTTAGAATAGTAACTATTTTAAAAGCTCGGCCAGTAAATTAAATAACTGTCTTATTAACAGCAAGGTGGGTTCCAGGCTTCCAATAGAGCCGAAAACGGTCACGTAGGGTGTCACTAAGTGTAGCAATCTTATTAAAAGGAGACTCTTTCGTCTCGTTACTAGGAAGCTTTGGTGTTAATATATAAAGCTTTAAATCAATCTGCTGCCACCAATCCTTGCTTATATTCTCCCTTACTATAAAATGGTTAACTCTATTCTTGCGGGTAGTTATCCAATATTCCTTAATATCTCTTTCTGGTAATAGGCCTATATAAATTGTCACTACCAAAAATGTAAGAAGCTCCTTTAGAGAGGTAGGCTTTTATTTTTAAGGCCTTATAGCCTTCCTACTTTTATCCTTATATTCTCGGTAAGGGTAAAGTCTTATATACTCGTTTATATGTGCGGCAAGCTCTTTAAGTAAATTGTCCGTCTATATAAGCCTAAATAATGCAAGAGGATTGGTAGGATTAACGTGTGGTAGTAGATTTAGTGCGCCATTGGTGTACGGAAAGTTAATAGGAAAGGGGTTAAATTAGGCAGTAGCCAGGGCTTGGGTGGTGGAATTTTAGCCTTCTTGTGCCTTGGAACAATATATTAATTAGGTTTAATAAAGTCCGCATCATTAGAAGTCCGTTTACGGCCTATTGTGGTGGTTTAATTAATATACAAAGTTATATTAATACTACGGCGGAGACGCGTGTTAATGTTTTGGTGTTCGCGCACGGGCCTCTTTTGGCGTACGCCTCAACAGCGCATGGGATAGGGTCCATACTTCTAGGGTTTACGCTTACTATATATAGCAGTTATCTAGCTAACCATAATATATAGATCCAGCATTTGGGCTATTAGAGAAACTAAAAAAGGCCCCCCTAAGTTACTCCTTAAACTACTCTAAAAGGTCTAAACAGCCTACCTCTAGAGTATAATAGGCGGGTATAAGCAAACGGCTATAACACTACTTAAAAAGGAAGCCAATATTCCCCCCCTATAACTATATATTAAAGCCGCTATAATATAAAGGGCGTAAAGTAAACATAACTCTAATATTATAGAGTATATTAAGATATGCCTAAATAAACTATGGAGGGACCCTAGGGTGCCCTATAGGAGAATAAACCAACAACCCTAAAGTAAGGAAGATATATTAAAGAAATAGGTAAAGAAAGTAGAAGAAGAATAGTACTATATTAGGGCCTAGGCCTATATAGAGAAGAAAGGGAAATGCATAAGAGGCTAGTAAAGATAATAGCAAGAAAGAGAAAGGAGCTAAAGTAGAGTATAAAAGAATGCTAGGAAACTATCTACTGTAATATAATACTGGTTGGACCAACGCTAAAAAGGTATGTAGGAGTTAAAGGTACAGAGGCTAACTTAGGTAAAAGGAACCTAAGCTATAGCATAGTTAACGCTATAGGGGGTAAATACTTAAGGGTTCTAAGAAGGCCTAATAAAGGTAGAAAATATAATAGCAATACTCTTAAGAATAGGAATAGTAGGACTAAAAGATTGGCTCTACTGGGTAGGTGTCCTAGTAAATAGCCTAAGATGCGAATATAGCTAGCTAAGATAGATCCTAAAACATATAATACTATTATACCCCTTATATATTAACCGAGAAGCAATACTCTTAGTAGCTGGCATAGAGAACTATAATACACTACTCTTAATATAAAAAGGTCCTAAGGCGGTTACTTAGTGGCTTATTAGCCAAAATATACTAGACTAGTTTTAGGTTATAAAGGAAATAGTAATAAAAGGCAAAGGGGTAAGTAACAGGCGCCCCCTAATAACTCTATAGTAGTAGAGTAAAGTTTATAATACTAGCGTGTCCATAGGCTTATTACGGCAGTAGTAGTTCCTAAGAAGGTTAAAAACGTAAGGTAGTAGAGCACTATAGGCAACTTATAGGCGTTAAGTAGGCAAGTCCTAAAAGGCAGGGAGATAGATTACTGGGTTTTCTTAAGTAGAGTTTTCTCCCTATATATAAATAAGGAGTAGCCCGTGTGGGCCTAATAGGGATCCAAATCGGACGTTAAGCAATAAATAATAAATCCGTTGTTAGGGCCATATTATTAATCTTATTATTAAAGCTTTTTTTTTAAAAAAAAAATTTTAATTAAAGAAGATAATAAGGAAGATAATAATTGTCAGGACAATATTACGTGTAGTTACGTGGTCACGTGTCGCCGCAGCACTAGCGTGGCGAGAAGCCTTAAGCTCCTCGCCCTTCCTTATCAGAATAATCAAGAATTAACCATCATATTAAGCAGCAAAGACTGTTTAACTACGACTCCAACCTATTCAAATAGGTATCCCTGGTAATACCAACACTAATCAGTGGTTAACTTCACTGTTATACTATAGAACAGCAAGGTTATTAACAGAAGAGACAGTCTTATACAGGGGTGCCATATACGCTCATATAGAATGGATCCTGGCGATACTGTGCTAACTTAGACTTGCGGAAAACTAGTAATAGAAGTGTTACTAAGTACTAGGAGATACCAAGTTGCGTCTATTATATAGAACAACCACGTTTACAAAGACTTAGTTAAGTACTTTAGGTTAGAAGTATTACTAAACCTATAGTCCTAAGTTAACATCTAAAACGCGTTAACTACATTTTAAATTGCCTACCTTTTAATAGCAAACCTATAAGATTCTATAAAACCAAAACCCTACCTACCTTTAACGTACAACACTCTGTTGATTCTACTTCTATAAATTGGCAGTTCCGCTTTAACAACTACCTTAATACCCTCCGTATATCTTTGTAGATTTTAAGATTATAATTAATACCTAACTATATATTAAACAACCTTTATTTTCCTTATTCTTCCCTAGCCATTATAGCGTTAATCTATCCAAAAAAGTACAAGAACGACATTAACCCAGAGATATAAAGCAGAGACATTAACCCTATAAACACCAAGCAATAGGACCTAAACGGATTCTTATTATACCGCATAGCATACTATAAAGACAGCGAATACAACAACACCATACTATAGTACTGTATAAAGGAGGACTTTGTTAGATGGACAAAGGAAATATAGGCTCTCGCGAAGAAGGTTATTATATAAGACTTCTATAATTTCCTTTAGAAGAATGGAGTATTTATCCCTATAAATGGGAGCATTATTAGAGATAATATTTAGGAGCATATTATTAACGCAAAAGAAAAACATAAATAGACTCCACAAAAGATTAAGCACTAGAAAAAGCTTAACTTACGCTAGAATTTAAGCAGTACACTACTAGAGATGCTTTAACCTCCGCAAGAAGCTCCACAGCAGCCTCTACAATAACCTCTATCTTTAGTTCCCTAGTATCCACCAATTTAACCCATACCTTAAGCTCCGTCCTACCAGAGATTCTTAACCTCGTTTAACTTAAGCGCTGAGACGTTTCCTCTAACCCCTACTGTAACTAGACAACCGGCATAATAAGCTAGATCTATAAATGATATCCTAACCCACCAGCAGCAAGCTTAACAAGAACCTCCATAGCAACCTCCACAGCAATCTCCGTAGCAATTTCCGCAGCAATCTCCGCAACAACCTCCGCAACAACCTTTGTCTTCAGTTCCCTAGTATCCACCAATTCAACCCGTGCCTCAAGCTCCGTCCTACTAGAGATTCTCAACCTTGTTTAACTTAAGCGCCGAGACGTTTCCTCTAACCCCTACCGCGACTAGACAACCGGCACAATAAGCCAGATCTGTGAATGATATCCCAACCCACTAGCAGTAAGCTCGACAAGAACCTCCGTAGCAACCTCCACAGCAATCTCCGCAGCAATTTCCGTAGCAATCTCCGCAACAACCTCCGCAACAACCTTTGTCTTCAGTTCTCTAGTATCCACCAATTCAACCCATGCCTTAAGCTCCGTCCCACTAGAGATTCTCAACCTCGTTTAACTTAAGCGCCGAGACGTTTCCTCTAACCCCTACTGTGACTAGATAACTGGCACAACAAGCTAGATCTGTAAATGATATCCCAACCTACTAGCAGCAAGCTCGACAAGAACCTCCGTAGCAACCTCCGTAGCAATCTCCGCAGCAATTTCCGTAGCAATCTCCGTAACAACCTCCGTAACAACCTTTATCTTTAGTTCCCTAGTATCCACCAATTTAACCTATGCCTTAAGCTCCATCCCACCAGAGATTCTTAACCTCATTTAACTTAAGCGCTGAGACGTTTCCTCTAACCCCTACCGCAACTAGACAACTGGCACAACAAGCTAGATCTGTAAATAATATCCCAACCTACTAGTAGCAAGCTTAACAAGAACCTCTATAGCAACCTCCACAGCAATCTCCGTAGCAATTTCTATAGCAATCTCCGCAACAACCTCCGCAATAACCTTTATCTTTAGTTCCCTAGTATCCACTAATTTAACCCATGCCTTAAGCTCCATCCCACCAGAGATTCTTAACCTCGTTTAACTTAAGCGCCAAGACGTTTCTTCTAACCCCCACTACGCCTAAATAACCTCCGTAACAACCTCCACAGCAACCTCCGTAATAACCTCTGTAACAACCTCCGTAACTACCACGTAATGAGCAAGCTTATCCGCCATATTAGTAATACAGACAGTAGAATGCTTATAACAAGATTAGACTACTAAAGGTTTAATATCACAAGGTTAGATTACCAAAGGTTTAATATTAAAAGAAAGAATTGCCAGAGGTTTAATATTACAAGGAGCTTAACTACGGCGAATATAACAGTTATAATAGCGGCTAGTACTGCACTGATTGCTCCTATAGATAAAGCGGGTATAGATAAGGCCGTGGCAGTTATAATAGACGCAAAGGCTCTAGCTACCGCGGAGGAGGCTCTTATAAAGGATCTAGTAGAGGTGGATTCTAGAATAGAGCCGGATATCAACAAGCTCTACAACTTTATTCCAATAATATAGTTCCCTAGTTTACCACTTAGTCAACCACCATTTCTTTAGTAAATTTAGGATAGCGAGACTTATATTATAATGGCAATAATAAGTAAGGAGGATTAATATTTGCTGCGCTAGTTAAGCGGTATTTGTATATAGATGGCAACCCATAAAAG
>Ga0307507_10006803_pt1 | contig 17129 bp, 15 predicted proteins | sample 7_EM_MG_FD_207223 | JGI IMG/M metagenome (GOLD analysis project Ga0307507, IMG submission 207223) | Populus trichocarpa ectomycorrhiza microbial communities from riparian zone in the Pacific Northwest, United States - 7_EM | ecosystem: Host-associated > Plants > Roots > Unclassified | place...
TGCGGGTGCAGCTCACTGAGAGTGCGGTGTTGGTGGATGTTGACGATGAATTCTCATGGTGTTGAGTTTTCAATCGCCGGGTGTGTAGGGGAGATGGTTCGTGGACCCAAATCCCAAGCCCCGAGGGTGCCCTTATATATGGGTTCTTCCCTCAACCCTAACCCTGCGTGACTCATACTCTCACGTCACGCGACCCATGACTCATAGTGAGTCATAGTGTGAAATCCCTTAGCTGACTCATACGAGTCTGCTGCCCCATATCTCGCAACCAATCAAAACCCATAAAACAAGTCATGTGCCCCAATGGGGTCACATGCGCGAAACCCATGACTCATAACTATGAGTCATGTGCGAAATAACAAAATACTTAAACCTCATGACCACAAACGTGAGTCATGTTACTAATCAACCAATAACAATAAACCAATGACGCGCTATTGCGTTGTCATGTGAAAACCTATGAGTCAACTGATCTCATAGTGTGAAAGATAACAAACCAATTACTAATAACTATTAGTCATGAGGAAATCTGCCTTGCTTAGTCACCATTTGTGACAGCATGGTCGGCACCACCCTCTCGCCCATATTACAGACGGCTGGTACTATAGTTCCCAGTAGGAGAAAACTCTTCAACAGGCAACGGTCGATTTCTCGATTCCCTTCATTACCTTTAGAGGCTGCCTAGTCAGAGACGCACACGGTTACCAATAGTTTCTACGGTTATTGGGTCTACCTCTCCTCCTCCCCTCTCCCGTCTCCTCCTGTTGCTCGGTTACAACTATCATCCACTCACTTGGCTTGCATCCTACTACCCCTTTGCTTACCTCGCAGCTTCTCCATGGTCGCAGTCCTCAGTTATTCTTTGTCGTTGTATTGCACTGCCTCAGTGGTCGATATCAACGCCTTGGGTTTCTTATGTAATGTTTTGCACAGCTGCTTGTTTTGTGGCCCTCCGCGCCCCTATTGTTATTCTTTGGGTTTTAGTAGTGGTTATAACAAGGCGTCTCTTTTGTTGGTGTCTACGGCAATGGTTTTCCTGTTGATTCCTCCCCATGTTGTTTTTGATTTTCCTTTATTCCCCACTTTGGCTAGTGAGTATTTGGTTTCTTATTTCGGTATGGCTGGTGTGCAGTTGGTTGCAGACCCGAGGAACTTGGATTGGCGGTTTTTTTCCTGGTGCCGGGGTGGATATATAGGGGATTTTTCTTTACCATAGCTAGCACTGTGTGTAGTTTTTGTACCCAGTAGTTGAAACAAATGTACATGATAAAAAATAAAAAAAAAGGCATGGGATTTGGGTTCTTCACACAACCATCTACATCAGCAAAATGCAAAAACCACTCCTGGTCCACCAAGGGGGGTTATGGTCCCTCTGGTACTCCTGGTCCACCCTGATCCACCCTGATCCACATTTTCAGTAAAATTTCCAAAAGTGTGGATCAGAGCGGATCAGAGTGGACCAGGAGCGTTCAGGACCACCTTGGACCACGCTCCGACATTTCCCTGATGTAAGTTTCTTCATACACTATACTTTCAATACAAGATCTTTTATCTATCCTACTTTCGGAAACTAAGACAGGACTGGCTTGCATATGCCTAACGATCGACACTGCTAGATAGAAGTCAGAGGACTTAGCTATGCATCAGCAAAATGTAAAACCCAGTCCTGGTCCACCAAGGGGGGTTATTGTCCCCCTGGTCCTCCTGGTCCACCCTGATCCACCCTGGTCCCCATTTTGGGTAAAATTTCGAAAAAAGTGTGGATCAGAATGGATCGGAGTGGAACAGGTGGACCACGGGGACCACAACCCCCCTTGGTGGACCAGGAGCGTTCAGAACCACCTGGGACCACACTCCGACATTTTCCTGATGCATCGCAGTAGATACAAGACAGGAAGAAGTGATTGTTAGCGAACTATCAGTTACCTGCTGCAAGGATAATCCAGCGAGAAGAGAATTGTAATAGCTTTATAGAAATTTAAAGCTATTATATAAATTCGGTTTTATTAAAACCTACACTTGGGCACTCAACACCAAACAATCCTTCAACTAGCAAGCTTCAGGGCCATATAGAGTATAGATCTATGAGATTAAAAAAATATTTATGAGCCTGAAATACTGTTCATTGCATCTTCTAAACCCAAAAATGTGAAAAATAGCAAAATGAGTTTTTTACATTAAAAATATCTTTAACTTCTCAAGTCTTTATAGTACTAATTCCTATTTCAATTGAGTTACTAGTTATTGTTGTATTTCGAAATGAAGTTATTCAAGCCTTATTTGTTGCAGAGAGAACATCATAGAACCATACTTAAAAGTGAAAACAATCTATTGTTATGGACATAAAAATGCTTTATTAAGCTCGTACAATACTATTGTTTAGGTACTTTAGTCTGGTAATTACATGATTTTTGAAGTAAAAAGGATAATAGCATCACAAAGGTTAATGGTAGAAATTCAAATAATATGTCAAATGATATGCTAGATGATTCTCTATTTTTCTATGTGGTTAAGATAATTTTAAACATTTCTTTCATAGTGTTATTGCAAATACAAGTAGAGTAAAAATTAAAACTTCATTTACCAGAAATCTTGCTTTATGGTTGTCACACTTCAAATGCGTTTTCCTTGTCTTGGCGAAAAAGCACAAGTGTAGGTTTTAACAAAAACGCGTTTATATATAATAATTATTAATAATCTGAATGTTAAATAATAACTAAATATTTATTATTTTTAAGTCGGTTATGATTTCTGATATTCTATTAGAATAGGATAATAATAGATTTTAGCAAATAAATAATTTAATTGATAAATATATTTGTTTATATAAATATAACTGAAAATATACAGTTAATATAATTTATCCCAAAGTCTGTCAGGTTACTGTGCCCAAGAAAACCTGTCAAGAAAATATCAAATCTGGTCAAGAAAATAACAGGATCTGGGAAGTATCCATCACTAACTAGAAATAAATTATGAAGGGTTTCAAACTGGAACCTGTACAACCGGTTTTCTTGGGTGCAGTGACAAACTAAGGGATAATAGAAACAGGAAATAGGAGAAAGGGTGTAGACCTTTTTTGTGAGTATTTTGTTCAAGTTTATTAATTTTATTAATAAAAGAGGACTTATTTTTAATAAAAAAATTAATAATATTTTGAACTTTTGATATTATAAACCAACTAGCAAAAGCACTAAACAGGAATTAATAGCTTGAAATAAGAGCCAGTAAGACTTGTTATATTGTTTAATATTTTAAATTTTGTATAAGTTAAAAGTTTTGATTAAAAAAATATTATTAAAATAATGATAATAATTATTATTATAGTATCCATGCTCCTTATACGATACTCACAGCTTTTGTTTTAGTGAAGAGATAATATTTAATATACAAAAATTCTCTATAATCTTATAAATAACTCTTATTCAAAAGTGAAATTAATATTCTAATTAATTTGTCTATAGTTTAGAAGGTAAGAGAATATGAATAATAGTTTATAATTCACTATTCAAGTTTTTTGAGTAAGAGAACATCCTATAGCCAATAAGTAATGGCATGAATAAACTATAAATTAGAGCCTTTTACAGGCTGTGCTATACTCTGACAATTAGCCTATACCCTTATGCTTCCCAATTATTCTTTATATTATACAGCTAAAATTTACTTTTTATTGTAATACCCACCTTATCTATAACACAATATCCAGATTTAGGCTATAAGTTCACTTAACTTAAGCTTTTCATATAAGGTTTCTCTCAATCATCAATGATTGATTTTTCTATTTAGTTGAAGACATAGTTATTTGTAAATTGAATCTTGATTTGAAATACACTTACGCTCCAGCTACTAGCTCCAGCCCCATTTCCAGTCTCCCCAAATAATGCGATAGGTATAGGCACAGCCGAAATCATGAAGTATCACTCATGCTACTCCCACTGCCCCCCCGGGCATTTGGGAACACTGAACTAACCGAATTTACTATATTGCCATCGCTAACCTGTCAGCATTGTTACCATAATCTTAGTGCAATTAAGGAAGTTCTTCTTATAGCAGTAGTGTGGGTACAATCCATAATTACTGCCTATTTTGTAATATGGCGGATGGGTATCAAAGGATGGGCGACTAAAGTATTTAGCAATAAAAAAATGTGCCTGAAACTCCTTAGGATTCATATCCGTACATCACTTACGACCCTGATATTCATTGCGGGTTGTATTGGCTCTTGCGAAACTCAAATTAGATACTGGTCAAATACGTGCGTGAGTCCTATGAAGTGGCCAGAACGAGGCCTATTTATTGCTTTAAAATCAATTATTAAGCTAATACTCTTGCTAATACTTTTTGTGTCTTCAGGCGCTGGATCTTTTTTGTCTTTCTCATTCGTAATATTTGATTGGGAGTGCATGTGGTGGTGAAAGCACCAACTGCGACTTTCGTACAATAGCATGATCTTCAAAACATGGTAAGAGATCTATTTCTTTACAAAGAGCTTGGTTGATACTGATTTCTGTGGGCGAAGGCCGGTGAAGAAACAAATTATGTTAGCCCTTCTTGAGATGTATCAAGTATCATACCATACCGCATGCCCACCTACTTCTGAGCTTGCAGAATTCGTGTTACCCAATTAGGAGTTGGGGTGAAGGCAGCGGGCCCAGCGGAACCTCTCCCCACCTAGGGAGGTTGTGTGTTCCTAGAGGGGCCTAGGTAATGATCTTGGACTGCCCCTCGGCCAAAAATACTAGAACCCCGCTGGCAACATGATGACCATAATTAGGGGTATCGAGTACTGTATAGTTGCTTTGATCTGGTGTATAGAGCGTCCCCTTGTCGATCAATAAATCACTGCGCTGGCCCGGAGAGTCCCCTTCCGTCCTCCTCCGCCATCCGACTTACTCCTCGTCGTGTTGTCTTTGCCCACACACCTAGCCATATGGAGGCTAGTCCGGCACGTAGATGATCACATTGATTCTTCTTAACCCTTGATATGTTTATAGGTTTCCTGGTGCTCGGAATTGCTCAATCTTTCCCCTAATATCAGAGTATGCCTCTCAGGAGCGGTGTTTGTGCGCAATGAGTTATTAAATACGAGTGCTAGTTTATGACGCCCCCGGTGCTAGAATATTTTTTTCATGGGGTATGGGGGATGCAAAGATTCTGGCTCTGGGTTTTTTGCAGGTGTCCTCCGCGGATTTGTGTGCAGCTGGAGAACCGGGTGATTTGCCCTTGGGATATTTTAGTTGAGGTTTGCCGCTCGCGGGAGAAAGCCAGTATTGTATCAGCGAGAAGGTGAGGATTTGCTGCTCTGCCCCTCACTTAGATATTATAATATAGAATAGTAGCTAGTTATCACTGCTCAGTTGTCACTCGATTTTCCAAGATTTTGTCCACCATTTTACTCTCCCGTATGACTCATTATCCCAACAGAACAGACAACAGAAGTGTACTCTTTCAGCCCTTAAGTTAGCCGAGACAAATAAAAAGAAAGGGTGCAACAAACCCTACTAAGAGAGGCAACTCCAACGTCCCAGCGTAGTTCTCAATTATCTTAGTTCTTACGATACTGTATGGTACTGGCTTTGGCGATAAGAAAATACCGCTATTGTTACACAACCACCAAACCAGCGAAGAAAAAACCTGCCTTACTTTTAAATGCTCTATGCCAGATACAAGTAACGGAATAAGCTACTGCAGCACCCTCTTCTACGGGTGCTTCCCTTCCTTCCTTCCATCCTTCCATCCTTCACTCTTGATCTCAATACCTACCGCTGCGCCCAATGGCAATACAACCACACCCCGTTGTCCCTAATGATCAAAATCCCGAGTGGGCTATCTCTCTTAATCCAAAGGGGAAATTCTGGACGTCCCAGCGTCGTCCTAGACAACACTAGTGACCAAGTCTTCCCAACCGATACCGCCAAATAGGCAATATCAGTCAGCAGCTATATCTCGCGATATCTGTACTGAGCACGTCAGTCGGGTGAGACAAACCTTCAATAAAACCTGCCCTAGTACTAATACCCTCTGCTTCCCATCCCGCAACAGCAGCAGCCACTCCAACCCCTCAGCCGAGACTGGAAGGAGAAGGAATTATGGCTACTTATATCCTTCACAATTTCAAATCCTCCCCAAATAAAATAACTAAGAACTGCGGCAGACCAGCTATTCGCAACTAAGGAACGAATGGACTAAGCGAGCGGAAGCCTCGGTAAGGAAGACGGAGAAGAAGAAAAACAATCAAGAGGATTAGGCTATAAGCGGGAGGTAAACAACCTGCCCGCCACTAGCTTGGATTAGATTCAGTTATCAGCTGGGCCACTATCAAGAAATTTCCTGGATTCGACTGGAGCTTCTTGCGGAAAAGAAGGGCAATGCCAATTTTGGACCAGTGGACTGTTTAAGTCTTTTTGGGACTGGAGCATTAAAGGGTTTCGAGCGAAACGCGTGGGTTGATTTAGTAGGATTTCTACTTCTAGGAAGGGAGAACGGTGCTACCGGGAGAACGGTGCTACCGGGAGGTTAGTGTCCGCTAGCGGCCATTGGACTCTCTGGGAGTTTCTACTCCCGTACGAGTGTTATCAATACTTTGTGGTTGCATGTGCTGTCGATCTGAAGGGGGCACTGTTAACTTAGTGGAGAGTCTTCCTAATCCAAACAGCCTTTCCCGTATTCAACCCCTTTCTATTATTCAATTCCAATGCTAACAAGGTCCGTAGTTACAAACCTCGGTTTCTGGACAAGCCCAATGATATATAACTCCTTTTCGAATTTCACCACCCCGAGCTCTCTATAACCCACCGATACTAGGCTTCAAGTCTAGGCTTAAGCTGATAGCAGATGTGCTGGCATATCTAGGCACAATGCCGTACCTGTTGGTACCTCTCTACCTTGGATGTCACTTTACTCGAATGCATGTACCCGGTGCACCAGGATCTGTCAAGTCTAACCGCACGAGATCACCTTATCCCATAGGACATAAGAGGCGGATGTGGAGCAGGTATCTAAACGACAATCACCTTAACATCATGGGACACCCAACCGCGGCAGCTATTTCTAGAGGCTTGCCCTGTGTTTTGGGCCATTTACTCGGAAGCGGTTAGTATTTGCTCCGGGCCTATTCTCATTCCCATATGCTAAATCTACTCCCACAGAGTGTTGAGTATAATATTAGTATATTCGTGGTTCTCAGATGGAATCATAACTCTGAAGAAGGCTTGATCGTACCCAACAGACAATGATATCAAGTACAATTCGTCGGCTTTATTCTTCCTTTCCTCTTAGGTGAAGCACCGGGGGGTAATCGCCTATCCGCTAGGAACCCACTCGCACCGGATAAAGATACCTGAAAAGCAAATATATCAACGTTGCTGCACTACCTGAGGGCGGATACCGGCAGCAGCAGAAGGTTGACGGATCCTTCTGCTGTACGCGGTCACTGGATCACTGCCATAGATCGGAGATACCGTATACAGTAAGAGCTGGAATGATCGAACCTCACGATGAGGCATCCAAAATCCCCTCGCTGGACAAATGGGGGATTACCCCGGAAAAAAAAGGCTTTCAGCCCTCCACTGAGACAAGCAAAAAGAGAGATATAACAGAACTGATTGGGAAAGGCAACCCCAACGTCCTAGCGTGAACTTCAATTATTCCGGTTCCAACGTTAGCCTAGCTTTAAAAACGCCTACCTACGCAGTGGGACGAACGCTATAATTTAATTCAAGTGAATAAATCATGGGTGAAAATTTCGGAGGAAAAAGAAATATCTGATATGAGTTCACATTTTTAGATATTTCCGATTGACCCATGATTAATGCTCTTTTCCGGCATGCCACGATATGTCTCCGTCGGCCGGATCGATCCCATTTCACCCAAAGGAAGATCATTAGAGGTGGGAAAAGAATTTACAACGTGGCAATCTAGTTCCGGCAAGTCATGAGGTCTCTCCCGTCGAGGAAACAGGTAGACATGAAATAGAACTGCGTGATACCACCTACAGGTTGTTCAGGCTCCGATTTAAATTTTTGTGTTTCGAATCGATTCGAGGGATACTACACCTCGATTGGGTTCCAGTTGAAGACACTGAGCGAATGGACCAGATCGCGAATGCTGACGCCTGACTGATGCATCGCGAATGACTGTCTTGAGTGGGTTCTCACCGCCTCAGTACCACTGTAAAGTGAGCACATAGCCTGCCCCACCAGCGTCTCTGCTATCCGTACTTTCCGATCACGATACAATACCATCCCTGAAACATAGCCCGGACCAACCAAGGGCAAGTTGGGGTCTCGCGATTGTAGTACTTTACTACGAGGCACAAGTACTAGTACAAGTACGGTATAGCATCTTCGGCACGTTCTTTAAGGCTGAAAATCCCTGCGGATCAACACAGCGAATTCCTTGAAATGGGAAAATGAATACGAAGTGCACCGTGCCCGAAGTCATCGGCATGCAAGCATTACTCGAGTACTTACCTACTGGATGTAGCTATATATAGCTAATCCAGAAGGGGGATATTCAGGAAATATCTTGAGAAATAAATTACAAGCAGAACCGACACGTTCCACAGCATTTCGGGCTCCCACAGGGGTGCGGTCAGGCCAGTTAAAGGCGTTGGCAGATCACTGGTTCGTAATAGAGGGCTTGCGCGAGAGACCTAGATGGTGTTAACATAAGTTAATGGCAGGGTTGGCGACCTACTTCCTTGATCTCGCCTGGCCACGGTGCAAAAACCGTGAAACCTGACCTGGAATTGAGGGCCCTAAATACCAGCTCTCACTACACTTTTATGCCTTCATGAGGGTATGACTTCAACAAGAGGAGATTTGAGAATTGGCTCTTTCGTGACCTCTTGGAAGGACCGAGTTCTAGAAGCCTAAAATTTATTGGGACTTTCATGGCCCTTGGCGAGCGATAACCTCTAGCAACACCTATTGATAACCCCCAACTATGTCACACTGCATAAATCCTCTATTTCTTGTGTGAGGTGGGGGCTGCTCGGCTGATCGGGTATCGACTGGGCATGATACCGTATGACGGGCTACTATCGATACGGGGGAAGTGACAGGCGTGGAATTATTATTTGACAGAACATAATTACGGGGATATAAGTAGCTATTACGCTTTGGTTTTTTTTTTTAACCCTAACTAAAATCCCAGTTTATTGAACTCCCCAACATCGCTAGTGGGCTCTCTCTTGCTAGGTGGATTAAATCGACCCCACCATGATCTGAGATCTTAGGTAACTCAGTCCTCGCGCTGGCCAAACAGGTATGAAATCCTCCCCATTCGAGCAATGTAAGCAGACAAAAAGGATGGTCACTACCGGGAGGAGACAAGTCACTAAACAACTAAAACCACCGGCGAAAATCCATTTTGTCCCACAACTATCCAACCCAAGCGCCCCAGGTTGCTGCCAGAGCCGTGCATTAGTTTGCATTAGTTCCCGTAACTATCCGAAAATCCCTCCAAGCACAAAGTAAACACTCACCCCATCATAAGATCCCATCCACAGACAGGGTATCACTCGCAATTGAATCAAAACCCTTAATAATAATAATAATAATAATAATAATAATAATAATAATAATAATAATGATAGTAATAACAATGCTCACGATAGCTGGCACTTCGGGCTAGGTACCCTATTGGTACTCGGATACGGCAGGATACTATCATAGAACGAGAGAGAAGATAGTGCTTTCCCGTTTCGATTAATTCCTGTGCGGACACATCCGAGCGTTGGTTAGTAGGAGAATGACAAGATCGTGGCCCACCCTCTTACTGTTGCAGCAAACTTGTACTGTACGAGTACAAGTACTAGGGTACGGGTAAACTAGACTCTTCTAGACTACTGCGCCCCAATAATAAAAGCGGAAAGCCGAGAGGATTCCCGCTAAAATAAAGAAATGGGACAGAATTTCTGGTCTGACCGAATGCCCGTCAGCAGAAAAGTTGGATCCTGAGCCGTGTTGAGTAACTCCCTTTGTCCTACGCATGACCTTGAATACCGGTACTTCAAGACAAAAAAAAAACATCAGTACTTGTTATTTCGGCCGCTTTCGTTTTTCCCCTCACTACTCACATAAACCATGCAGTACATCGATTTGTAGAGTATTATCTCTAGGCTTTAGCTGCCGCAAAAGATATCATGCCTCATTGCGGAAGTGTTTACAATAAAGCGCATAAGGGATTGTGTGTAGCGCCGAGGAGCTTCAATTGAATCAGAAGCGGCATCTGCCCGAGATGAAAATTTAATACTATAATAATGGTGATAATAATATCCTTGAATAGTAGGGACATAAACTTGGTAAAAATAAACCCCCTAACCCACGGCAGACGTTTACCTAAATACTAGCTGGGGGGGTTAAACTATGAAAAACGCCCATTGCTCGAATTCTGTCAAAATGGGCATTCTATTATTCCGGTTGTGAATATGTAGCAAAAACAAAAGCCCCACCAACCTCGATCTACTAATCTAAAAAAAAGAAAACCCTTACTTACTTCGCAGATTATTAAAGTATCTTAGGGTGCCAACCTCGACTGTATATCGCAGCTGATTCTCAAACTCTGGTAGAATGACGTAGCTATACATAACGCACGAATTCTCTCATGTGGCGCACCCGTACCATAGTTCACTCCAGTTCACTTCATCTCACTTTACTTCACCTCACCTCACTCCTCCCCCGAGACTCAAAGGAAAAAAACCGGGAAACGGGAAAGGAGGGGGGAAAGGAAAACAGCAGCTGAAAAACCCCTCCCCACCAGATCTTTATACCCACCTCCGGATGTGTTACTCAACCCTCCATCTACTGTGCAAAAAACAGAAAGTTAGATTCACACCCGCGCGATATATTATGGTACCACCTTACTTGGGCATGGCAACGTGACTCTACATAATGGTGTACAAGTTACAGGCATAAAGAACCCGAACACAGGGATAAAAATTTTGTATGGCAAATTGTCTGTGCGTATCCGACCGCCCATACAAAATTCGGACTCAAATGTTCGGGTTCTTTATGCCTGTAACTTGTACCGTATACAGGTAACACAGTACGGCGCAGATACAGTCCGTCTGCATGTCAAGCACAAGCAAATTAACACGCACGGGACGCCTCTGCCGGAGTCCGGAAGGCTGCATGTTGAGGCGCAAGCAAGGAAAGAAAAAAAAACGGTGACAAGACTCGTAGCTCAGGATCATAAAATAGCAAGGGACTTGTATATAAAAATAAAAAACTCCCTTTGAAATCCACCACCGGTTACAGGTACAGTACCAGATTCTCAACGGAAACCCAAAAACCCGTCAACTCACGATAGGTCTAATTAATTCCCCAAGTTAACAAAATTGCAAATACTAGTACCGGTAAACGAGTTCCAACATACCAAGTGAGCTGATCCTATACCATGTAAGGAGAATGCCAACCCCTGTCGGGGGAGCTTCTTGTATCTGAGCCCAGGATCACAGGACTGGCGGAGATGGTGGGATTTCAAGTGCTATTACGGTATATGTGATGAATGAGGAGGGGTGGAGGATCCTCCGTACCGTATAGTTATCCGTACTGTGAACGCATGATACGATCGTGCTATGCAAGTATCCGGTATGAAGAACCGTACCCGAGCACAGGGGTTAAAAAATTGCACTGTATTGCAAGTTATTCCGCACACTTGAGCGTTCACACTAAATTCGGATGCGAATGTTCAACGTATGATAATTAGAATTTACGTATCATACTTGAGCTGGATGCCTCGTGCTCGGGTACGGGCTATTACCCTACTCACTATCGGCTCCTCCCTAGCTTTCGCAATCCTGGACAAAACACCCTGGAAAGGAGTAGTATTTTCTAGCTGGGTATAGATTATTTAATTTGAGCTCGCTGGATCTCCTTAACTGGTATTGATAATTTTGTTAATCTGCTCTGTTGAGCCTGTTGGGGTTCAGTACAGCGGTTTCCGCCCTCCAATCCGACAGTGGCTTTAACCAATTTTTACGGTTTACCCGATTCTTTGCAGGGAAGGGGAAGGGAGGTAGTGTGGTGGGGTGTTGGAGTGGTGTGGGGTTAGTTACACGGCCGGATAGAGAAATCCTTTAACCTTCCTTACTGCACTTCCATAGGAAGGATGAAGATGGGGTTTGATTTTCGGGTTTTTAGGTTATTGATACCCTACTCGAGCAGGGTAGGTTCTAGTGAGTGGGTACTCGAGTACCCTACCAGTACGAGTACTGCAACGTACCGGTAGCAGGGAACAATGAACAGGGGGGGGCGAATGATATAATACACCAAAAATCTAGTGGCAAAGCATCACATTTGGTAAGACTGTTTGCGGCACCTCACCCCATCCTGTTCGCTGTTCCCCAGGCTCATATTTTGTTATGATAGAAGGTTATTTTTGGAAGATTTAAGAATCTCGGTATCAAAAAAAAAAGACAAGGAAAGGAAAAAGAAAAAGGGAAAAGCTCACTTTGAAATTCGTGGGGGTTTTTTTAAAAATAAAAAAATAAAAAATTAATAAAACAAATAAAAAGGGTTAAAATTAAAGACCGATTGTATAGATTGGAGAGGTAGAATTGGAATTAAATGCATTCAGAAACAAAGTTAGAAGGGGTAGTTTGGTGGTTGGACAGCTCATAAAGCGCAGCAGCCCTATTAGGCTGCAGAGCCCAAGTGCTATGGGTGAAGGATCACGACTAAGTTGGTGAATAAGTGAGTGATACGAGAGAAGATGAGTATAGTCTAGGGGGGGGAGGCATGGAACGATACTCTGGCCACAGCTCCAGCCCCGGTTCCCTCTAAATCTAATACCTGCTATACTCCACAACAGCAGAATATAAAATCCTCCCTCCTCCCTCCCCATCCTCAATTCCTCACCAGCACCGGCCCAAGAAAGCACACACAAGTCAACTCACAGGTCCTCCACTCGCTTCTTTTCATTCAAGCTTTCCTCTCTCTCTTAAACCAATTAAAGAAGCCTATCATACCTTCTTTTACCTAAATTCCAAAAGAAAGGAAAGAATGCAGTTCACAACCTACATCTTCGCAACCTTCACCCTCATCTCTGCCGCATTGGCAACCCCCGTGGGTGGCCTGGTCGAACGCGACCTCCTCCAGTGTGGTTCTCAGCAATATGATCCTAAAAACGTGCCCCCCCCTCTGTCTCTCTCCCAATTGTGTTCCACACGAGTATCACTGGGACTAAAGGAATCTACATGACAGTACACCTGCTACCCCGATGACAACAACCTCCTCTGCCCGATCAGTAACGGCGTTATCTTCCAGCCATGCGGGCCTGCGTGCTTCGACCCAGCGAATTATACTTGCATTAATGGACAACTCGCGCCTGTTGGGAACTGCAATGGACAAGTTTTTGATAAGAACTCTGTATTATACCCCTCTTCCTATGTGAGAGATCCTTGCTAATGGGAACACGACAGTACGTCTGCGTGAACAACCACCTCTGCCCGGTGGGTTTCCCGAACCTTTGCGGTGAGGCCTGCTACAGCCTTAGCCAGTACCACTGCGTGAATGGACAATTGGTGCAGAACTAAGCGTTCTCCTTGGTCATGACCGGGAAAGTCAAGGAGAGGGGGGGGGGGTGTGAGTGAGAGAGGAATCGTGGGACACTAGACGGATCTAAGCAACCTTAAGATCTGGCAACCTATAACCTAGTATTTCTTATGTTTGGAATGATGGATGGGCAATAATATGTATTAGCTATGGGCGAGGAGCTTGCGTTTTACGTTGGAAATATTCTTTGTATTGTACACGTTTTCTTGCTTATCTTTCGTCTGTGGAAAACGGCCAGTATCAATCAGTAACGGATCACGAGTGGTGGATGGAGAGGGGGTTAATGAATGAATTTATTATTAAAATTTACGAAAAAAAGTCCCTCCTCATGCTCCCCATAACAGTTCTGCACACACTTGAAAGCTCACACTAAATTCGGATGCGAATGTTCATAAGTATGAGTTTACGTATCATACTTCATGCCGGATAACTCCTGCTTGAGTACGGGTTATTATCCTACTCACTATCGGCGGTCGGCTCCTCCCTAGCTTTCGCAATCCGGGACAAACCCCCGGGAAGGAACGATATTTTCTAGGCGGGGTGTATGGTACTGGAGCGGCCGAATTGAAGCCGGACACCCCTACATAGTAGTGATCGCCTTGCCAATAGTGAGCCCATGCAGGGCAACACAATTAATGACGTACCTGAGGGCATACCGAAATATACGGCGCAAGGAAATATTTAGTGAGTGTGGGAAATGTCTTAGGGAAGAAGCAACCACGCAGGAAAATCTTGACTATGGTTTTGTGTCGCTCACGAAATATTTCGTTGCCCTCAGGTACGTTAATCATATACGATACAAGAAGGGGAAAACAACTTTACACAACTGTTTTAGTACATGGCCTGGCAGAAATTCCATACCCATATAACATGGGATTTTGCCCTTGAAACTATTGATTCCATTATGAGGTATCGCCCTTGGAAGCTTCTCATGAAACATTTAACATTTTTGGTGATCCGCAGACTGAGGAAGAGTTTTCTCAAGCCCTCCCAAATGTCTTTTTGGCTACAAGCTATTTTCAACGATATATAGAATCTAGTCACTTGGCTTGGAGCTTTGGAGACACCAATTTATTGGTCCAGCGGCCCCTACTATATGAAGGTGTCCGATTTCGATTCGGCCGCGCAAGTAGATCATTTAATTCGAGCTCGCCGGATCTCATCAACTGGTATTCGTAAAACTAGTATTCGCAAAACCGGTATTGGTAAAACCGGTATAATACCGGTATTCGTAACTTCGCTAACCTGCTCTGTTAAACCTGCTGTGGCTCAGCGATTTCCGCCCAGCAAACCGACAGTTCTCGCGGTACCCAATTTCCTACAGGGAAGAGGAGGGCAGGATTGTGAAAGGCGTGTAGTGTGGTGGGGTGTTGGGGTGGTGTGGGGTTAGTTACACGGCAGGATCGGGGAAATTCTTCATCCTTCATAAGTACTCGAGCACGGTAGGCTAAAGATGAGGTTTTCGATTTTCAGGCTTTTGGGTCATTGGTATTCTATGGTATGTCATAGGTTCGAGTGAGTGAGTGGGTGGGTGCAGTACTGCAACGTAGCAAGGGGAGCAATGAACAGAGTGGGGGAGAGCCAATGATACACCAAAAATCTAGTGGCAAAATATCAAATTTGGTAAGGCTGTTCGCTGCACCGTATCCCCTCCTGTTCGTTGTCCCACATACTCGTATTCTGTTATGATAATATAAGGCTATTTTTGGAAGATTTAAGAGTCTTGGTATCGAAGAAGAAAAAAAACAAAGGAAAGGAAAGGATCACTTCGAAATTCGGACGAGGTTTTTTTTTTTTTAAAAAAAAGGGTTAAAATTAAAGGCCGATTGTATTGATTGGAGGAAGAAGTGTAGAATTGGGATTAAGTCCACTCAGAGACAAAGCTGGAGGGTTGTTTAGTTGTTGGACAAGTTCATAGAGTGCAGCAGCCCTAATTAGGCTGCAGAGTTCAAGTGCTACGAGTGAAGGGTCATACCTGAGTTAGTAAACAGGTGAGTGATACGGGAGAAGATGAGCACAGCCCAGAGCGAGGGGACATGGGACGATAGTCTGGTTATAGCTCCGGCGCTGGTCCCCTCTCAAGAATCATACCTACCATACTCCCCAACAACAGAATATAAAAACCCCCCTCTACCTCCCTCCCCCATCCTCAATTCCTCACCAGCACCGGTCCAGGAAAGCACACACAAGCCAATTGACAAGTCCTCCATTCGCCTCTTTTCACTCAATCTTTCCTCTCTACCTTATATCGATAAAAGAAGCCTATCGTACTTTCTACCTAAATTCCCAAAAAAAAACAGAATGCAGTTCACAACCTACATCCTCGCAACCTTCACCCTCATCTCTGCCGCATTGGCAACCCCTGTGGGTGACCTGGTCGAGCGCGACCTCGCCTGGTGCGGTCCTCAGCAATACGATACTACAAAAGTACCCCCCTCCCCCTTCGTCTCCCTCCCAATCGTGTTCCACATGGGTATTACTAGGACTAAAGGAATTCACATGACAGTACACCTGCTACCCCAATAACAACAACCTCCTCTGCCCGATCGATAACGGCGCCGTCCTTCTGCCATGCGGGGATGCGTGCTACAATTCGAATGCTGTATGATACCCTGCCGCCCTCCCACCTGTGTGAGATTCTTGCTAATGGGAACACGACAGTACGTCTGCATAAATGGCCACCTCTGCCCGGTGGCTTTCCCGAAACTTTGTGGTAAGGCCTGCTACAACTCGAACCAGTACCACTGCGTGAATGGAATATTGGTGCAGAATTAAGCGTTCTCCTTGGTCACGACCGGGAAAGTCAAAGAGGGGAGAGAAGGAGAGTGAGTGAGTGGGTAATCGTGGGCACACTAGACGGATCTAAGCAAGCTTAAGATCGGGCAACCCATAACCTAGTGTTTTCTTATGTTTGGAACGATGAGTGGATAGTGATATGTATTAGCCGTGGGTGAGGGGTTTACGTCTTGCGTTGGAAATATTCTTTGTATTGGACAAGTTTTCTCGCTTATCTTTAGTTTATGGAAAACGGCCAATATCAGTAACGAATCACGAATGGTGGAGGGATGGGGGTTAATGAATGAATTGATTATTTATAAAAAAAGTCTTTCGTCGTGCTTTCTATGCAGTAAGAACGTGATCTGGAGAAATCACCGGCAACGAATCATCCAGATATTCAGTTCTAACACTCTAAGTTGCCAAGAACCCAACCTTCAAGGCATCATCAAAGGAGCTGAAAAACCCCCCTCCAGCGACACCCCCGAGTTAATCCGTTACACCCACTATTTATCCCCCCCCCCAAAGCCCTTGTGCGTATATACAATACTTCCCCGAATGTTTGATAATCCGACTCACTGCCGTTCCAAGAAGAAAAAAACTAGAACAATCATCTGACCCTATCGATAGGCAAAAAAAGAGCGGCAAACAAGGGCGTACAAACAACCCTAACCAATCAGTCGTACTTATACCAGCCCAGCCCCATACTCCATTGGTCGTATTTCTCCCAAATCGTGAGCACGTTCGCAATAGGTAGCACAAGACAAATACAGTAAATTCCAGGTAAACTCGACT
>Ga0307507_10006804_pt1 | contig 17124 bp, 7 predicted proteins | sample 7_EM_MG_FD_207223 | JGI IMG/M metagenome (GOLD analysis project Ga0307507, IMG submission 207223) | Populus trichocarpa ectomycorrhiza microbial communities from riparian zone in the Pacific Northwest, United States - 7_EM | ecosystem: Host-associated > Plants > Roots > Unclassified | place...
TCTTTATTTTTGATAAGTCTTCTATTACGTTCTTTATATTTCTACGACTACACAAAATTGATCGATTCCGCACTGGACCATAACGTTCGCTCCATTCCGCTGTGCAGTAATCTTTTTGTTGTAAAACCTAGCCTAGAAATAATTGGACCACGCTACCGAAGAAAGTTTCAAGTCGCTTCTCCTTTTTTGAGTGCTAGAAACCTTATACACCCGGAGAAGGAAAAAGCTTAACGAGATGATACAAGGAAATGGTCTTCGAGATGCATACTCGGCAACCCTAGCACGAATAAAGGCGCAGAAGGGAAGCAAGTCCAGGCTCGGCATGGAGGCGCTAATGTGGCTATCGCATTCGGAGCGACCCTTAAATGCCAACGAGTTATGCCACGCCCTGGGAGTAGAAATCGGGTCTATAGACTTAGATCCTCACAACATCCCTGCTATAGAAACATTACTGGGATGTTCTTTGGGGCTTGTAATAGTTGAAGCGTCCTCATATACTGTCCGCCTTGTCCACTACACTCTTCAAGAGTATCTATCCAATAATACCGACCTATTTCACAGCCCTCATGCGATAATTGCTCAAGTTTGTTTAACATACCTCAACTTTCAGTGCATTAGGGACCTTTCAATTATCGTTGATCACCCCCCGGCAGAAATCCAGTTACTTGAATATGCTTCTTGTTACTGGGGGGAACATGCTAGAATGGAAATGACCGAAAGTGTGAACAGACTCGCACTGAGACTTCTTGATAGATTTGACCAGCATATATCCTCTAAGATGCTCTTATACCTCACCCCTGATAATTCGCTCCGGCAATTTAGTTGGATTCACCCTACGGGGTTCACAGGGATCCACGGTGCTGCATATTTTGGGATTATAGAGACAGCAGTTGCTCTATTAGAGATGAAAAAATGGGATCTCAACGCAAGGGATGTGACGGGTAAGACAGCAATTTTGTGGGCTGCTAGAAAAGAGCATCGAGCAATGGTGAAGATGCTTTTGGGGCGGGAGGATATTGCTCCCAACACTGCGGATAAAGGTGGTCGAACGCCCCTCTTGTGGGCAGCCGGGAAAGGGTTTGAGGGGATTGTGAAGATGCTTTTTGAACGAGAGGATGTTACTTTCGGCACTGTGGACCAAAGCGGTCGAACGCCTCTCTTGTGGGCAGCCGGGAAAGGGTTTGAGGGCATTGTGAAGATCCTTTTGGAAAGGGGGGATGTTGCTGCTAACACTGCGGACGCGAGCGGTCGAACGCCTCTCTCGTGGGCAGCCGGGAAGGGGTGGGAGGGCACTGTGAAGATGCTTTTGGAAAGTGGGGATGTTTCTCCGAACACAGCAGATACATGCGGTCGAACACCCCTTTTATGGGCTGTTGAAAATGGATTTGAGGACATCGTGAAGATGCTTTTAGAACGGGGGGATGTCACCCCCAACACTGCAGATGAAGACGGCCGAACCCCTTTATCATGGGCAGCTGAATATGGGAGTCTGGACATGGTTAAGATGCTTTTAGAACGACCGGATGTCACTCCTAACACTCCGGATGAAGACGGCCGAACCTCTTTATCATGGGCAGCTGAATATGGGAATCTAGACATGGTGAGGGTGCTTTTAGAACGGCCGGATGTCACTCCTAACACTCCGGATCAAGACGGTCGAACCCCTCTATCTTGGGCAGCTGGACATGGATATGGGGATGTCGTGGAGGTGCTTTTGGAACGGGGGGATGTCGCCCCCGACACTATTGATGAAGACAATCAAACACCTCTCTCGCGGGCTGCGGAACGCGGCCACAGAAATATTACGGAAATGCTCCGAGAGCGGCTAAGGGTTAGCCAGGACATCATCATGACCGACCTCACTAGCCAAACAACACCTGCACAGACTTCTCAGAAGGGACATGCGGGAGTCGTCCAGGGGCAATTGGTCAATCAGGATTCAATTCCCCAGTCGACAAGTAGTGATAGCTCAACAAAACCTTTTCCAGACGATTTCTCCCAGTCATCTCAGCGCCCTTCCAAAAGGATCCGGAGATCTTAACATTCCCGATAAAAGCTCCTCCCGACGAACCCTCTCACTCGCAATACTATACTGTCGCACTGCTAACCTTCACTCTTGATCCACCCCTCCTGTCTCTCCTTTTGTCTCTCTTGTGTGTATTACATTTTCGCATTCTAGCTACCTACCTACCAATCTCAGTGCACCTCGCTATCTCCCCCGTTTACTTCACGAACCGTATTATATAATACCTATATAATACCTGCTTTTGTACTTGAGGACTTTTTCTTCTCTCTTTCCTTCTCCCCCCCTTCTTCATAGCACATTCCCGCTCCCACTCCCTCATCTGATATCCTATGAGAATGGGCTTTGTACAAGTAAAGTAGGTGCTTTTTCACACGATATCACTTTCCATTTATGGAGTATTAATTTAGTATTAATAATTATTTCCGTTTCCTTCTTTATTTGATTCTTTGCCTATATTCTTCATATCAGGGAGTGAGGAGGCAAAATCTTGTTTAGGAGTGGTGGTTTTTTGTGCGTGTTTTCTCTCTTTTTCCTTTTCTTTTTAATTCGAGCCCTTCTAATTGGAATTGAATTTAGTAGGCTTTGCAGAGTTTAGTATGGCTTGTACTGTGGTTAGAATGCTGTAGAATAATTGGTTTCTCACCTTATCAAGACTAGTTAAAGGGGATCACCGCTTCCCTCAAATTAAACTAAACTAAATTTATGATTCAGAGCGTAATATAAACCCACCAAGTCAACTTAACGTGCTTTACAGTGTAACATATAGCATAGGCTCCTCAAGTTCTCGATAAAGTGGGAAACGATTCGCCTCCTTAGTTGCTAGTCCGAGATCTTTAGCTCATCAGTACCGAGCTTCTGGCAACGTGGAGATCCGGCAGGAAGCTTCCTTTATATCTCAATCAAGCCCGAGATACCCGCTAATTCCGCTATTTCTCCTAGTTCCATTATTTCTCCTTTCATTCTACAATTCCGTCCAGCTCCAGGCATGCTTCGTTGTTGCTGGGCGGAGCGGTTAGTACAAAAAGAGAGAAAAATACGGTATCCCACTGGCTGACTTATTTAATCCCTGGATGCCCCACTTCGGTAAGTTATAATACGGAATTTACGAACCATCTAATGAAAGGAGATAAGTGGTGTTGTACCACAGTCACAAGTGAGAAAAGCGAGGGGAAAAAAAGCTAGCGAAGAAAAAAATAATAAAAAGAGGAAAGCTTAAATCATGTGCCACAGGCCACTACAGGACTCCCTGCATCAATTGCCATTCAGACTCGTACCTGAACTCGCGTTTATATCTAAATCTAACTTGGATCTGGGGAAATTTTGCCGGGCCCACTCCGGATGTGTAATACAGTGATCACCTATGAGAATATAGTAACGAAACGGTTGACGAGGGACTGGTGACAGCTAGAAAATAGAAGAGAACAATTAGGGAGGAAATAATCATCAAAGAGCGAATCGCTATTCCGAGGAGGGTCGGGTATCGGGGGAGAGGGGTTCCGACCGCGGAAGGTAAACCGATGGGATTGATTGAGAGGGGCTTTAGGTTAAGTTAGACGGGTCGGGTAGAGGGTGCCCTGGGACATCGTCGCTATTTATTGGGACGAGAAGGGAGGATTGAGGTTGGAAAGGTAATTCCACAACTTTTGGATGTCCACGGGACGTGGCTAATTCGAGGGCTCTTTCGCCGCTGAGGTCTGGTATGTCGGAACTGACGTGGTTTCGTTCTAATAGTAGTTTTACTACTCCCTTATTCCGGATCTCCGTATCCCGGGAGAGTAGTGTTTGACCATATCGTGTCTGCAGCGCTGGGTTGATATATTCTCGTCCCAACGGCAATCTCACAGTCCAATGCCCGTTTCCCACAGCCGACGAGAGTCGCGCTCGATCAAATACGGTCTCTACAGTATCAGAATTAGTATCTTCTCCTCCCAATAGCAACTCCCATAATGTTAGCAGTTGTCTGCTCCTGCAAGTCGCGGAAGTTGTAGTATAACGTTGTGGTTACGATGTCTCCCTCACAAGGTCCATCACGTGGGCCATCGATCACTAACGAACCGCCGGCAATATTACTAGTCGGTAATGATCCCCGTTTCTTCTGTGCAAACTAGGCACTCACCTTAGATATGTCTTTACTACCCCCAAATTCCCGTAGCAAAACAAGACAGCCGTTTGTTTCCAAAAGCCAATTCCCCACACCATCGAGCCTGTCAGTGCGCACCCTGATGCCTTCTCCGGGGTTCCAGCGGCGAGAACTACAGCTCAACCACCGGTTTCTCATGGGCGATGACTTTGTTCACATTGGTGATTTTGTCATAGCTATTCGTTACGCTACAGTTGTTGAAATTCCCGGCGTTAATCGAGTGCGGATGTGCTGTGCGGTCTGTGATAGTCTATCTGAACCGTTGGTCGCAGATATGTTGTAGCGGTTCAGGGGGGGTTAGGGGGGGTTAGGGGGCGCGCCTGCCAAGCTGGAAAAAACAGATGCGGCTCCTGAGGTTCAAATTACTACCAATGATTTCCCCCCTTGTAAACCACGCTTTTAGCGAATACCGGTACCGAGAAGTGATTGAGTAGGCCCACCCTAACGCCCAATCCGACTTTTACGAAATGATATGACACAGTACTCTGTTGCTTTCTAACCTAGATGTGTGCTCATAAGTCTATCGTGCTATCGCCTCAGCAGGTTAAACGAAATACCGGCACAATGCCGTAATACTAGCCCAAGCGTAATTTAATGAGTTGTGCCAAACAAACGACAAAGACACGGCGAACGGCAGCCCCCCACCCCTATCAGGGGAAAGCAGGAGGGTTGAATGGAATTTTTCATTCGTGCGACACGCAGGGGATTGCTTGACACTGGTATGAGAGGAAGTGTGCTATCATAATTTCAGCCCCGAAAAATACCCATGCAAATGTGATCGTTGCTCAGACAATTCTGTCTTCAATTACTGTACCGGTATCCTAGCAATATCCTCGCGTCTCTATCTTGCAGGTGTCAGGCGAGCCTGCAGATGTTTTTGAGGGTCATCGAAATACCGCACTATTTGTAGTGCTTGCCTATTGGGCGAGAGCTAGAATTGCTCTTTCCGGCTTAAAATGCATATGCAGGGCTGATGTAGGCGCCGTACGGTGTCACTCATAGGCTCTAGATACTCGTAGTATTTTGTTCAACGATGTGTGATAACTCTTGTGGGCTTGCCAACTCGCTGGGGTGCCTTCCCCCTCGCGGTGTTTTCTTGGTACTGAAAGAATTGGGGGTGCTACCAAAAAAGTAAGTTAAATGACCCCTCCTTTCTCGAGCACTAGGAAGCTTATAAACCCGTTTGGCCCTCTAGGTTATCGCGGAACCGCGTCTGGAGCATCCGCAAAACGCATCATCGAACGAATAACCAATATGCCATCATTTGGTTCCGGTAATTTCGATTGTGGGAACGTAACGAATAGCTACAACAAGACGGTCACTCTAAACAACAAAACTATTACTGTGAACAAAACGGATGACGAAGACAACCAGATCAAGCAGTGGCTCTCGCCGCTAGAGCCTCGGCACAGACATCAAAGTGTGCAAACCAACCGGGTGGATGGTGTGGGAGGTTGGCTTCTGGAGAAGAACGAGTTTCGGGATTGGAGTAGTAGCCAAGGGGCACCGGAGCAGACTGTTTTATTTTGCTACGGCCATCCAGGTGTGGGGAAGACACACATTAGGTGAGTGAGGAAGCTCTCGCGAATAAGTGGATATCACTAATGCCCAGCAATATTAGCTCCTTAGTTATTGACTCGTTGTGCGATCAAGTTTCTAATCGAGATACCGCTGTAGCAGGCCTGTACTGCGATTACCTTGCCCACGAGCAGCAGTCCACCACGAACATGTTGGGAGCAATCCTCAAGCAGCTTTTAGAGAAAGATGGAATCCCAGGGCCCGTGCGGCATGCTTTTCGCGAGGGGAAAAGAGGGCTTGGAGGACGGGCTGTGCGACTACCCGACTTAGTGAAGATACTGAAGACGACGATCTCATCGCTGCCTGAAGTGTTCATCTGTATCGACGCCTTAGATGAATGTCTTCCGAACAATCGACGAGAGCTTCTTGAGTCGCTACAAGAGATTGTACGGACTGCGCCGGCCACGCGTGTGTTCCTTACTGGGAGGCCCCACATCCGGGATGAGATTAAGGCATATTTCAGTCAGGCAGTCATGATACTCGTCATTCCTACCATTGGAGATATTAAGAGGTATCTAAAGATGAGATTGGGCAGAGATCCCACACCCGGTGCAATGGACGACAATTTGAGGGCTGAGATTATGAGAGTAATTCCGAGAACAATTTCCCAAATGTGCGTAGAAGCGCCTACTTTGACCAATCCAGGCCTCCTTAGATATTCGCTAACAACGGAATATAGATTTCTTCTGGTTTCCCTTAACATCGACGCTGTCCTAGAGGAAGTTACAATCCACCAGAGAAAGAAAACGCTTGACCAGATGGTCCAAGGGAATGGTCTTCGAGATGCGTATTCGGCAACCCTGGCACGAATAAAGGCACAGAAGGGAAGCAAGTCGAGGCTTGGCACGGAGGTATTGTTGTGGTTATCACATTCTGAGCGACCGTTAAATGTCAGCGAGCTATGCCATGCCCTTGGAGTAGAGATAGGGACCACAGACCTAAATTCTCGGAACATTCCTGCGATAGAAACACTGCTCGGATGCTCCTTGGGGCTTGTAACAGTTGAAGCGTCGACCTATACTGTCCGTCTTGTCCACCGCACTCTTCAAGAATATCTATCCGATAATAGCGACTTGTTTCACCGCCCTCATGCGGTGATTGCCGAGGCTTGTTTAACGTATCTCAACTTTCAGTACGTCAGGAACCTTTCGCCTATCCATCGTTGGCCACGGCCAGAGGTCCCATTGCTTGGATATGCCTCTCGCTACTGGGGAACACATGCAGCAAGGGAAATCACGGAAAGTGTGAACACACTCGCACTAAAACTTCTCGATAAATTCGATAACCATGTATCCTCCAGGATACTCCTAATCCCCAGCGATGACAAACTAAACAAGCGGTCTTACCTGCGTCCCTCTACAGGGTTCACGGGGCTCCATGGTGCTGCGTATTTTGGGATCGTGGAGACAGCAGTTGCTCTGTTAGAGATGAAGGAATGGGATCTCGACGCAACTGATGTGAATGGTAATACGCCAATTTTGTGGTCTGTTAGAAATGGGCACCAGGCCATTCTGAGGGTGCTGTTGGAGCAGGAGGGTGTCACTCCTAACACTCCCGATGAAGACGGTCGAACTCCTCTATCGTGGGCAGCCGAGGAGGGGGACGAGGACATCGTTAAGATATTTTTAGAACGGGAGGATGTCATTGTCGACATCGTAGATGACCTCGGCCGAACACCTCTTACGTGGGCAGTTATGAATGGGCATGAAGACGTTGTCAAGATCCTTTTGAAACGGCAGGATGTCATGGCGGACATTTGGGATGAAGACGGTCGAACGCCCCTCTTGACGGCAGCTGAGGAAGGGTATGGAGTCATAGTGAAGATGCTTTTGGAACGGGAGGACGTCACTCCCGACACTGCGGATGAAGACGGTCAAACACCTCTATCCTGGGCAGCTAAAAATGGGTACGCGGACGTCGTGGAGATGCTTTTGGAGCGGGAGGACGTCACTCCTGACACTCCAAATAAAGACGGTCGAACCCCTCTGTCGTGGGCAGCTGAAAATGGGAATAGGGACGTAGTCAAGATGCTGTTAGAATGGGAGGATGTCACCCCCAACACTGCGGATGCCGATAGTCGGACACCTCTATCGTGGGCAGCTGAAAATGGGAGGGAGGAGATTGTGTTGATACTCTTGGAACAGGAGGACGTTACTCCCGACACTGGGGATGAAGACGGTCGAACACCTCTATCCTGGGCAGCCGAAAATGGATATGCGGACGTCGTGACGATGCTTTTGGAACGAGAGAATGTCACTCCCGACACTGCGGATGAAGACGGTCGAACACCTCTATCCTGGGCAGCCGAAAATGGATGTGCGGACGTAGTGGAGATACTTTTGGAACGAGAGGATATCACTCCCGACGCTACGGATGAAGCCGGTCGAACACCTCTATCCTGGGCAGCTGAAAATGGATGTGCGGACGTAGTGGAGATACTTTTAAGACGGGAGGATGTTACTCCTGACACTGCGGATAAAGACGGTCAAACACCTCTATCGTGGGCAGCTGGAAATGGATATGCGGACGTCGTGGAGATACTTTTAAGACGGGAAGATGTCACTCCCAACACTGCGGATAAATGCGGTCGAACACCTCTCTGGTGGGCGGTTGAAAGTGAGTCTGAAGACGCGGTGGAGATGCTTTTAACACGGGGGGATGTCACTCCTAATACTCCCGATAACGACGGCCGAACACCTCTCTCGCGGGCGGTTGAAAATGAGTTTCAGGTCGTTGTAGAGATACTTTTAAGACGGGGGGATGTCACTCCCAATATCGTGGATAAAGACGGTAGAACCCCTCTATCGTGGGCAGCTGAAAATGGGAAGGAGGACATTCTGGAGATACTCCTTGGACGGCAAGATGTCACTCCCGACACTCCAGACGAAGATGGCCGAACTCCTCTCTCGCGGGCGGTTGAAAATGAGTATCAGATCGTTGTGGAGATGCTTTTAAGACGAGAGGATGTCACTCCCAACACCGTGGATAAAGACGGTAGAACCCCTCTATCGTGGGCAGCAGAGTGTGGTAGTACAGCCATCGTACGGATGCTTTTGGAACGGGAGGATGTCACTCCTGACGCCGGGGATCATGACGGTCGAACCCCTCTATCGCGGGCAGCTGAATCTGGGAATCTGGGCATGGCGAAGGTGCTTTTGGAGCAAAGATATGTCGCTCTCGATACTGCAGATAAAGGCGGTCGAACACCTCTATCGTGGGCAGCAGAGAGTGGCAGTACAGCCATCGTGCAGATGCTTTTGGAAGGAGAGAATGTCACTCCCGACACTGCGGATGAAGACGGTCGAACTCCTCTATCGTGGGCAGCTGAAAATGGGTACGCGGACGTCGTGGAGATGCTTTTGGAACGAGAGGATGTCGCTCCCGACACTGCGGACGAAGGCGGTCAAACACCTCTGTTGTGGGCAGCCGAAAATGGCCATGAGGACGTCGTGAACACGCTTTTGGGACGGGAGGATGTTACTCCTGACACTGAGGATGAAGACGGTCGGACACCTCTATCGTGGGCAGCTGAATATGGGTATGTGGCCATCGTCAAAATGCTGTTGAAACGGGAAGACGTAAATCCCGACACTACGGATGATGAGGGCCGAACACCTCTATCGTGGGCAGCTGAGCACGGGCATGAGGACATCGTGGCAATGCTTTTGGAACGGGAGGGTGTCACTCCCGACATTGCGGATGAAGACGGTCGAACCCCTCTATCATGGGCAGCCGAATATGGATATGGGACCATTGTGAAGATGTTTTTGGAGCGGGAGGATGTCATTCCCGACACTACGGATAACGATGGTCGAACACCTTCCTTATGGGCAGCTGAAAATGGGTATGGCGGCGTCTCGAGGATGCTTTTGGGACTCGGGGAGACCACTCCTGATACTCCGGATAACAACATCCCAGCTCTTATCTCGTGGTGCACGGAAGACGGAATGGACCTCTACTTCGAGTGGCAGGACACGATCACAGACTCCACCGACCAAGCAGCACTTAGACAGACTTCCGAGAAGCAGCCTGGGGGAACCCTAAAGCGGCAATTGGGAAATTGGTGTTCTGTCCCTCAGCCAGCGGGCAGCAATAGCTCGATGGTCCTTTTCCCAGCTGGGCCCTCCGAGGTATCAGAGCGCCCTTCCAAAATTATCCGGAGATCTTGACATTAACGACCAAGGCTCCTCACTCGAAAAACTCTCTGATTTGCAGTATTGTGCTGCCCCGCCACCAAACTTAACTCTCAATTCACCTTCTCTAACCCCCCTTTCGTCTTGTATGTATTACCTCTTCGCATCCTCGCTATTTATCTACCACCCCTAGTGTACCCTACCATCTCCCTTCCCCTTCAAGAACCCTATAGTATAGTACTTATACTATGTCGGGTTTTCTCAGCGCCTGTTTTCTCTCCTTTTCCTTTCTCCCCTCTTCTCTATCGCGCACATCCCCGCTCCCATTTCGTCATATCTTGTATTTTATGAGAATAGGCTTCGTACGAGTAAAGTAGATGGCCTTTTCGTCCTACAGCGGTTTCCACTATCAAGTATTAATTTAATGTTAATCATTATCCTTGCTTCCTTACTGGTCTATTTAACTCTTTTGCTCTGTTCTTGTTATTTTAGGAGAGAAGAAAAGAAAATCCCTGTTCCAGAGTGCCGTGATTTCGTACCTGTTTTCTTTCTTCCTCTCTCTTCTTAATCGACCCTTTCCGATTAGAATTGGCTTCGGTGGGCTTTGTGGGGTTTGGTATAACTTGCACTGTAGTTAGAATACTGTAGAATAATTGATTTCTCACCAGGTTGATGGTATTCCAGGCGTAAGCTATCAAGACTAGCTATATGAATAACCACTTTTGATACCGGTAGCGCATGACATAAAGTGCCCAAATTCAACTTAAGGTACTGCGCAGTGCATTATATAGCGCAGGCTCCTTGAAGCCTCGACGGGGCCGGACACGATTTGCTCCTTTTGTAGCTAGTATAAGATCTTTTGTCCGACAGCACCCAGGTCCTAGCAATGCAGGGATCCGGCAGGAAGCTTTATTTCGTATTTTCAATTAAGTCCGAGGCACCTGCTGGCTCTATTGTTGCTTACTTTTTCATTATTTCTTCTCCCATTCTTCCCTTCCATGGGGCTTCTAGGGATGCCTCGCTGTTGCTGGGTGCAGAGGTTAGGACAAAAGGGGAGAAAAACCTCTCATTCACTGACTTATTAGATCTTTGGATTCCCCACTTCGATAAATTATAATACGGAATTTACAAGTCATCTAATAAAAAGATATAAAGGGCGCTATAGTCGCGAGTGAGAGAAGGGAGGGAGGGAGAGAAATAAGTTGACGAGAGAAAAAAGAAAAAAGGAGGAAAGCACATAATGTGCGCTATAGACCACGATAAAACTCCCTGCATTGATTTCTATTTCCCCTCGTGCCTGAACTCAGGTTTATACATCATAGTCGGGATTGATATCCTCTCGTTCCGATAACAACTTTACCACGCCCTCATGCCCGGCCTTCGCAAAAGGGAAGGATTATCGTGGGATAGGATTTGTAAGTGGATGGGCGGGATGCTAGAACGTTTAGAAAAGCCACAGCATGCGAAGGGTAGACAAAGAAAGTATTAGTCACAGGCAGGCCACTGTAAATTCGGATACAAACGCGTGGTCATCCTTCCTAGAAAGCACAAGTCAGTAAACAGCGAGTGTGAGCTCCACTTTTCTCCACCACTGCACCACATCTGTGAGTCGCAGATCTCCTCTTTTAACCTTCCAAACACCTCTTACACATACCGTACCCCGGCACTTCCCCTCTCACCACTAACAACTTTGGGATAGCTCCCATAGTGCTAGCAGTTATGGGCTCTTACCAGTAGCGGAAGTCGTAGCTCCGGTAGAACGTTGCGGTTGCGATGTCTTCCTCACATGGTCCATCGCACAGGCTATCGGTCACTACTGTAATGAAATGATATTACCGGCCGTCAGCAATGATTCCTATGCCTCCTAGACGAACTAGGGGCTTACCTTAGATACGCCCTTCCTGCTCTTGGGTTCCTGTAGCAAAATAAGACAGCCTGATCTACTCTACCTTCATCACTCTTCCACTCCCGAAATTCGTTTGTTTCTAAAAGCCAATTCCCCACACCATCGAGCCCGTCGGTATACCCTGATGCCTTCTCCTAGGATCCAGCGACGAGAGCCACCGCACAACCCCCGGGTTTCCATCGGCGATGGCTTTGTTCACATTAGTGATGTCGTTATAAGTATTCGCTACGCTATAGTTGTTGGAATTACCGGCGTTAATCGAGTGCGGATATGCTGTGCAGTCCGTGATGGTCTATTCGAACCGTTGGTAGTAGATATGTTGTATGATAGCGATAAGGATGGGTTAAGGAACGCGCCTGCTAAGCTGAAAAAGACGGATGCGGCTCCAATCATTCCCCCTCTCGTAAACACTGAGTGAGTTGTCGTTCGCTTACTTAACCCTTAACACTTAAGCGAGATTCTCCTTTATTCTGTACCTTATGTTACCACGGCAACAGCAGGGATTGAACTGGAATCAGGGTCTCTGAGGCGATTAGTTCAACCAACCTGCTGCGAAGAACCAGCCATGATAATATTACCATTTTTTTTCTATTCTTATAGGTATAGTACTCTATTTAAAAGAAGTGTAAAAGTTTAGTAGCAGACGAGCCGTTGAAGAAAAAGAAGAAAAAAACAAGATGCAGAAATTTCGTTCTTCATTTTGTACTGTGCTATACCACCGCCTCCTACCTGTATGTTCTATGATAGCAATGTTAGCCAGTACAAAATACCTTACTCCAAGACTACAAAGGATAAAAATACAGCAGCTCCATCCCTAGTACTTGGCAAGACCTTGGCCAGATCAATAGTTGCATTTGTTTTGTTTTATTTAACGCTACTTGTACTGCGCTAACAGAGCTTTTAGCGCACATTAGAAAAAAAAGTTATATACCTCTCTTGCCTTGTGGTCTGTCGAATCCCTACCGTCGCCACGGCAACATAACGCGCACAAGTGAGCAGAGCCTCTCGAGTGAAATTTTTTATCGGCGCTGCATGAGCCAGGCCGAGCAATGAACAAAAAAGGGATAGGAACATTGCGTTAACTCCTCCTTTCTAAGGTGCTGTATGGAAAGGATCGGAAAGCTCTAGCGAAAAAATAGGGCAAATGACCCCACCTTTCTCGAGCGCCAGAAAGTTCATAAAGTCGTTTAGCCCCCGAATTGTCGCGGAACCACATCCACAGCGAAACGAGACATCCAAAAACGCACTATGAAACGAACAACGAATAGCCAGGGCAAGACAAACACTCTGAAAAACAAAACTGTTATGTTCAAAACAGACGACGAAGACAACCAGATCAAGCAGTGGCTCTCGCCACTAGAGCCTGGGTACAAACATCAAAGTGTACAAACCAACCGGATGGATGGTGTGGGAGGTTGGCTTCTGGAAACGAACAAGTTTCGGGAGTGGAGTGGTAGTCAAGGGGTGCCGAAGCAGTCTGTTTTGTTCTGCTACGGCAATCCAGGTGTGGGAAAGACACATATAAGGTAAATGGAAAGGCCCTCTCGAGCAAGTGGATATCGCTGACGGCCAGCAATATTAGCTCCTTAATTATCGACTCATTATGCGATCAATTTCGCGATAGAGATATCGCCGTGGCAGGCCTGTACTGCGATTACCTTGCCCAGGAGGAGCAGTCCACCACCAACATGTTGGGGGCAATCCTTAAGCAACTTTTAGAGGGAGACGGAATCCCGGGGCCGATACGGCAGGTTTTTCACGAGGGGAAAAGGGTGTTGGGCGGGCGGGCTGTGCGGCTTCCAGACTTGGTGAAAATGCTGAAAACGACAATCACATCGCTGTCGGAAGTGTTCATTTGTATCGACGCATTAGATGAATGTCTTCCGACCAATCGACGAGAGCTTCTTGAGTCGCTACAAGAGATTGTACGGGCTTCGCCGGCCATGCGGGTGTTCATTACTGGGAGATCTCACATTCGAGACGAGATTCAGACATATTTCGCAGAGGCAATCACGGTAGCCGCCATTCCGACCACTGGGGATATTGAGAGATATGTTAAGACGAGATTGGACCGAGATCCCACGCCCGGCGCAATGGACGATGACTTGAGGGCTGAGATTATGAGAGTAATTCCGGAAGAAATTTCCCAAATGTGCGTAGAAACAGCCAACCCAGGCCTCGTTGGATATTCGCTAACAATACGATATAGATTCCTGCTTGTTTCTCTTACTATTGATGCGGTCCTCAAAGAGGTTACAATCCACCAGAGAAAGAAAAAGCTCCACGATATGATCCAAGGGAATGGTCTTCGAGATGCGTATTCGGCAACCATAGCACGAATAAAGGCACAGGAGGGAAGCAAGTCCAAGCTCGGCATAGATGTGTTAATGTGGCTATCACATTCAAAGCGATCCTTAAAAGCCAACGAACTATGCTATGCTCTGGGGGTAGAGATAGGGACAACAGATCTGAATTCTCGGAACATTCCTGCGATAGAAACGCTGCTCGGATGCTCTTTAGGGCTTGTTACAGTTGAAGCGTCCACTTGCACTGTTCATCTTGTCCACCACACTCTTCGAGATTATCTATCCACGAATACTGACCTATTTCACCACCCTCACGCGGTGATGGCCGAGGCTTGTTTAACGTACCTGAACTTTCGGTGCTTCAGAGACCTTTCATCTATCCATCATTTGCCCCGGCCAGAACCACCGTTATTTGAATATGCCTCTTGTTACTGGGGAGCGCATGCAGCAAGGGAAACCACAGAAAGTGTGAACACGCTCGCACTGAAACTTCTCGATGGATTCGATAGGCGTGTATCCTCTAAGATGCTCTTAACCCGCAGCGGCGATCAACGGGACAGGATGCTTTACCGGCGTAACTCTACGAAGTTTACAGAGCTCCATGGTGCTGCATATTTTGGGATCGTGGAGATTGTAGTTGCTCTATTAGAGGTGAAGAAATGGGACCTCGACGCAACTGATGTGGCCGGTAATACAGCAATTTTGTGGGCCGCTAGGAATGGGCACAGGGCCGTCCTGAAGGTGCTTTTGGAGCAGGAGGGTGTCACTCCCAACGCTGCGGATAAACAGGGGCGAACGCCTCTCTCATGGGCAGCCGAAAAGGGGCATGGAGAGGTCGTGAAGATACTTTTGGAACGAGAGGATCTCACTCCCAACACTACAGATGAAGACGGTCGAACCCCGCTATCGTGGGCAGCTGAAGGTTGGTATAAGGGCATTGTGGAGGCGCTTTTGGCACGAGAGGATGTCGCTCCCGACACCCCAGATAAAGGAGGTCGAACCCCGCTATCTTGGGCAGCTCAAGGTTGGTATAAGGGCATTGTGGAGATACTTTTGGCACGGGAGGATGTCGCTCCCGACACCCCGGACAGGGACGGTCGAACGCCTCTATCGTGGGCAGCTGGGTCGGGGAGTGAGGGCATTGTGAGGATGCTCTTGGAACGGGAGGATGTTACTCCCGACACTAGGGATGGAGACGGTCAAACGCCCCTCCTGTGGGCAGCCAAGAACGGCCATGGGGCTATCGCGAAGATGCTTTTGGAACGGGAGGAGGTCACTCCTAGCGCAACGGATATCGCGGGTCAAACACCTCTATCGTTGGCAGCTGAACAAGGCTATGAGGATATCGTGAAGATGCTTTTGGATCGGGAGGATCTCACTCTCGATACTGTGGATGAAGACGGTCGAACACCTCTATTGTGGGTAGCTAACAATGGGTATACCGACATCGTGGCAATGCTTTTAGAACGGGAGGATGTCGCTCCCAACACTGCGGATAGGGGCGGTCAAACACTTCTCTTGTGGGCAGCTGAAAATAGCGATATGAACACCATGATGGCACTCTTGAAGCGGAAAGATGTGACTCCCGATACTGTAGATGCCGATGGTCGAACTCCTCTGTCTTGGGCCGCTGAAAATGGGAATCTGGACATGGTGAAGATCCTTCTCGGGCGGGAGGATGTCACCCCCGATACTGCGGATAAAGATGGCACAACACCTCTATTGTGGGCAGCTAAATATGGGTTTGGGGCCGTCACGAAAATACTTTTGGAACGGGAGGATGTCGCCCCCAACACCGCGGATAAGGACGGTCGAACATCTCTCTCGTGGGCAGCTGAGAATAACGATATATACACCGTGATAGAACTCTTAAAGCGGAAAGATGTGACTCCCGATACTACGGATGCCGATGATCGAACTCCTCTGTCTTGGGCAGCCGAAAACGGGAGTGAGGGGATCGTGTTTATGCTTTTGAAACGAGAGGATGTCGCTCCCGACACAGCAGATGACGACGGCCGAACCCCCCTATCGTGGGCCGTTGAAAATCAGTGTGCAAGCATCGTAGAGATGCTTTTGGAGCAGACGGATGTCACCCCTGACGCTGCGGATGAAGACGGCCGAACCCCTCTATCGTGGGCGGCTGAAAGTGGGGATAGGGACATAGTGAAGAGGCTTTTAGAACGTGAGGATGTAGTCCCCGACACTCCAGATAAAGATGGTCGGACCCCTCTGTCGTGGGCAGCTGAAAATGGGTATGCGGAAATCGTGAAGCTGCTTTTGAGACGGAAGAGTGTCGCACCCAACACTCCGGATAAGGACGGTCAAACACCTCTATCATGGGCAGCTGGAGAGGGGGAAGAAGGCATCGTGAAGATGCTTTTGGAACGTGAGGATGTCGCCCCCGACACTCCGGATAACAATGGTCGAACCCCTCTGTCGTGGGCTGCCGAAACTGAGTGTGAGGATGTTGTGAAGATACTTTTGGGACGAGAGGACGTCATTCCAGACACTGCCGATATAAACGGCCGAACACCCCTCTTGTGGGCAGTTGAAAATGGGTGCGAGGCCATCGTGAAGATGCTGTTGGAACGGGAGGACGTCACTCCCGACGCTGTAGATAAATATGGTCAAACACCTCTCTTGTGGGCAGCTCAAAATGGATGTGAGGAGATCATGTTGATGCTGTTGGGACGAGAAGATCTCACCCCTGATGCTGCGGATGAAGATGGTCGAACCCCTCTGTCGTGGGCGGCCGAAGGTGGGTGTAAAGAGGCCGTGAAGATGCTTTTGGAGCGGAAGGACGTCACTCCCGATGCTGCGGATTACGGCGGTCGAACACCTCTCTTGTGGGCAGCTAAAAATGGGTATTTGGATGTCATTGAAATGCTTTTGGAGCGGAAGGACGTCACTCCCGACACTGCGGATAAAGAAGGCCGAACTCCTCTATCGTGGGCAGCTGAAGGTGGGTATGAGGACGTTGTGAAAATGCTTTTTAAACGGGGGGATGTCTCCCCCGACACGCCGGATCAAGACGG
>Ga0307507_10006805_pt1 | contig 17124 bp, 16 predicted proteins | sample 7_EM_MG_FD_207223 | JGI IMG/M metagenome (GOLD analysis project Ga0307507, IMG submission 207223) | Populus trichocarpa ectomycorrhiza microbial communities from riparian zone in the Pacific Northwest, United States - 7_EM | ecosystem: Host-associated > Plants > Roots > Unclassified | place...
TTTGCGCTATTATCGCCGTCATTATATGACTTGTTGCATAATGATATTTTAACTAATAATAACTATGGCGTGGCTGTGAATTGAACACGTAACCTTATAGTCGGAAGCACGTGACTATCATCTTAAGACAGACCGAGATGTATATTTTGTACTTCGTACTTTTTAACTGATTGGTACGCAGGGGTCTGTGCGTGAGCCGTATCGGTCCACACTCTTGGTATGCCTAACATCAAGACACCACTGTCATATATGAGCCTAGCGAATGACGTTGCTAGATAGGAGTCAACGGACTTAGCTATCGCAACAGCGATGGGGCTAAGGAAACAGTGATCGTTGGAAGACACTGGGTTACCTGCTGCAAGTATCACCGGGGGAAGAGAGAATTGTAACAGTAACAAACCCAAAAAGTTACCACAAGGAGAAGAGCTTATGAGACACAAGGCCCCGGCCCCAAGCGAACAAAATATAACCAAATCCATGGAACTACGAGTGCCCTCAAGGCAATGCCATACTACTCATATCAGACAAAAGGCGTGAGATTAGAGTTTTACTAGACTCTGGCTCCAACCTATTTCTCCTAAACCAAAACACTGCACGCACCCTCAAAGTGCCTTAGGAAATAAAAGAAAACGCGGTCAAAATAACCGCATTCAATGGCGAAGTAGCCTCCGCTGGAGGAAAATACCATTCACACATGATTCAACTTGAAATCGGTACCAATGGCCATACAACTATGGTCTCCTGCGAGATTGCTGTCGCAGGCAAATATGATATGATCATACAGTCCGGCTGGTGGCACCACGAACATCCAATAAAAAATATCGAAATGCCGGAGAAATGGTGTTTTGAACACACCAAGTGTGTAGAACATGTACAACATGAAGGCATCGCCGACATGTTTGAATGGGACGAGACAGTAGGTTTTGATGAAGAAGCCAGAATGATAGGAAGCATGGGATCCATAAGGCAGGAGAAAGTACAACTAGATGGATTGCCAAAACTGTTTTGGCAGTACAAGGAATTGTTTGAGAATGAAAAAGGAGAAATGCTGGTTCCTAGGCGAAATTTCGATCATGTGAGTGACCTCAAAGACGGAGCCACTCCACCCTGGGAACCTATATACTCAATGTCGGCTTACCAATTAGAAGAACTAAACAAATATCTTCACAAAATGTTAGCCGAAGGGAAAATAGTTCACAGCAAATGTCCGGCGGGCGCACCAATCCTTTGTGTTCCCACACATCATGATGATGGAAGACTACTATTATGCGTCGACTACCGTCAACTAAATAAGTTTACCTAAGTCAACAAATACCCTTTACAGCTCATGACTGAACTAAGAGCGAGAGTGGCCGGTGCAACCATCTTTACCAAGTTAGACCTAAAAGACAGTTATCATCTAATTCGAATCAAAAAAGGAGATGAATGGAAAACCGCCTTCTGTACCCGATATGGACATTATGAATATAAAATAATGCCATTCTGGCTGGTCAACGCACCCGCCACGTTCCAGACAATGGTGAACACTATCCTCGGGGAATTCCTGGATCACGGAGTCGTAGTATATTTGGATGACATCCTAATTTACACAAAGACCATGGAAGAACACGAGGCTCTGGTACAAGAAGTACTAGGCAGACTAGAACGCCATGACCTGGTGGTATCCTTAAAGAACTCCGTGTTGCATGTCGATAAAGTTGGATTCGTTGGATACCTCTTTGGGAAAAGCGGCGTCACTATGAGTGAAAAAGAGGTTGAAAGTATCCTGAATTGGAGAGCCCCACCTTCGGTAAAAGATGTACAAATCTTGATTTGTTTTGCAAATTTCTACCGATGCTTCATATAAAAACTTCGCAAAGGTTTGCAAACCGATTACAGACACTCTGAAAACCAAAGGAGGAAACAATTTATGGTTTTGGGGGGAGGAACAGGACAAAGCCTTTGAGAAACTTATGCGAAGATTGACCTGAGCCCCTACTCTGGAACATTTTTACCCGGACCCAAAAACCGTGATCGAGACAGACCCTAGTGACTTCGCACTAGGCTCTATCCTTTCCCAGTACTTAGGAAAACGGGTACACCCCGTTGTGTTCCACTCACGAAAGCTGAACCATGCAGAACGGAATTACGAAATTCATAATAAAGAGTTATTGGCTATCCTGGAAGCATTCTGTGAATGGAAACATTACCTATTAGGAGCGAATGACCCGGTAACAGTATACACCGACCACTAGAACCTGCAATACTTTCTCACTGGTAGGGTCTGGAACCCCCGACAGATCCGCTGGGCTCAATGGCAAGCCAATTTCAATTTTAAAATAGTATAAAGCCCCAGCAGCGGAGGTGACAAACCTGATGCATTAAGCCGGCGGCCTGAGTACCGCCTTGAGGAGGGAGCTATGCATCCCGAACAGACAATTTTGAAGCCAGAACATTTCCAACTTTCACTTTGCCACAAAAAGGACCGAATTCAGGTCAGCCTCCTGGAAGCACAAAAGAGGGCGACGAACCGGCTCCGAATAAAAAGACTCCAACAAAAAGCCATAATCCCAACAAAAGATTGCAGGATGTCACCAGGACAGGACATTTACACCTTAAAGGCTGGCACCATACCAGCCCAAAAACAGATGTTAGTGGACACCGGAATAGCAATAGGACTACCCAGAGGAGCATACGGCAGGCTGGCGGCAACAAGTGGCATGGCGAGTAAACATGGAATGGCAGTGGGCGGCGGTGTCATAGATGCGGATTACAACGGCGAAATACAAGTAATATTACGGAAGCAGGGGAATGCCAGTTACCAATTCCAGGCAGGTGATCGTATCGCACAACTAATCGTGGAAAAAATAAAAAGATAAGATGCCATATAAATCGATAATATGGAAAACACAGAAAGAGGAACGCGGGGATTTGGCTCAAGGGATATCGGTCCCAAACGGATAATTATGTGTGAAGAACTGAAAGTCAAAATGTGTTTCCTAACTCCAGACCCTCAGGACCCCACATGCTTTTACGAAGAAGACATTCACACACACGCTAGCCTACGAGAAGAGGTGACAATGCTGTCCAGTGTCATGATTGGAGCAATACAAATGCAAACCAGGGGCGACTCATTCCTGGACAGAATAAGAGCGGCAGGAAAAGAAGACGACACTTGAACGGCACGCAAACACCAGTTAAGTCGGTTAGAGGAAAAATGGGAAACACTACCAAAGCACTGGGAACTGGAAGATGGACTACTGTATTACAAGGGTAGACTGTTCATTCCTTCAAAGGAAGAAATCTTAACCGAGATCGCGAAAGGATGTTACGACCCTGAGGTACCCGGACACTTCAGGTAACAAAAAACCATCGAATTGGTTAAAGGAAACCTCCATTGCGAAAAACTCAGCGAATGGATAAAGGACTATGTCCGATCGTGCGACGAATGTCAACATAAGAGATCTCCACGACACGCCAAGTATGGCTTACTCCAACCTTTAGAAGAACCCTACGCAGCATGGAGCTCTATCTCAGTGAATTTGATCACCCAATTACCTGAGTCCCAAGGACAGACCCAAATCATGGTAGTAGTGGATGGTTTTACCAAAATGGCCCGCTTTATTGGCATAGACACAAATGCGACCTCAAAAGATGTCGGACATACCTGTCTTAAGGAAGTTTGGAAACTTCACGGACTCCCCTCCGAAATCGTCGCGGACATTGATGCAAAGTTTTCAGGAGAATTTTGGCAATCATTGTGCAAAGCATTCGGAATTGAACGGCAAATGTCAACAGCGTATCGCCCACTGACGGACGGACAAAGTGAAAGAACTAACCCAGTGCTGGAAGGTTTCCATCGAAACTTCGTCAACTATCACCAAAACGACTGCTATCAGATGCTACAGTTGGCCAAATAAGCCTAGAATAATTCCACAACAAGCCCACATAATGTAACGCCCTTTTTCGCCAACTACGGGTTCCATTCACAAACGGAATGGATGAAGGAAAGAGAGGCTCAAAACCCAGGATCCACAATGTATACGCACAGGATGATAACAGTGCAGGAAAACGCGAGGACAACCCTCGAGCAAACAAAAGAAAGCATAAAGACATACTACCACCGGAAAGCTTTACCCCAGCCCGACATCGAGATAGGTAACTTGGTAATGTTGAATGCAAAAAACATTAAGAGCAAACGACTGACGAGGAAGGTCACCCCACAATTGTACGGCCTGTTTAAAGTATTAGAGAAAAAAGGCAATCGGGCGTTCAAACTCGATATCCTGGCTCGCTGGAAAAAAGACCCAGTAATTCAGGTCTCGCTGCTCGAACCCTATAAATTCTGTGAGAGAGCCAAATGAGAACTACCCCTACGAGAGCCAGAGGACGTCGAAGGTGATCCCAAATGGGAGGTTGAAAGAATCGTTAAAAGTGAGATAATCAGCTACACAAGAAAGGTCAGAAGGGTAAACAAGGAGTTCAAAGAACTCCGATACTTTGTAAAATGGGCAGGATGCTCAGAGGATGAAAATACCTGGAACCCACCGGAGGGGTTGGAAAACACCAGGCGAGTGGCGGAAAGATTTCATAGGGAAAACCCTGCGATGCCGGGGCAGAACTTGGATGAGTAGTATGAGAAAGCTTTTTGATAAGTGGACAAGCAAACACTTCTGGTTTTTACCCCTACCATACGGAGCTGAGAAACGACAAAGAATGTACTATGGCTAGACAAAAAGTATTGGGGGCCAAACTAAAGAGGAGGGAGCTCGTGTTACTCACAGAGCTCCCAGAAGGATAAAGGGGTCAAGTTACCCTACCTTCGCACACGAACCTCTGAAAAAGGGTTAGCAACAGCCCCCTCCAGCCCTGACGTTGGGAGAGTAGGTTGCCATACGTCAACTGGGAAAGTTGGGTCCTCTCACCAGAGACATCAGTCAAGAAGACCCTACTTGCAACTCCGTATATATCGGGGGCGTCCGTCCGACCGGTTCCTGTTCGCAGGATATATGAGAGGAGACGTCTGAGCACCTGATGCAAGTGAAAGGATCTCAATCGGACGACCTCGCACAGAGTTACAACCACTACAAGATAGGATATCGAAAAGTGGCTACAAACTCACGGGACGTATCTACCTTAGTTAGGCTTCCTTAGTCTGGAAATACGCCCAGTAACCAGTACGAATGCCCTATGCTCGGAAAGGGAGTTTGGGAACTCCCAAAGGAATTGTTGGCAAAAGAGTGAAACCTATAGTCGTAACCATTGGTTCGATCGATAGGAAAGAGTCATGTAATGCCGGATAAGACTAGTAAATGCTTCTTGCAGGCAAATCTAAACGCAGCCAACAATATGAGGATTGGCCATGTTCTATCCCAGCGAATAATTGTCTGACATGCGAACACATGGAGATTATTCTTATATCTATTTAGCAATGGATACATGTTCGTATAGCCATCTAGGCGGACGGGCACTACACGCTCCCCATGAGAGAGGCATACGTGGAAATAAGTTGCGCAAACGAGAGTAGAAAGATAACGGATGTTAAGGGTCAAGTTGGGCTCCCACTTCAGAGAAGTCTAGCTAAGGGAAAGAAAGATACTTAGTTATAGAAAGAGGTTATGTAGCCCGCGAACACCTAGACACAGAATATAAATATTGTGGTATCTTCGTAGCTGCTATCCATCATCAAGCACGGGGAAGAGACCTTAACAAGATATACACGTTAAAAAAGTATTTGTCGTTTTACCTACTTTATAATTCTATCTTGACCTTCGTCTCCCTAAACATATTCCCCCAAGTACCAATGAACGGGCTTAGTATATTCGCTCCTCCTTAGAATATTACTACCCCCATAACACTGAGTAGTTCAGTAGCCGAGTCGTACGTAACTTGCACGTCATCATTAATTGCATCTCGTTCATATCCCGCGGGATCACTAACAGGATCTGATACCTAGTGTGAATCGGGACGCTCGCTTAGTTCATGGCAGTCAATTCCGCCAGGTCCGGGGCTGCCAGCGCGATCAGCAAGAAGATTTCACATGGTTGAAGCAAGTATGATATCGAGGTTTGCATCTGCTTTTTCGAGGTGCCCTTTGGCTGCTCCTCCACCCATGTATTTTTGACGACCTAATTATCAATTGACAGGTATAGTAGTAGATTGCACCTCTCTTCCTTTCAGGGGTTGTTTGTATATTCTGAGGGTCAGTGTAAGGTTGTGGCAATCGTGATCTTAACGCGTCTAGCTGAGAGACGGTGCCCAGCGCCCAAACAAGGGCTAGCGGTGAAAACGGTTCAGCGTTTTGTGTCGTGTTATCAACTGGGTTTAGCTGTTTATCACATTGGTTTCGACTTGAAATACATACTGACCGAAACACTGACCGAAACACTGATGAACGGCTTCACTGTCAATTCTCCCTTCATCTTCAAATCAATTCAAACAATTCATGATAGTTTCCATCCCCCTTGAACCTCTGAGTGTTGTATATATAATGTGGATTGATCATGGCGGAAGGAAGCTCATACCAACAATATCCTCACAATCCCCGCAATATCCACCAATATCTGTAACATTCACCGTATTCATAACATATGAGTATCCCCAGGACTACACTCTATATACACCAAAATTCAATCGACATGGCTCGAAATATGAACAATGTACAGTACATCCACCTGTCAAATCCGCCGGTGGGGCAGGCCCCTCCACCGGGGCAGAACTAGCAACCTCCGCCGAACTGTCTCACTGGACAAATTGGTATGAGTCCATCGGATCCGTAGAGTAAATCAATTAGGGATCATAAAGCGAATATGGGCATTGCAGGGCCCACAAACAAGGCTCTGGACGCAGCATGGCGGGACCTGGGAAAAGATCTGATGATAGCAATGAAGGTTGTGCCAGGACCCACGGCTGTGAACTATCCTAAAGCGGACTTCAACCCAATGGCTGAAGGCATGCCAGTGAGGAGATTGCGTCCTGCCTGCCATCAACTTGCAACAGGATCAGTGGCGAATAATCAGGCTCGTATAAAGGATATCGAGATGGCAGTAGTTCATATTGTCATGGACTATGCAACGAAGTTGGTTAATAGAGTAAAGACTGATGGGGGACAACTGGGTGAGAACAGAGTCCCCTTTTCGGAGGTAATTGTTCCAGGGATTTTACTATCAACAAACATCCCAGCTCAATGGGGTGTTGCAATGGCTGTCCTGAAAGTAGCTTGTTATGGGGTAGTAATATTTTGAGAACAAGCGAATATACTAAGCCCGATCGTTGATAATTTCGAGAATATGTATAGGGAGACGAAAGTAACATCGTAAGATCTGTAGATCGATAAATGTTTGTTTTAACGTGTATATATGGTTAAGGTCTCTTCTCCGTTGCTTCCTAGATGATAGCAGCAACGAAGATAACCTGATATTTATATTCCGCGTCTGGGTGTTCGCGGGCAACATAATTTCTTCCTATAACTAGGTATCATTCTTTCACCTAGCTCGACATCTTTGACGTGGGAGCCCGACTTGACCCTGAACATCCGTTATCTTTCTGCTCTCGTTTGCACAACTTATTGCCACATAGGCCTCTCTCATGGGGAGGGTGTAGTGCCCGTCCACCTAGATGGCTATACGAACATGTATCCGTTGCGAAATAGATTTACGAATAATCTCTATGTGTACGCATATAAGACAATTATTCGCTGGGATAGAAGATGGCCAATCCTCATATTGTTGGCTCCATTTAGACATGGTCTGCAGGGAGCATTCACTAGTCTTATCCAGTATTACACAACTCTTGCCTATTGATCGAACCAATGGGTACGACTAGAGTTATCGGTCTCATGCCAACAATCCCTTTGGGAGTTCCTCGACTCCATTTCCAAGCATAGTGCATTCCTACTGGTTACTGGGCATCTTTCCAGACCGAGGAAGCCTAAATAAGGTAGATACGGCCCGCGAGTTTGGATCCACTTGTCGATACCCAATCTTCTAGCTGTTGTAACTCTGTGTGATGTCGTCCGATCGGGACACTTTCATCTGCATGGGGTACTCTGAGGTCTCCTCTCATGTATCCTGCGAACAGGAACTGGTCGGACAGACGGCCGCGACGTATACCGTGTTGCAAGTAGGGTGTCCTTCACTCTTGTCTTTGGTGAGGGGACACAACTTCCCAGGTGACCTGTGGTGACCTATTGTCCTTACGTTGGGGCTGGAGAGGGGTGTTGCTAAGTCTTTTTCAGAGTTTCGTGCGCGGAGGTAGGGTAACTTGACCCCCTTACCCTCCTGGGAGCTCTGTGCGTAACACGAGCTCCCTCCTCTTAAGTTTCGTCCCTAATACCTTTTGTCTAACGATAATAGATTCTTTGCCCTTTATGAGCTCCCTAGGGTAGGGGTAAAATACAGAAGCGTTTACTTGTCCACTTGTCGAAAACCTTTCTCATACTACTCATCCAAGTTCGGCCCCGGCATTCCGGGGTTTTCCCTATGAAATCTTTCCACCTCTTCCGTGGCGTTTTCCAACCCCTCCTTTGGTTCCCAGGTATTTTCATGCTATGAACATCCTGCCCATTTTACAAAGTATCGGAGTTCCTTGAACTCCTTCTTTACCCTTCTGACCTTTCTCGTGTAGGTGATTATCTCACTTTTAACCATTCTTTCAACCTCGCATTCCAGGTCACCTTCGACGTCCTCGGGTTCTCGTAGGGGTTTTGCTCATTTGGGCCGGTCAGAGATTTCATAGGGTTCGAGTGGCGAGACGTGGAATACGCGGTGCATTTTCCAGCAAGCCGGGATATCGAGTTTGAACGCCCTATTCCCTTTTTTCTTCAAGACTTTAAACGCGCAGTTCAATTGTGGGTTGAACTTCCTCGTTGGTGGTTTGCTCTGAATATTTTTTGCATTCAACATTACCAAGTCACCTATGTCGATGTCGGGCTGGGTTGTGGCTCTCCGGTCGTAATTTTTCTTCATGGCCTCTCTCGTTTGCTCGACGGTTATCCTGGCCATTTCTTCCACTGTTTTCATCCAGTGCGTAGACATTGTGGCTCCTGGGTCTTGAGCCTGTCTTTCCTTGATTCATTCCTTCTCAGGATGGGACCCGTAGTGGGCGAAAACAGGGGTTAGTTTATGTGCGCTTGCTTTGGAATTATTGTAGGCGTATTCGGCCAACGGTAGCATCTGATACCAGTCGTTTTGGTTATAGTTGACAAAGTTTCAAAGCTATGCTTGTAGCACTTGGTTGTTTCTTTCGGTTCGTCCGGCCGTCTGTGGGTGATATGCCGTTGACATTTGCCGTTTAATTACTAATGCTTGTCCCAATGATTGCCAAAATTCGCCTCAAAACTTTGCGTCCATGGCTGAGACGATTTCGCAGTGGAGTCCGTCAAGTTTCCAAACTTCCTTAAGGAAGGTATACGCGACACCTTTTGCTGTCGCATTTGTCGCTTAGCTCATAGGATGTGCCATTTTTGTAAAAGGATCCACTAGTACCATGATCTGGGTTTCTCCTTGGGACTCGGATAATTGGATGATGAAATCTGCTGAGATGGAGGTCCATGCTGCGTAGGTTACTCTTAATGGTTGAAGTAATCCCTAGTTTGCGTGTTGTGGAGATTTGTTATGTTGACATTCGTCGCACGATCAGACATAGTCATTGATCCATTCCCTGAGTTTCTCCCAATGGAAGTTCGTCGTAACCAATTCAGTGGTTTTTTCTTGCCTGAAGTGTCCGGCTACCTAGGAGTCCTGACACTCTTTCGCGATCTTGGTTAAAAGTTCTTCTTTTGAAGCAATCAACAGTCTACCCTTGTAATACAGTAGGCTATCTTCCAGTTCCCAGTGCTTCGGTAGTGTTTCCCTTCTTTCCTTTAACTGACTTAACTCTCCTTTGCGTGCCGTCCAAGTGTCGTCCTCTTTTCCTGCCGCCCTTCTTCTCTCCAGGAATGAATCGTCCATGGTCTGCATTTGTATTGCTGCAATCATGGCACTGGACAACATTGTTATCTCGTCTTGTAGGCTAGTGTGTGTGTGAATATCTTCTTTGTCAAACTATGAGTTGTCATGTGGGTCTGGATTTAGGAAGCTCATTTTTACATTGAGTTCTTCACACATAATTAGCCATTTGGGACTGATGTCGCTTGAGCCGAAGCCTTGAGTTCCTCTGTCCATATCTTCCAGATTATCGATTTCCATGGCCTCGTGGGTTTGAATTTTTTACAGGATTAGCTGGGCGATAAGGTCGCCTGCCTTTAATTTGGAACTAGTATTCCCATCCTTCCGTAAAATCACTTTTACCTTGCGGGTGTAATCCGCATCTATTACCCCACCGTCGACCCCTATTCCATGTTTGCTTGCCATGCCACTTCTAGCTGCCAGCCTCCCCTATGTTGCTCTAGGCAGTCCGATTGCAATTCTGGTATCCACTAACATCTGTCTTTGGGCTGGTATCGTGGCATCCGTTATGGTGTAAATGTCATGTCCTGCTGCCATCCTGGAACCTTTTGTTGCGACTATGGCATTATGTTGTAGTCATTTTTTTCAGAGCCGGTTGGTTGTCCTCTTTTTTCCTTTAACAAGGCTGACCTGAATTTCAGTCCTTGTTGTGGCAAAGTGAAACTTCAAAATGTTCCGGTTTCAAAATTGTTTGTTCGCGATGGGTAGCTCCCTCCTGAAGGCAGTACTCCCGCCGCAAGCTTGATGCATCAGGCTTGCCCCCTCGGCTGCCCGGGCGGTATACGATTTTAAAATTGAAATTGGCTTGCCATTGAGCCTATCGGATCTGTCGGGGGTTGCAGACTTTAGACATGAGACAGTATTGCAGGTTCTGGTGGTCGGTGTATACAGTCACCGGATCGTCCGCTCCCAATAGGTAGTGTTCCCACACACGGAATGCCTCCAGGATTGCGAATAACTCTTTATCATGAATTTCGTAATTCCGTTCGGCAGCGTTTAGCTTTCGTGAGTTGAACGCAACTCTGTGGAACTCTTTTCCCAAATGCTGGACAAGGATACAGCCTAGTACAAAGTCAGTAGCGTCTCTCTCGATCACCGTTTGTCGGTCTGGATACAAATGTGCTAGAATAGGGGCTGAGTTAAATCTTCGCTTAAGTTCCACAAAGGCTTTGTCCTGTTCTTGTCCCCAAAACCATAAATGTTTTCCACCCTTGATTTTCAATCCGTCGCTAATCCGTTTGCAAACTTTTGCGAAGTTTTCTATGAAGGGTCGGTAGAAATTTGCAAAACCAATAAAGATCTGTACGTCTTTTACCGACCGTGGGGCTCTCCATTTGAGGATACTTTCAACCTTCTTTTCCGTCATAATGAGGCTCCTTGTTCCCACGATATATCCAAGGAATTTGACTCTATCGACAGGAAACACAGATTTGTTTAAGGACACCACAAGGTCATGGCGTTCCAGCCTGGCCAGTAGTTGTTTGACCAGAGCCTCGTGTTCTTCAATTCGCTTTGCCAGTGAGTAAATTAGGAGGTCATCCAAATATACTACAACCCCGTGATCCAAGAATTCTCGTAGGATAGTGTTCATCATGGCCTGGAACGTGGCGGGTGCTTTGACCAAACCAAATGGCATTACTTTATATTCGTTATGTCGTATCGGGTATGGAAAGCGGTTTTCCATTCATCTCCTTTTTTGATTCAAATCAAATGGTAACCGTCATTTAGGTCTAGTTTAGTGAAGATGGTCGCACAGGCTACTCTCTCCCTCAGTTCGGCCATGAGCGGTAAAGGGTATTTTTGAGTATGGTTAACTTTTTCAGTTGACGGTAGTCGACGCAGAATCGTAGTCTTCCATCAGGTTTGTGAACAAAAAGGATTGGTGCGCCCGCCAGAGATTTGCTATGAACTATTTTCCCTTCGGCCAACATTTTGTGAAGATATTTGTTTAGTTCATCTAAATGTTAAGCCAACATTGGGTATATAGGTCCCCAGGGTGGAGTGGCTCCGTCTTTGAGGTCAATTGCATGGTCGAAGGTTGGCCTAGGAGCCAGTATTTCTGCTTTTCTATTCTCAAATAATTCCTTGTACTGCCAATACGGCTTTGGCAATCGATCTAGTTGTACTTCCTCCTGCCGTGTGGATCCGATCCTTCCTATCATTGTGGCTTCTTCATCGAAAGCCACCCTCGAATCCCATTCAAACATGTCAGCGATGCCTTCATCTTCTACATGTTCCACCCACTTGGCGTGTTCGAAACACCATTTCTCCGGGGTTTCGATATTTTTTATTGGATGTTCGTAGTGCCACCACCCGAATTGTATGATCATATTATATTTGCCTGCGTCGGCAATCTCGCAGGAGACCATAGTTGTATGGCCATTGGTACCTATTTCGAGTTGAATCAGATGTAAATAGAATTTTCCTCCCGTGAAGGATACTTTGCCATTAAATGCGGTTAGTTGAAGCGGTTTTTCTCTCATTTCGTAAAGTACTTTGAGGGTGCCTGCAGTGTTTTGGTTTAGGAGGAATATGTTATAGCCAGACTCTAGTAAGACTCTAATCTTATCCTGTTTGTCTGATATGACTAGGATGGCATTTCCTTCAGGGCCCTCGTAGTGCTGTGGATTTGGTTTATATTTTGTTCACTTGGGGCCGGGGCCTCGTGTCTCACAAGCTCCCTTCATTTTGGTCACTTTTGGGTTTTTTACCCTGCCCGCGCAGTTTCTGCTCATGAAGCCTCATCAGAAAAACTGCTTTTTCCTTTTACCAAATATTTTTGAAAATATATCATAGTTTGAGGATGGTTGGGGATTTCCGAGGGTAGGATTTTTGGTGAAAGGTAAAATCCTCTCTGTTTGTATATCGGGCAGCCCACTACCGGCGGTATTTATTTCCTGCCGAGGGATTCCCATATACAAGGGGGAGTTTGTCTGATGATTTGTGCTTTGCGGCTCGAAGGCGACTTCCGTGCTGACCGACTTATGCACACGTATCGGTAGTTAAGAGGAGTCTATGGTACCAATCGCCTAATCCCTCCAGCCAGAGCTGAAGTATCTTCATGGGGTGGGTAGCGGTTCTGTGTTTGCAATAAACTGGCCAACTACTATGAGAGAAATGTTGAGGTCGCGCACTTCGTCCAACATGACAACAAAATGGGGTGTCTTGTTATTGTCTAGTGCAACTTATAGCACTCGTCGGTTATTGTTCCTCGTGAGACTCGGTTCTTGTAATCGTATTCGATTGTGTACTTTAAGACCTGCCCCTTGGGACCATAACGCTGGTCTCACGCTCGTCTGATGCCAGTTTCTCACTTATCACCATGGCCTGAGTTCCGTACTTGGCTCGTTTCTTGTTCTCCTTGTGTCCTCTTAGGTTTTCTACTAACCGTCTTTAGTCCTAGGGGTCCCCCCAACAAGTGGAGTCGTTTTCGGCTCGTGTTGCTCAACGTGGGTTCCACCAGTGCTGTCTCAAGTTTATCTGGGATATAGACTTTTGAACATATTCACCGTAGAACACCCAGGTGCTACCTGACTCTGCGTCGGAACTTATCAGGCTTTTGGGACCGATGGACTCAGAGGGTATGTGCTGAAGAGTTCGCTTCAGATTATTTCGATTCCCTGTTCCATTGCCGGACTACCCACATGCCGTGGCCAGTGGTGCCAGTGAGCCTTATAGCTCCTTATCTTTCATAAAGGTCCATGCTAGTGTTCTTTGGCTCACTTGTTGCGAGATTTCTACACGGCTATCCTGTGCCACGGCGGCTACCCTTGGCTTTCTAGGCTTTGGGTGGTTCGATCTTCCTCCCGGTAACTTGAACGATTTCCTTTGGATGCTGCAGAGTCGAATTTCTTTGTGACAGTGCTTCCATCCATGGTTTGTTAGGGTATATCTAGGGCATTGCCCTTTGGCTTTTCGTAGGTCAACTTCTTTTTTGGTGGATACCAGGGTGTGAGTCAGCCCAAACTCGATGCAGGTTTTTCACCAGTGGCACCTCCTTCCCTTTGTCTACCATTTCCTCCTTTTCTTCACCTGGTATACCCTTTTCTCTTTAGCGCTATACTTCGGTTTTTTCGTTGTCTTTGCCGTTGTTGGCTCGTCACGTTTTCTTTTCCGGCATGAATTCGACCCCGCGATATTATTGTCCTTAAGCTTTTTTCATTCTTGGAAATCTTGTTCATTGCGGACCGCTTGTCAGAGAGCCTCTATCCAATCTCTGTCGTCGGCGAATTCTTGATGCATTGACATTCACCGGACAGCCTCATCCCGTATTTGGTCTCTGATTAACTTTCGGAAGGCAATTCCAGTACCCTTTGCTTTGACTTTCCGATTATCAAATTCCAGTAGAAATTGGTTAATATAATTCTTGTATCGGACTTTCAACATTTATCGGAGGGCTTACTTCTTCGTGCTATCGACCGAATCGACGTATAGCTTGTTCGGCAAAGATGTCCCATAACTTGTAACCTTCCTATCGTATATGGCCTTATTCGCCAGTGACTTGTTCTGGTAGGTCATAGCGAAGGATGCTACTTGTGATCCTTTGAAGTTGGACAAGGTGTATTTAATATGGTCCAACTCGTCCTGCCACTGGTATGAGTTTCGATCAAAACAATCTTTGCAGGTAGTTAGCCAAAACCGAATATCTTGGTGTTTGGCATGTTCGTATTCTGATGGGGGTTGAGCTGGACGTTTTGTGATTTCTCCAATGGCCTTTCCCAAGGCCCTGGAGAATGGTATTGCGTCCTCCGTAGCATCTCCATATTTTTGCTCATCAGTTTTTTCCTTTTCTGGAGGCTTCTTACTTCATTTGTCGGGTCTCTCACCCCGCCTTTCTCGTCTCTCATTGTCACTTCCTTCTCCTTCACTAGCTCCAGGGTCAGAGGTGCCGCCTGCAGCCCCATGCATTGTAGGGGCTGGTCGTCCTCCAGCTCATCCTCCTGTCGCTCGGGCACTTCGTTCTGGAGTTGGGTTTGAACCCTTGCCTTTCACTGGGCCAATCAAGGAAGTAACCACTTGTCTCAACTTGGCTATATGGCTTTCCTGCCTTTCTCTGGCTTCTTTATTGGCTTCTAATTCCCGCCATCATAGCATTTAGTATCTTTTCATGATTTTGTAGTCCGCGTTCATGTTAGGCTTTTGTGTATAGCAGTTCTTGTCCCAACAGTTACTCCCTGCCCATGGCCGCCACTCCTTCCGCTTGTATTGTCTGGTGGCGGGGTGATGTGACCTGCTTGTGCTGGGTCTGACGGCTGTCTTGTCCATCCATCCTTCCACTGACCCCTTTGAGCGCTTCCTGGAACCCCTTGGTTGCCGCTTCCACCTGTAGCATGCTTGTGTCTATTTGTTCCAGCTCCGTTCCTAGGTATCAGGCACCCGTCATTATGTCAGGTTTGACTTTGCGCATTTCCCATAACAAATGTTGGATTTGGGGTGGAAGGGACTGGAACGCTAGGTGTTCCTGGTAGATCCTTTGGGCTAGATTGTCCTCGTAGAGGTGTAGACTTCGGTTGATGTGGTCAAGTCGTCTGGACATTTCAGAGATAATAGTGGTTCTGCTGGTGTCTGAGACTGTTGGGACTGCGACCATCTCATCATAACTCGATGGACGAGCCCGGGTGGCAGAGCGGGAGATATTCTAGTATCGGTGGATCTAGCGATCCTTGTGTCTGGCGAAGTCACCTTAGGAGCTTGGGACTGGGAGAGTTCATCTGACTCCATGGGGTCTGGTCCTGCTCCCTCGAGGTTAGACCTCGACATGTTTGAGGTAGGAAAGTGTTTGTTATGCTCCTGGTGAGAAACGAGTTTGTTGATTGAGTTGCAATTCGTATTTGTGATTGATATCGCTCGTGTATCTCGGTAACGTAGAGATTAACAATATACTGTTATGGGGGTAGTAATATTCTCAGAACAAGCAAACATACAAAACCCGATCGTTGATAATTTGGAGAATAGGTCTAGGGAGACGAAGGTAAAATCGTGAGATAGGTAGATCCATAAATGTTTGTTTAAAAGTGTATATATTGTTAGGGTCTCTTCTCCGTCGCTTGATAGATGATAGCAGCTACGAAGACACCTCAATATTTATGTTCCGCATCTGGGTGTTCGCGGGGTACATAATCTTTTCCTATAACTGACTAGCTTTCTTTCACCTAGTTCGACTTCTTTGAAGTGGGAGCCCAACTTGACCCTGAACATCCGTTATCTTTCCACTCTCGTTTGCACAACTTATTGCCACGTATGCCTCTCTCATGGGGAGCGTGTAGTGCCCGTCCACCTAGATGGCTATACGAACATGTATCAGTTGCTAAATAGATTTACGAATAATCTCCATGTGTTCGCATGTCAGACAATTATTCACTGGAATAGAGGATAGCCAATCCTCATATTCTTGGCTCCGTTTAGACATGGTCTGCAGGAACCATTCACTGGTCTAATCCGGCATTGCACGACTCATTCCTATCGATCGAACCAATGGGTACAACTATAGTTATCGGTCTCATGTCAACAATCCCGTTGGGAGTTCCCCGACTCCCTTTCCGAGCATAGTGCATTCCTACTGGTTACGGGGCCTCTTTCCAGACCGAGGAAGCCTAACTAAGGTAGCTATGTCCCATGAGTTTGTATCCACCTTTGATACCCAATCTTGTAGCGGTCGTAACTCTGTGCGATGTCGTCCGATCGGGATGCTTTCACCTGCATCAGGTGTTCTGAGGTCTCCTCTCATATATCCTGCAAATAGGAACAGGTCGGATGGACAGCCACGACGTATACGGGGTTGCAAGTAGGGTGTTCTTTCCTATTGTCTTTGGTGAGGGGACACAACCACCCAGGTGACGTCTGGTGACCTACTGTCCTAACGTCGGGGCTGGACGGGGGTGTTGCCAAGTCTTGTTTAGCGGTTCGTGCGCGGAGGTAGGGTAACTTGACCCCCTTATCCACTTGGGAGCTCTGTGCCTCACATAGCCCCGGTTCCCCAAAACACACCCCTTGGCAGCACTTCTCCTGCTCCACCTAGGAACAACCAAGTACCTGGTCAATCGCCCCCTCTCCACCTTGGAACAACCAAGCGCAGCCACCAATCGTACTTTCCGGACCAGTTGCTGACCCTCCTCGACGTCATGTAGCTCTGCCTTGGACCAACCAAGCTCCGCCACCAAGTGTACCTCACCCACCAGTTCCTGACCCGACCCCACTA
>Ga0307507_10006806_pt1 | contig 17122 bp, 5 predicted proteins | sample 7_EM_MG_FD_207223 | JGI IMG/M metagenome (GOLD analysis project Ga0307507, IMG submission 207223) | Populus trichocarpa ectomycorrhiza microbial communities from riparian zone in the Pacific Northwest, United States - 7_EM | ecosystem: Host-associated > Plants > Roots > Unclassified | place...
AATCTGCCGTATTCCGCCGCAATCTGCCGTCTCTACTGTCGGAGTTGCCAACTGGCAACTTCAAGGACCTCTAACTGCCGAATTCTACCAAGTTCTACCAGAACCGCCACCTAAGCTCTACCCTGCCTGTGCGTAGCACAGTACCCGTTAACCTAGCAACCAAGCGAACGTTATGTACCATTTTTCCCCTGTTTCCTACTTTCTTTTCCTTACGCAATGTCTTGACTTTATCACGCAGTTTATGTACATAGCTTAATAATATCTACTTCGCTATATATTATCATCGCTTGTGCTCGCTCCGTGATAGTCTAAAATGTCTTTTATATTCCATTCTAGTTCCCTATTAATTTTGCTAGGTAGGGGTGGTTCTATACTATCTCTTCTCTAGTATAACTTTAATAAGGAAATATAAAATATTGGATATATTGGATATAATTTTAGCAATTCTAATTTATAGGCTTAATTTCCTTTAGTTTTCCTAATTATCTTAAAGGGTCTAAGCTACCTATAGTCTAGCTTCTTTTTAATACGTTTTATCCGGATGTTTTTTATAGATAGTAAGACTTCGTCTCCTATTTTAAATTCTTTAGGTATATGTCCCTTGTTATAGTACCTTTTTTATATAGCCTAGGCGTCTAGTAAGTGCTTTTTAAGTTCTTCTCTGCAAATTCTTATTTGCTTAATTCTCTTAGACGCCGCCGGTGCCTCTCTTTTAGGAATAATGTCCTTAATGTTCTAGGGGTTATTTGCTTTTACCCTAAATAGTACTTTATAAGGGGTTATTTTTGTACTGCTATAGATGCTTGTGTTATATATATATTATGTCAGAGCTAACCACAATAGCCAATTATCCTATTAATAATTAATATAGTAGCGGAGGTAGTGTTCTAATAACATATTTAGACGCTTTGTTTACCCGTCTATTTACAGGTAAAAGGCAGTGCTTATCTTTCGCCGTATTTTTAATAAAAGATAGAATAAAGACTAAAATGCGCTGTTAAATACGGCACCTCTATTAGATATAATTCTCCTTAGTATACTAAATAAGAGCCACCGCTCTAAAAACAGGTCTGCCAGTTCCGCTGCCGTAATTATTATTATAACAGCAAAATACCCTAAAAACTCTATATATCTATTAACGATTACTAGGATAGCATTAGCAACCTCTCCTATTCTTATTTTAGTAGGGGGTAAGCCTGTTATAAAATCTATTGTTAATTCTAATATTGGTCCATACAGAATAGAAAGCACTAATAACTTGCCATAGGGGCGATGCCTAAATATCTATACCCTTTAGCACGTATTACATCTTAATATATAGTCCTTAACTTCTTTAGACATTTTATCCTAAAAGTATTTCCTTTAAACGGCCTTAAGGGTTCTGTTAGCACTATAGTAATACCTAAAAGAGTTGTTATAGAAGACCTTTAGAATTTTATCTTAAACCACTTGGTCCTTTAGGATATATACAGCACCCTTAAAGCGTAATAGACCCTTTTAGTCTTGCTACTATAGCTTCTTAGTAACTCTGGCTAAGTTAGTCTCTACTATATTTTTCCACCTCTCCCTAGCAATAAAGGCGTTCCTTTATTACGCTTAAAGAAGAAGATCTAGAAAGGTTTTATATAGATTACTTATTTCCGTTTTGCCTACTACTATTATAAATGCTAGGTATAGCATAAGACATTTTAAACTATTAGTGCTAGCAGATTCTCCTACCGTTGTGTAGTATACTATATTGCGGATAGACATCTTACCTATCCCCTCTAGATCCGGAAACTCGCAGCTAATATGCCGTTAAGTTAAAGGTGCCGCAATACCTTTAGCATATCCCACAGAATTCTCGCTAATTTTAGGGTACGCTAACTTTATAACGTCTGCTTAGTCTATAACCTAGTCTATAACTATATCCTATAGCTTTATTATTATGGTGCTTTGCAGCTGTATTACTAGGACTTCTGCCCTACTATAGAATTCTATAGTTTTAGGGAAAGATTCTTCTTTCTTTTTAAGCAAATTTTATAATATGGGAATTATTTCCCCTGTGCTATCCTAGATTCTCCTAGTCTTATAATCTAGACGTCTTAATAACCTATTAGCGGAATTTGTTTTTCCTAGGTAGTATATAATTTTAAAGTCGTACTATAATAGTACCTCTACCCATCTGGCTTGTTAACCGCTTAATACCTTTATAGTTATAAAGTATTCTAGGTTATTATAGTCTATAAGGACTTTAATAGGATAATTGCTTCCTATATAATAATATTGCTAGTACTTTATTGCTATAACTATTACAAGCAGCTCCTGGTTGTGCGTTATATAATACTGCTCTATAGGGGTTATTTTCCTTAACTAAAACGCCACAGAATGCTATTTTCCATCTTTTAATTAAGATATAATTGCCCCTAGGGCGAAGCTGGATGCATCCGTTTTAAGGTATATATATAGCTCCTAGCAGAAGTATATTAGGATAGGCGCCGATGTAAATAAATCCTTTAACTGGTCTTAGCAGCTTCCCTAAATATAAAGGGTCCTAACTTCTTGCTATCCTTAGACCCCTTTAATAGATTGGTAATTAGGAGCATTACTTATAAGTAATAAACAATAAACCTTTAGTAGAAGTTCGCCGTGCCTATAAAAACCTATACTTCCTTAAATATTATAGGGTATGGCTATTCCCTAATAGCGTCTACCTGGCTTTTCTCTATTAACACTCCGTTAACGCTAATAATAAAGCCTAGAAAATTAATGCTAGTAATATAGAATAAGCATTTTTTTAGGTTTATATAGAGTTTATATTCCCATAGTCTTTCCAGTACCATTTATATATAGTATGTATATGCTTTATAGTTATTAAAGTAGACTATAATGTTATTAAGGTAGACTATATATATTGTATTTAACAGGCCTAATAATGCCTTATTAATATAGGCCTAAAATATCGCTGGTGCGTTAATAAGCCTAAATAGCATTACCAGGTACTTAAAGTGGCCGTACTATATTTAGAACGCCGTTTTTTATTTATTACCGGCTTTAATCTAGATTTAATAGTATGTATCTTTTAGATCTAATTTTGTAAATATCTTTACGCCTAATAGCCTGTTAATAAGCTCCCCTATTAAGGGTAGCAGGTAGTAATTCTTTATAGTAATCTTGTTTAGCGCCTAATAGTTAACATAGAGGCAAAGGGTCTTATCCTTCTTAGGTATAAATATAATTAGTGCCCCTACCTAGCTCGTAGAAGGCTAAATCCATCCTATCTAAAGATTGTCTACTATATACTAACGTAATACTGCTAGCTTGTTTTCTAATAAGTTATATAGTAGTTTAAAAGGAGGTTTCTTATCTCCTATGTCTATCTTATGTTCTACCAATATAGGGTTAAGCAAGGTATGCGCAGCTTCCTTATTAGCAATATCCTTTAAGTCTATATATTCCTGTAGAATCTCTAGTTCCTTAACTACGTATAGCTGGACATCTAAAAATAAATACTCCACGTCCCTACTCTTGGGGTTAAGAGTAGCATATATAGTATATACCCACCCTTCTTCTTATATATAGCTTAAGAAAGTCTCTTAATCTTTAACTATAATACGCGGTTAAGACTTCCAGTGTTAATATAAGGCGGAAGGCTAATTAATATCTGGATTAACTTGGCGAAGCTATAGGTATCCTAAAACAAGGTTATACCCCTTAATTTCTATAGCGTAGAAGCGCATCTCCTGTATATCCTATAGACCATCGCGGTCCTGGCTAGCCACGGAAAAAGTTTGTTCCCTATAGCATAGAATCCGGTAGCCTTTAATACTTTAAATGGTGCGCACCTATAAGCCACTAAAGTCTAAATCCAATTCTTTTACTAGTAATTAAGAAATAAACCCTATGGTCGCGCCGCTGTCCATAAGGCAGTCTTATATTACCTATTCGTCATTAACTTAAATGGAGATAGGAATAACTATATGGCAGCTTGTTCCTCCTTCTCTTACTGGCCTAGTGTAAGGGAGTAAAGATCCACTAGGCTCTCTCTTTTCCCAATTAAGTATCCTCTTGCTTCTTCTGCTGGTAAAAGCGCTATATATGGCCTTTCTTGCCGTAGTAATAACAGCTGCGTAACTCTTGGTTCCATAGTTTCTGCCTATTATTATTCTGGGGTTAACTAGTGTTGCTCTAAGGTTATAAAGCCTGCTCGCGTTATCCTTCTATAGAGTAGTTAGGTTGGAATCTACCCCTTTTATTAAAGCTAGGTCTAGTTCTATACTCTTTATTATTAGCGTCTTATTCCTTTTACTTTCCTAAATAGTCTTTTTTAGCGTTCTTAATCTGAGTAGCTTTAGAGATAAGCTTTTCTTAGAAGGTAGGAATTTCGCCCTTCTTTTATATAGCTTGTTAAATCTTAGGTTGTAACTTGGCAAGTAGCTGGTGAAGTTATATAGTATTATCCTATAGATTTAAGTAGGGTATATTATCTTCTAGTTCTTCTAAGTAGTTTATAAACTGGACTATATTCTAGCCTTCTTACTGTTTAGCATTGTGGTATTACTAGTTATAATTTATCCCTTAATTAGTAGGGTCTTAGATCTAATTAACTAACTAGGATTTAAGTTCGTTAAATTTAAGGAGTGTAATAAGTTTCTTCTTATAGCGTATCCATAAACTCTTAACGGTGCTATATAGGAAGGTAGAAGTAATTAGTGTCTAATTATACTTATTAGAGTAACATTTTGGGTCTAGCCGAAACTTAGTTTTGCATTAATGGATAAAATAATTACAGTTCCGGAGACTATTACTATTATTCTTATTAGGTTCCTTTATACGGAATTTAAGTTTTTCTAACATTATAGCGTAGTGTGGCGTTACCCCTTTAAGTCCGCTTTATATTTAGGGTGTCTATACTTCTTCTAATTGTCCTTATAATTGTCCTTAGTAGTCTTAATATACTTATCTTAATCGTATCTCTAACTCCTTTGTCTTTTGTAGGGTCTTATATAGCGACCGCTCTAATAACTCCCCAGTAGTGATCGTTCCTGAGGGTCTTAGAAGGTTAGATAGACTAGCCATGGCTTCCTAGTCTACTCCTTCGTAAGTAGAGGGGATACGCTCCTCTGGGGAGACTCTGTCAGCCTCTTATAGTAAGGGCGTCGTTTTGGGGGGTAAGGAGGTATGGCCTGTCATCGTTAATTAATAGCCGTACGTTCCTTCCGTAAAGGATTATAAGCGATTGGAATTAATTATAAGAGTATATATATTAGGTCCCGCCGCGCTTACGACAAGTTCGCAAGCACTCTCAGTCTTTTTGGCCGTATGGCGGCGTGGAGGCGGGCCACGTTACAATTGTGCTTACGAACTTACTGGAGCCAGGTGTAGGTCCGTCGACTAGTTAGGTCGTGGGTTCAACTCATGACGGTCGCACTTCGCTCTGGTACAGTCTAACGCGTATCCGTGCGAAGAGGCGTCGGCTGTGTCCGATTAGGCTTAAGCTTTAAGCAGCTTTCGTTACTGGGGACTAACTAATATGGTCATACTCTTGGCGTTCGATCTCTGTGGGGGCCTAAGAACGGGCGTATAGAGGAATCCCTGCGAGCGCTCAGGGACGAGCGCGCAGAGGAGAGGGCAATTGTAAGAGTATATATATTAGGTCCCGCCGCGCTTGCGACAAGTTCGCAAGCACTCTCAGTCTTTTTGGCCGTATGGCGGCGTAGAGGCGGGCCACGTTACAAGAGCCTTAGCTTGCCGTTATCTTTAACTATTAAGATATAATTTATAATCCTTTCTTATAATCCTTTTTTTATAATCCTCTACGTTACTAATATATTACTCCCGCGTTTACCCTTAGGCTATTAGATATGGTTAAGGTATTAATTAGTTAGTTAAAGAGACTTGTCTCTTAAGATTTAGTGTATATACTTTTAAATCTAGTGGTCCTATGCCGTATATTTAACGTAGCTCTACTGCCTAGCAAATAGGAGAAACACTCTACAATAGCACCTATAGCTATTATATGATTATTAAGAACATCTATAACGTTGTTCTTTAATATTATAATATTATTTAGGTATAATTTAACCTATATGCGTCTGTAATTAATATCTTAATTACCTTCTCCGGCCGCGTAATTAGTTTTTATAAGTAATAGCTAAATGGCTTATATGCGTGTTTCCTTTCTTTTAAATTGCGCTATTATAACAGAGTTATATTGGCAAGGTTACGGCTATTTACCAGAAGGGTATTAGAAGGTAAAGCATAGAGATACCTTACTTATTAAGCTGCTCCTTTTCCTTAGCACCTTATTTTCTATTATTAACCTTTGTCTAATTTTAGACGTATCTTTAATACATTATTAAGATTTCCTTTTTTTCTATTATCAATTTAATATACCTTTTCGTTCTCCTACTAACTGCTCTTCTAAGCTAATTCCTTAGCATATCCTAGCCCTACTACTGTATATAAAACCTTAACCTCCGCTAACCCGTAGCCAGCAATTGCTAGGTATACTATTAAACCTAAATAGTTAGACACTATAGGTAATCTGGATTGGTGTATACTTATATAATACGTATTACTTTAAATTGTAAGCGTACTCCGTATATGGAAGTAGCTTACACTAATTATCTTACTAGTAGTTTAAATATATTTATAAGAAAGACTCTAGTTTCTAATTTTAGCGTCTTATTTACCCGTCCATTTACAGATAGAAAGCTATACTATAATAGTAGTCTATCTTTAAATAAAAGCATAGATCCGACTAGTACTAGCTTATAAAGACGCTACCCCAATTAGTAATAATAGAGTATAGTTAATCTACTTTAAGAAAGCATTTCTCCTTAATTAGATTTGCAAGCGCTTATATATTAATCGTCTTATTTACGGGAAGGTATTAGACGTACTTTAAAAACTTATTAATAAGTACTAGGACTAAATTATATATTTATCCTTGCTTATTCTTAGATAGCAGAAGATCCATAATAAAATCCATAGCATAATATTGCTATAGTTCGCTAGCGGGAGAACCCAATTTAAGTAAACCCTATAGCTTATGCTTTTAGATTTTATATACTTAACACTTTTTATAGTAGCTAATATACTCCTTTGCTTCCTACTTAAGTTTTAGCGAATAGTATTTATGTTAAAGTAATTCTACTATCTTAACTTAACTATAGTGGCCGCCTAAAGGATTATCGTAATTCTTTATAAGAATTTTCTATTATAGATTTACTTCTTATAGCACCTAAACCTTGCTATTTCTACGTAGTAGGCCCATTAGGTCTAGTTCCCAATTTTAGCGCCTTATAGCTTCCTTTCTGTTATATTTCCAGTCTGCTTTTATATTAAAGATAGTATAAAAGACGTCCCTCCGTTGCACCTTATAAATAAGATCTATTGACCTTTTAGATAGTTCCTAAGTAAAAGCTGTTTCGCCTTATACTACTTTAAGTATAAGACTAGATAGTACTATAGATCTTATAACTTCTTAGTGCGTATACGTTAGGAAGGCCGCTATAAGGTTAAAGTCCTTTAGTCTTTATAGGGCTCTAAGTTCTAATTACTTTATAGCTTCGCTATTGGTTTAAGGGGATAGCTTAGTAATTAGAGGTAACGTATTATTAGGTTTTAAAAGTGTGTTAGGGACGTCCTATCTAGGTATATTTGGACTCTTATTAGCAACGGACCAGGTACTAGCTAGAACGTTAGTAGAAGCTAATAGGGTTTGCACCGCCTAAGACTTAATATATAGAGCTATAGGTACTTAAGCATTCTATACCCGGAGCTTATTCTATAATATAGGGAGTAAGATATCTATTATCTATTTTCCTTCTCCTATTTTAAAGCCTTTGGCATAGTCTAGCCATTATAACGGTCTATTAGTAGGGTTATTTCCCCCTAGCTTATATTTAATCTTAAAATTAAATCGCGCGAGCTTTTCTGCCTATTTAGCCTATTAGGGTATAAGCTCCTTTATAGTTATAAAGTAGCGTAGATTATAATAATCTAAGAGTATACAAGTAGTACAGCTCCCGTACTTGAGGTAGTGTCGCTACTATTTAAAGTAGTTAACTATAGCTAGCAGTTCCTTATCGTAGATATAGTACCTAACTTTAGGTCCCTAGAATTTTCTGCTATAGAATGCTACCGGTCTTTAGTAGAGCTAGGTAGGGTCTAGATACCTATTAGGTTATAATAGGATATTAGTAAAGGCAAAATTTAATATATTAAGGACTATTATTAGTAGTTAATCTAGGTTAAAATGCCGTAATAGTAGAGCTTCTATAAACTTTACACATAGTTCCTAAAAGGCTTCCTATACCTTTCCGGGCCATATCTATAGTTTATACTATTTAGTTAATCCCTTCTTAGTTTTCTTTCTTTTCGCCTTTAAGCTTTTAACTTCTTAGGCTAGGTCTTAGGAAGCTTTAGCAATATAGTTAAATAGGTATTAGGCGACGTCCAAGTAGTTATAAATAAAGCGCCTATCAAAAATTAGCAAAGCCTAAAAACACTTAAATATCCTAGTAGCTCTCCGGCTCTAGCCATTCTTAAATTATCTATACCCATACTAGGTCTATAACTATGCCTATAAGCGTTATAATATAGCCTAGGAACTTGACCTGCTTAGTATTAAAAATATACTTTAACGCCTTAGCGTAGAGGCCCTAATTATTTAAACATTCTAGTACTTTGCGGATGTATTACTCGTGCTAATCCTTGTCTTTTAAGTAAATTAGAATATTATCTAAATAGATAACGTATATGCGGTTAAGTAGTCCCCCTAAGGCTCTCTAAATATATAATTGGAATATTATAGGCATATTAGCTAGCTTAAAAGGCAATACCAGATACTTAAAGTGGCTATATTAGGTCTTAAAAGCGGTCTTTTATTTATCCCCTTTTTTAATATGGAGCCTATAATAGGCGTCTTATAGATCTAGCTGTGTAAAGATCTTTATCCTAAATAGTTAATCTAGCATTTTACTAACTAGTAGTAGTAGGTAACGGTTCCTAATTGTAATCTTATTAAGACCGCAATAGTCTATATATAGCCTTATAGTTCTATCTAGTTTTACAATAAAGAGGATCGGCGTACCTACTAGTAACTTACTAGGCTATATCCATCCCTTTTCTAGTAAGCTATTAAGATACTCCTATAGGATCTTAAGCTCTTTATAAGAGAGGTTATAGATAGAAAGGTTTAGTAGCTACTTACCTTCTTCTAAATTAATTATATAACTATATTTTAAGTTCTATAAAAGGACTTTAGCTTACCTATCTAAAAATACTCTTAGTAAGTCCCTTAGGCCTACTAGAATATTTAATAAATTAGGGTCGCGTTTATTCTTTATATTATTATTAGGTAGGTCCCGGAGCTTCCTTAAAACACTTATAGGCAGCGTTACGCGCTATAGTGGCTATTTATATATAGTTGCCACTATACGTTAAACAGTTTTATATGGTAGCTAGTAGAGGGTAGGGAATTCCTTAACGCAGCGTTTAAGGTGCCATAGTATACTCTTTACGTATTACTTAAGCTAGAGTAACCTATAGCGGTAGAAGTATCTTATAAAATCTTTAAAATCGCCGCCTTTCTATAGTGTCTCCGCGACCTATCCAGCAGTTCCCTATAAGGTATTTATTATAGAAGGGTTATTACTTATACTAGGCTTTATACCTATCTTGCTATAGAATAGGGGTTAGATCTAATACTTCTTTAGGTATAGAGTGTATATTGTTTTACCTGGAGCTATAACTTCTAGGATATCTTTTAAGCTTATTAGTAATATGCGCCCTTCTAATTCTTTATCGTTCCACTATTAAAAAGCTCCTATTTTAAAGCGTATCTTAAAATCTACTTCTGTAAGCTAAGGATATCTAAAAATAAGGTCATAACCTATAAAGTTAGCTGCTTAGAACGGTTGCGGGCCAACTACCTTAGTGTGATTATATATGTCGGCCACTAACACTATAAGCTTATAGACACTATATAGTTTAATCCAATGCTTATTTAGAAAGTTTATAACAGGTTTCCGCCACCTTAACGACGGGATAAGTTTATACTGTTTTGCCAAATTATACCATATAAGGTTAATTTTGGCGCCACTATTATATAGTGCTTAGAACTAACACGTCTCGACTATAGGGAGTATTATTTCTAGCTTAATAGCAATATAGAGAGTCTTCCCTTTTATATCTTGCCCTAATTATAGCTAGAAGACATCTGTAACTAGGGCTTCTCTTTTTTTAGTTTATTAGTGCGTTTATTACCTTACTTGTTTTTCTAATAAGAATATCCTTTTAGCTTCTTAGAGTGTTTCTATAAGGGTATTAAATAGGTATTAGATTGACCCCAGGAGTCTTTCCCGCTACTTAAGGCTCCTAACTTTAACTATTTTAAAGTTCTCATTAAGAACAGCTTCTTTAAAGACTGGGTCTACCCTATATTACTACTAGAGTGCCTACGCTTTTAGCTACCCCCTAGCTTCTTACTAGAAGAGGCCTAGTTCCTTACTATATCCTTAGCGTTTAAAACCACTCGTTTAAAACCCGTATATATGGTAATCCGCGGTAGGGCTCCTACGCGCTTTATTTTATCATAAATTGCTAGCTTAATTCTAGCCTAGATAAATTTAATCTTCTCCTTTTTATAGACGCTGCCGTCCTTATTTTTAAAGGGCTTTAGATCTATCTATTAAGTATAAGTTTCCATAAAGTTTATAAACTAGCAGAAATTTTAACGGTTTAGCTATATACTATTCCAGAATTATTCTACGTTATTGTATAATATAATATACGGATCTTAGGTCCAACCCTTTAGGAAAGTCTATAGTTATAGCTATATAGTAATTTGCTCTTTATTAAGTTAATTAAGCGCGATTTAGTTTAACGATTGTTTTTTAATCTTGCTAATAATCTACTATATACGTTCTTTGGTATTATCTTGTATTATTAGCATTTTAAAGAAGTTGTCTACCTTACAAACCTAATTATCTAAATATTAGGCGCTAGATCTATAGCGGAGCTCTAAACTACTAGAGGCCTTAGCTAATTAGTCTATATCCTTTTTCTATTTATTGCGTAAGTGCCTCTCTAAGTCTTCTATACCTCCTTAGGTAGGTACTAAGTAGCCCCTAGAAAGCCCTTAGCCTTAGCTAGGTTATAAGAGAACTTATCTAGCTTAGATTAGACCCTACTAGATCTAAATTTGCCCTTAAAGGGTTCTAATATATTTATTAGTAGCTTCCTCTTATATGGCTTTTAAGAGCCTTATAATAGCTTCCTAATATTTCAATTTTTAAATTATATTAAATATAAAAACTATATTTAATATAAAAAACATAAATATAAAAAATATCTATCATAAAGGATATTAGTATAGGGTTTTTAACTTTTTAAACTTGGGCCTAGGGAAGCTCCAGCTATAGAGGTAGTATTAGTACTAGTAGCTAGTACGGATTTCCTAATAAGCCTTAGGTTTTAAGTTAGTATTTAGGTTAGATTACTTAAAGGAGTAGGCCCACTTAGCTTATAAGCAGTCTGTGCACTACTACTATACTAATTATAGGCCGGTAGTCTTCTAGGAGGGTTCCGGTTAGGACCCTAGTTAGATATATTAGTATATTCCTCTAGCATTTCTAGCTTAGGGGAAGATCTTAGGGTTACCTCTGGCGCTTAGTTTTCTAATTAGCCTAGGTAGGGCTAGAGGGGTTCCGGTTACTTTCTAGTAGTATTATATTTATTATAAAGGGTATTTATATTTTCCTTAGCGGTAATTATAGATATATAAGAGTTTTTAAGCTCCTAGTGTATCTAGGTATTAGGGCTTATTTAGCCGTCTTATTTAAAGGTTTATATTATAATAATCTCTTACTATTAGAGGGACCTTCCTACTAATATAACGGCTTTTTATAAGATATCTATAGAGTTTCTATTTAGGTTGTCACGAAGTTTTTTAAAGGAGGAATGGTAGATATAAATAAAAGATATAAATAAACAATCCGGTTCTTAAGCTAGCTGCCCTTCTAAATAGAGTAGGAAGGATTTAAATATAAGGGGACTTTGTAGATAGGAGGCTATAAGGCACGATTATAGAAATAGGACAGATTAGTAAGAGAGACAAATCCTTAAAGAGATAAGGCCTTAGGGATTGTGAAGACTATATACTACGGGCACGTGCCTTTGGCACGTGACCGGTAACTATCTAAGGGGCGTCTAGGGGTTGTCCTAAGGGCAGCCTAAGGTGATCGCAATAATATCCCTTATAATGCTCCTGTACTATATCTGCTATATAGTCTACTATAACTCTTTTTAGAATCTTACTAATAGTGTTTTCTAAGGCAATAGGGCAGTAGCTTTCTAGGATTAAGTAGTCTATTTTACCTTTTTTTATTTTATAAAACTACCGTCATTATAGATCTTCTAAGTTGCGGGTAGTAGCCTGTTATAAAGTATGCTTTAGCTATATCTATAAGCTAGGGTACTATAAGCGGTTTATAGGCCTTTAAGACCTTATTTAAAATCCTATTAGGTTATAGTGCTATATTATTTAAAAGACGACTAATAGTTCTGGCCATTTCTCCTGTTATTATATCGCTGTCAACCCATAGACAAGTTACTAGTATTTCACCCATAATATTACTAAGGTCCGCTAAAGCTAGTTAGGGAAAGAACCTTTCTATAAGGATCTTTATCTTCTTATCGTTATTATTAGTGGCCTATAGTTACCCCGTTTTTTATAGGGGTGGTAGATATAGGTCCTCTACTATATTAGCATTTTGTTAGGGTGCTAAGATCCTAGAGGCCTCCTGATAGGATTTTGATTTTCCTAGAGGTCCTAATCGTCCTAACAGGCTCCTAACAGGCTCCTAACAGGCTCCTGGCAGAATTTTGATTTTCCTAATCGTCCTATTAGGCTCCCAGCAGGAAACTAGTATTTCCGAATCGTCCTGACAGGCTCCTGACAGGAAACTAGTATTTCCTGATCGTCCTGTCAGGTTCCTGGCAGGATGCCCCTCCCCCCCAAACCAACACTACTAAGGCTCTGCACGAAGCTCTGCACGAAGCTCTGCACGAAGCTCTACAGGAAGCTCTATACGAAGCTCTACACGAAGCTCTACACAAAGCTCTACGTACAGAGGCTCTGCACGAAGCTCCGCATAAAGCTCTATACGAAGCTCTACACGAAGCTCTACACGAAGCTCTATGCTCTGCACTAGGCTCTGCGCGAGGCTCTGCGTACGGAGGCTCTACGCGAAGCTCCGCATGACACACATTACTATCGGGTCCCCGCTATATTCCCGATAGCCTACACGTGCCTTTGCCAAGTTACCCCCTTTGCAGCCACCTTATTTTTTACCCTTCCTTACGTCCTCCCTACCTTAGGAGGCACTAGAACGGCAGCTAGCAGAGGACCGTTGCTAGAACCAGACGACCGTCGCCAGAACTAGACGACCGTTGCCAGAACTAGACGACCGTTGCCAGAACCAGATGACCGTCCTAGAGCCAGACAACCGTTACCAGAACCAGACGACCGTCACCAGAACTAGACGACCTTTTGAACAACCAGCCAGCGAATACTACGAACGATTCAATTGATCAATTGATCGAATTCGATATCGGCCCATCACCGAATCGAATCAAGGCCTCCTAGGGAGGCACCCCAGACGACCACCGTTCAAATGTACAGCCAGCGAACGCCCATAGAGAATGATTCGAATCAAGCAGAGCCTTCGATCAGGCCGACCTCTCCCCCGAATTACAGATACAGAAGGTAGGCATAGACAGGTAGGCACGAACAGGTAGGACGGTAAGACAGGTAGGACAGGCAGGACAGGCAGCCACTAGGCCTAGTTAGGAAATCAGCACACGGCCGGTAGATCATCGGGAACACCGCCAATCGACGATTTGGAGCCTCCGCGCGAGGCTCCTCAGTCGATCGCCCGACGCCCGAGCGATCGTAGAGCTCCTATGACAGACACAAGCGGAAAGCAGGAAAGATTGATTTGGATTATTTAGATTATATATAATTAAATTTAAATTTTGTATTTTTTTACTAGCTATAAATACTGGAGTGCAAATATACCTTATTTTTAAATCTAGAATTTTTATTATTATCCTAATGGTCCTGATGGTCCTAATGGTCCTGGAGGTCCTGGAGGTCCTGGTGGTCTAAGCGACCTCCTAATAGGTCCTGATAGGATGCCGAGTGTAAGTGTCTTCTAGAGCTTCTGATAGCCCTGACAGGAGCTATTAGGAGCTGTTAGTACTGTCAGGAGGCAAAAACATTTTGCTGATGTAGGCGTCCTACCTTATTCTTCACCCATTTCGCTATAGTCTAAAGGCCTTTATTATAGGGGAGGCTCGGGTTAGAAGTGTACTTGTTTATAAACTATCTCCAGTTATTCCTTGCTTTTTTTGCTTAGGGTATTCTTTAACTGGTTTCTTATATCTTTATATTTTCTCTTGTCTTTGGAATTATAGCTACTTATATATTTCCTTTTTGCTCATCGTTGGCTAGCTATAAGAGCCGCGCATTATACGGACTATATATATCGCGTATAGAGGCCTAGTTTTAAGATTAGGTAGTGCTCTTCTAGCCCGTTTTTAATTGCTGCCTAGATCCTTTCTAGTCTTTAGTCGATTTCCTTAGGGGTAGCCAGTAAGCCTTGCTTATTTAGTATTAGGTAGATTACTTCTAAGTCTTAGAGTTATTGCTCAACTATATTAAGGAAACTATCTATTTTAAGTTTCCTTATTGCGTATCTTTTGCTATTTAATTTCGCTTTAATATCTAGATCTAGCTGTATCTAGATAGGGATATAGTCTAAGGTAAGTGCCTATTCTTCTTTAGGGGTGCACCTTTTAAGTCTCTAGTATAGGCCTTTGTCCATAAATATAAGATTAATTATGCTTTTAGCGGTACCTTATTGCTATATAGTTGCTCCTAGGGGGGTAGCCAGCTTAAGGCCCCAGATATCTATAGCTTTTAGTAGACACTCTACCTGTTATTCAGCAGTAATATAAATGCCCCCCTACCGCGGGTAGTAGAGGTTTATATCTCCTAATAGAATAAACTCTATACCTTTAGTTTTTAGAAGGCTTATTACTAATATAATATTCTCTATTTATAGTACCCCTTTAACCCTAAAGTTATAGATATTAATAATTTATACCAGACCCCTGTATATCTAGATTATTAAAACTACAATATTTAGGTTAACTGCCTACTATAACTATAAGGCTAGGCTAATAGCCTTACTAATTATAAAGCACACGCGTATAGCTGCTTTTAGTTTATATAGGAGCTAAAATCCTTAGAGGCAGTATGTTAATTATATATAGATATTATAGTACGGCTCTTGTATAGTAAGGATATAGTATTTTTCTAGGTCTAGACTATCTAGCAGGGGCCTTATAAGACGGTGGTTTGTATTACCGCAGTTATACTATATAATGGTTAGGTGGCGGACCCCCGGCAAGGGTTCCTTAACCTTTTTTTCTTTTACTTTTTCCATTTCTACTTTCTCTAAAGTATTTGGAACTTTTATCTCCTATATTTACTCCTTAGTCGCTACTTATTTTATATAGAGCTTTTTATACCCATATCTTGTGTTTTTACTAGCTCTTCTATATCTAAATCTATTATTATTTTAGGTTTCTCCCCTATTCTTGCTGGTCGGCTATATACCCTTTATAGGCCGGCTAAGTATATTATATTTACTGTTAAGTCTAATTCTTAATTATCCTAGCCTTAAGCTTGCTATAGCTATCTATAGGGGTCTTTCTATAGGACGTCCTCTCCCTTATGTCCTATATATCCCTTACATCTATTACGGACGCTTTAAGCACAATGTTACGGCTACTAGGAGAGGAGTCGAAAGAAGCTAGTTGGTTAATAAGGGCACGATCTAGGATAGATCCGGTAGAACCATATGACGAGAAATGGTAGCCGAGGTCACGTAATGTAATCTATATAATCTGTATAATCTGTAAGATCTAGGACAGAGTAAATAGAGTAGACGGAGCGGACGGAGCAAGGACTTTCTTAGGCGTATGGTTGTGTATTTAAGGACCCGCAGTCCCTACCTAAATAGTTCCTTTCTTTATAGTGAATCTCAGAATATAATTAGAGTTAATCTGTTAGGCAACCACTCCACCAATTATTACTTATACTTATTACATTATTAACTTCCTATTTACCTATATAACCTAGCATAATAACAAGTCCACCGTGGTATTTCTCACAAGGCTTTATTACATATTTACTACCTGGTTATAGTATTAACAAAGTCAAACAATATGCCACCAAAAGCACCAGTCACGACGCCGTCAAAGGCACCAGTTATAACATTATCTACAGTAGCTACAACCTTAGGATCAGGAGGGGATACCGGCAAAGTAGATACCAATTTGCAGCTAGTTATAGTAAGTTAGTTACAGAAAATGGTTAATTAATTAACAGACAATAATTAAATACTTAAAAATTAAATTAATAAAATCGGAGCAGCTAAGATTAAGTTACCCTTAATTAAACAATTCTTAGGGGAGAAGTTAAAACTTAAAGAATTCCTTATGCAAATGCACTTAAAGGTCATGTAAGAAGGGGCAAAGTTGGCAATACCTATGGACTAAGTGGCGTATATAGGACTGTTTTTAACCGGAAGAGCACTTAACTAGTTTAAACCTTACCTTACCAAAATCCAGATAAACGGAATAATAACTACTAACTAAAACAGGTTTGCAGAGAGACTTATACAGATATTTAGAGACCTAGAAGCAACAACTATAGCAGAAAGAAAGCTTTAAAACCTAGTACAACGCACTTTAGCAATTAAGTATATAATACAGTTTTAAACACTTACAATATAGGTTAAGTAGAATAATAAGGCGCTTATAGCACAGTATAAATAGGGACTTAAGGCTAAAGTCTAGGACGCAATTATCCTAATAGAAGATACGGAAACTCTAAGAGAGTTAACGTATTTCACGGGTGAGCTGGTCAAACGGGTAAGCTGATCACTTCAAAAACACACCAAAAAATGGAAAAATCACACTTTAATATCTTAACAACCACTTAATAATAAATTTTAATAATTTAAATTTAGACTTTCATATATGCTCTACAGCCTCTATTAAA
>Ga0307507_10006807_pt1 | contig 17120 bp, 22 predicted proteins | sample 7_EM_MG_FD_207223 | JGI IMG/M metagenome (GOLD analysis project Ga0307507, IMG submission 207223) | Populus trichocarpa ectomycorrhiza microbial communities from riparian zone in the Pacific Northwest, United States - 7_EM | ecosystem: Host-associated > Plants > Roots > Unclassified | place...
ATCCGCAACATCAACTCCATACTCTTTTCCTCCCCTTTCCCCTTTACCCCCACCCTCCTAATATGTTTCTATTTTCTTTTAATTTTATTCTAACTTACTTTTTTTTCTTTTTTTTTTTATCAGTTGAGAAAATTGAATTTGCATTTATCTTGTTTCTCTATTTCTTATATTTCTTTTATATTATTAACATTTTGAACACTATTATATCTTACTCTACGGTTGTATACCTATTTGTTACCCTATTTGTGTTTAAGTTGGTTTTGGTTCTCTGATTTAGTTAGTGTAGTAGTCTTCCTATTGTTTCCTTTATTGCTCTAATTGGTAGTATCTATCGAGCTGTCGTCTGTATAGTTAACCAGTAGCTAACATAAAGTCAACAGTTGGCACTACGTTGTAGAGACTTCCTTCAACATATTTCCCATTTCATCTCCCGAAGTGACTCTTTCATTTTCCTTTTAAGACCCCCCCGAAACCTTATAACAATCCAATACCTAAGCCAGTTCTCCGCAACATTGACATCTACCCTTCCCATGGCCCTATCCGCCACCCTCTCCAGCACTCGCGCCATACCTGCAATCTTATCGAGTCTCCAAAGTTCAACCTGCCTCTCTACACACGATCCAGAGAACACCACAAGAAGCGATTCCCTACTCCTCAGCATGTCTGTAGCGTCCTTGCAGCTAAAACGAGTGTCTGGCCATTCAAGTTGGGAAACCAGAGCGGATGCTCACTTTTGATTAATCTTTGCGGTACAACGAACGACTTCCCCATTTCTACTACTGACTTCCTCTCTCTCATCTACATACCCGTCACTTCAAATTTATTTCCTATTTAGGAAGACTTTAATACCGCCAAACTATCACCAGTTTCCCTTGCCCTAGTGTGGGTTCGCCCTACTGGGAGAAGGGTTTGTCTTTTGCTATTCCCTTATTCGCTCTTAAGGCCTGCCTTTTGAGTTCCTCTACTCTTTGGTTATTGGTCTCATCACCCCGCGGTTTTGTTTCCTCTTTCAACTCCGCTTTTGCTTCAGTTGGGAGTGACACAATGGGCAACCCTCTTCCCTTCCCTATGCTACAGATGGCTGAGAACCCAGTTTGCAGTAAGGGAAAAGACTTCAGTGGGCCACAGTTGATTTCCCTACTCTCTTCTTTTCAGTAAGTGGCTGCCTAGGCAGATAGAACATGATTACTGATAGTTTCTACGTCGTGAGTTGGCTCTACCCCTCCTCCATACTCGTCTCCCAGTCAGATTGGCGGGTGCCCTACTACCTTTTTCACTGCTGTGGCCGGCACTCTACTCTGCCTATTCTTCTCTGCCTACTTCTTCCACAGTCATACTCCTCGGTTATGCTCCGTCATGGTATTGCACTACCTCCTTGATTGATGTCAACTCCTTGGTCTGAAGGTAATGTCTGTCGCGTGCCTTGGTTTATGAATACTGCGGGCCACCTTGCCTGGTGTTTTGGTTTTTCTGAGTGGTTATGGATTGGTTTTTCGTTGGTTTGGTAATTTGGTTGGGATATTTTTGAAGAGGTTTTTCTGTTACTTCCTCCTCATGTTGTTTGATTTCATTCTACTCACTAAGGCTAGTCAGTGGGGATTTCTTTTGATGTGACTGGTGTGCGGTTGGTCCCATACCACCGCGACTTGGGTTGATGGGTTTTGATCCTTAGGCTGAGTTGCAATGCGCGTGCTTTGTAGGTTTTGTTTTTGCCATAGCTAACACTGGATGCATGTTTTGGTACTTACAGCCTCACCCGCCGGGCTTTGGCAACAAACAATGGATATATGAGTTAAAACAAAAAAAGGAGACACTTTTCCACTACCGAGAGTACAGTGAAATGGCTGAAGTAGGACTTCGCCAGCTTCTCCACTAGATAATGCCCCTTGCCCAGGTTTTGTCCTGAGTCACTGCACTCTCGGCGGATTCAGTGTTCGCAATGGGCCTGACATATGAAAATGCTCTGGGGCCTGGCCTGGCCGGAGCCTCTATGCTTGGTAACACCTGAGCCTGACCGGGCTGGGCCAGCGTACAGGTCGTATAGGCCTAGTACTGTCTCCCCTGATCAGGCTAGGCTAGTTTGATCTTAGCGAGTGGCTGTGCGATTACATTGGCAAAATTTTAAAATAAATGTTCCCTTATTACTAAATAACGTTAAAATGCAAAAACAATTTGGCTTATTAGCAAGAAATACTGGAGAGAGAGAGTAGGTCAATTAATTAAATTAATTGCAGGAAAACAACATAGTGGGGAAAAATGGTAAGATTGACTCGGCTGGTGACTTTGGAGATAAATCGTCAAGCGATTCTCAAGATGTTTGCTTATCACTCGTTGTGTGATTCCTTAAAGAGCAATAGCTGAAAGATAAAAAACGAATCAGACAAAAGATGGGGAACGTGAAAAAGGTGGGGGGGCCAAGATCCCTTTAAAGCGATCTGTTCTCAATGCTAATCACGGGGCCTATAGGTGCCTATCAGGCATGATAGGCTTTGGCAGGCCAGCCGAATTCGGCCTATATCGGCCTAGGCTACTTCCAGCGCCGCCTTCCTTGGCCTGGCCTATATCGGCCTAGGCTACTTCCAGCGCCGCCTTCCTTGGCCTGGCCTATGGCCTATAGGCCGGCCTACCGACGGCCTAGCCCGTTGGGAACACTGTGCAGATTTGGCTTAGGTTGCGGAAGCTAGCCTTTTTTGTTGTACTAGTGGGACATTTGGCGGGAGGGGTTCCGGTGGATGTGGGAGGCCTAGTGGGCGGTCTAGTGGGTGGGGAGTGTGGTTCTGGTCTGGCTTTGGAAGTGGTGATGTTGGTGGGGTAGTAGGGGTTGTTGAATAGGCGGATTTTAGGAGGAGATGGAGGAGGAGGGTGGATTGGTGGGCATTGAGGTTTTGTGATGAGAAATGTAGGTGCGGACGGAGAAGTAGTGGATGAAGTTGGAGCGCAGGATTCATCGTGCGGATTGGCTTCGCATGAATGGTGGAGGTGTGAAGGGCTTAAGGAGTTCTTTTAACAGCAAGGTCTGCTCTACTATATCATTGTCGAGGGAATTCAAGTGTTCCACGAAACCATTTACCTCTCCTTCATACCACTATACGACTCGCGAACTGTTTCTGACAGCCCACTGAGATTTTCCATGAAAGTCTTGATATGGACTTCAATCTGTGATCGTGTCCAGGTAACAAATCCGTTGGAGGCTTGTATCTGTACTCCAACATCTTGCATTTGTCTATCTACCGGACAGACTGTCTGTGCATTAATTGCCTGTGTTGTAGTTTGGATAAACGCATTGTGCTTCTCAGCATCCTATTGACCAGGTGTATATTAGTTTGCCATCAAGAGAGTGCAACATAGGGAACTTACCTGCCAATCCTGTACCAATATCTCCTTGAAAGAGTCTTGCGAGATCACTAACTTATTGATAAAATTCTCCTCTTCTCCAGGCCACTGATCCATGCCAGCGTTATACTACTTTATAGTCTCATCAAGTTCCTCTTTCGCACTAAGAATCTCATCGTGTACAAACTGGACACCCTTAGTGAGACGTTTATCTTAATCCTGTGCTGTGGTGTTGACAAGAGCAGCTATTTGACTAATCTGGTTTTGTTGGTCTGTCGTAGCCCTTTCACATTTCTCACTAAGGATCAAGTCAAGGCTAGATTGTACGGTATCAGTACGTGTTACAAAGCGGACTGACACACAAAGAATTTATCGATCGTTAAGCTTATGGTAGTGCAATAGGGCGGTAGTTGACTGAGATCTGAAGCAGCTCGAGATTAACTTGTCATAGTAAGAGACTTTCTTGATTCATGGTGAAGATGTCTTTGTTGTTTTGCTTTAGAAGCTGCGATAAAGTCTCGGATAACGATACTTCGGTGGAGTCCACAAGAGGATTCTGTACCCTGTCCTCCTCTGATAAGGGGAGGAATTACTTCTTTGCAAAATTGTCGTAAAAGGTCTTTAAAAAAGTTCTTGCTTTCACAGCGCACATGATAGTTTTGAGGATGCAATGGCAAGGTTATGTCACTAGCTATCCTGAGTCCCTTAGCCAGTAGCCTGGTAGACGGACACTTCCTTAAGACTAAGAATACTAGTAAAAGAAAAAAAGAAACAAAGAAAAACCTAAAGTCCACACCGACAGAAAAAGCCCTCTGCTTCTTTTGAATTGATTGACTTCATTGCCTCTTCAAAAAACTCTGGCATTAGACCATCCTGAATAGCCACATCGAAGTCGGCTGAGTTGCGCCCCAATCCACCTCTTTACTACTCCAAATGCGATCTCAATCGGATTGTAGTCGGGAGAGTGTGGTGGTAGGTATATAAGCTGACACCCATACGATTCAATTAGGTTTTTTATTCCTGGTGACCTGTGAATTCGACAATTGCCCATAATAATAACTGAGTTTGCAGCTAGGTATGGGTTACAGTGAGGGAGAAGGGTATCCCCAATGAAGTTATAAAATGATAAGCTGTCGAAACTACCGTGTAGAATTTTTGAACATATAAAGCCTATAAAATTAATAAATTAAAAATAATTACTTTCTTTAAATAATAGGTAAGGCATACCGTCAAGGGTAAATGCTGGTAGGATAGAGTATTTTTCACCGCGGCGAAAAGGACGAGAATTAAGAACCTGAGTACCTATTCGACCCCAAACGCGCTTGCTGTCACCAACACGCTCATTTGCTGCCGATTCATCAACCAAGACTAATTGTCTTTTTTCATCGCTACTGATTTTGTACTGGTAATCTTGACGTAGTATTTCATTTCTCTGCCACCTGTCACATATTTTCTTTATTAGTTCTAAACAATTATAGATCTATCTGGTGAACATATACTTTTTTTGTCCATTTAACTCTTTTCAGATGCTTTGATATTGTTGTTATATGGAAATGCTTCTCATAAACCTCCTCAATTGCATCTCGCATTTCATCCAAATACATATCTGGCTTCCCTTCCAATAGTTGCAACAACCACTAGTACTATCCTATTAGATCTTTTTTTATATAAATAATATTTTTCACTGATAGCTTCAATTTAAAAAATACTTACTTGAATAACATTTTCATCCATCTCCCTTGGCCTTCCAAACTTCTCCTTTGTGGGGGCATACACTGTTCCAAACTGTTTGAATCGCTTTTGTGCATGGTATATTGTCCCAGGAACTGCATCGACAAGCTCTAGAGTAAAGGTATTTGCAAAGTGCAATCTCGAGGCGAACTGGGTCTCTCTTTCGCGATGGCATTTTGAGCTTCTCTATAATACCGTATTAACTTCTATAAGCAGACGGCATACTATGTAGTCTAAAATTTCCTCTGAGTTCTCGCAAACAGGGGCGAATACATACCAAAAACCTTCCTTCCGGGACAAATAAAACAAGAAAACACTCTCGAGCTGACTAGGAGAGGCGACTCAGACGTTCTAGCATACTGTTACTTTATCTATTCTATTTTATATAGAAAGAGCTCTGTCATACTCGGCTAGTAGATGATTCGGCTTCTGTCGGTTATTTTTTGTTTACTCTTTTCATATACCAACACCTATATAATCCAACATCTATGTCTACTGATGTCACTAACCGGCATTCCTCTAAATGTATCTCAAGGTGGCTTTTATGCATAGAATCTATGCGTGCTAAGGGTAGCTAACAGAGTGTTTTTGTTGGGTGGAAAAGAGTCCTCCGAACTGCTAGACTACCCCATCAATCCGGTCCCCACCACACCGGTACCGGTAAAGCTAGTGTATTCTCTCGAGATACAGTTTTTTGCCAAGTGCTAAGAAGCGCTAACGAATATGACATTTCTACATGAGACATGAAAATAACCCTAATCCTGAGCCTACTCCCGGCAAGAATTTCCCTAGAAAAGGCATTATGGCCGCCAAGGTCAGATGGGGAATGTTGTTTTGATTATTTTAAGGAGGGTGAGGCTGGTCTGTCAACATATTTTGGGCAAGATCTCTAGTCTTGGGTATCTACATCAAGTATAACCCATAAGCCACGAGCACGTAACATGCTTGGCAAAAAACTGTATAACTCGAGATAATACGGTATTTAAAATCTCCAATGGGGTATTTTAGCGAGGATGGAGGAGGTTGAGATTAACTTATGGCGGCTACTGTGGACTGAGCCCCGCCACAAATCAGCGGTCACTGCCCGGCAAGAGCCCGATTTAGATTGAGCCACGCCCCGTCGAAATATACAGTTTCCCTTGATTGGCTCCTAGGCAAGGATTACTGAGGTCCGACCAATCAGCAGTGAAATATATATTTGCTAGGGGTGTATATTTTCCTATTCCGCGATTGTTCCAAGTCTTCTGACCTTCCGGCTATTAAATGGTCCGATACGATGCAGAATTCTCATGAGCGTCAATCCGACTTTCACCAGATTATGGCAGATGCCAATATCCACGGGTGTCAAAATTAGGTAGCCAGGGTTACAACGCATGTACCTGAACCCAATACAGTATATGAAATGAGAGCAACGATATTAATAAAAAATAAAAATAAAAATTAATAGAAGGTAATAGTGCCTATCCACTCCGTGTGAGAATTTCAGTAGAAATGTTTTTATCACTCGAGTATAGGGAGTTTTTTTTTTTTTTCATATCATGTGCATTTTATTTATGGCGAAAACGCATGCGTGGAGCACGAGCCATGACCTACAAAAACCTTAATTCCAAAAGTCCGTCTACCCCTGGGAGAAAGCCAACCTTCAAAGTATCTCTGGTATGGGACTAACCGTACATCTCAAGCCACTTAGATTGTCCCCTATCCTACCACGAAAAATAACCCAAACAACTTAAGGAGTAAGAATCAGGAAAGCCCTTGGCATAATCTCAAAACAAAGAATCAAATACAGCAAGTAAATAAATACAAGTAGCAGTGGCTTCACAGGGGGTTGCGAAAGATTTCTCGCTAGGGCACTACATTAAGATTGCCGCCCAGTAGGTAGCCCACCCCAAACAGAGAAAGGAGACAGTGCAATACCATCCTCCTAGGAGGTGAGCAAGAGTAGGCTGTGGTCAAGCCCTTGGTAGTGGAGTGCAGTAAGGTGCTAGCGGCAGTGGAGACTGTCCCATGCCAGGGGATCCGATGGTAGAGAAGTAGAGTAAAGAGGAGGGGACACCATCCCATTGGAGCGACTATTGGTAACTGTGTTTGTGTCTGACAAGGCAGTTTCAAAGAAGAGAAAATGGCAAAATCGACTGCCCTCTGTTGAAAGGTTTTCTCCTACTGTTCACTGTAGTCTCAGTTATGTGAAGTATGGACAAAGAAGAAGTGTTGCTGACTGTGCAAGAGCTAAGCGAGGCAAAGCACAAGCCGGGTAAGGTAAAGAATCATCAACAAGAAGGAGAATGATCAATAACTCAGAGTAGAGGAGCCCAGAAAGTAAAATAAAAATATTTCCCAAGTGAGAAGGGGTGGGGAAAGGACCCCCTAGGGCAAGCCCAGCATAGTGGGTGGGATGGTGGTGACGATGATTTCTTGGTGATGAGCTTTTGAGTGCCGGATGTGTAGAGGAGGCGGAGGATGCTTGAGTATATGGTTTTGAGTTGGGTACTTGTAATGTAATTCACTGCTTAGCGGCTGGCTACCGCTATGCGGCTCACCATGGCAACCACTGGAAAATCAAATGTATATATTTTTTTATCTCAATAAATCGTGGTGCTACCCTATTGAAAATTGTTTGGAAGGTACTTTTAAATATGGAGAATCAGAATCTGGAGTGTTTATTTAATAATAATAAAAAATGCCTCTTGTATTGTAACCTGTTCCTGAGTATCGCGAGATTCCCAGAGGGAGATCCGGCAATACTGAAAGAACAGGGAGGAGAAGCGTCGATGGAAATCTCTACAAGAGATAATATAAAAATTTAAGAACTAGTAAAGGGACCGTTCAACTTAGTATATTTTAAAGTGAGGGTTCCTGTCAGGCTTGAGAGTCCGAATCCTTAAGGGATCTCGAACCCTTTAAATACAAATAAATCATAACCAATATCCCGTCCAAACAAGAATGCTAAGCTACCCTAAGGTACAAGCGAAAACAACTAAGTCCTAAAATAAAGATGTAGATGCGACAGGATATAACCAACAAAACAAGTAATGGAATCAAACAAGTAAGGGATCGCTACTAATGTACTAAACCAGTAATACATAGTAGGAAGCATAGGGTTTCCCAGTTGGGTACAAGGAATGAAAGGTAATAATAAGCGAACTAAGGAAAGTACTACCTAATAGGAAACTATAACAATAGGGAAGGTACAAGGTAAGGAATGATGCGTTACTGGGAAATCCTAATAGACAATATCCAACGTCATGCTAAGGAATAATAGCGATAATAGTAGATTCCGTTACATTCCCCCTAACAGAAAAGAAATAAATGACAGGTACTCAAAATCCGTTAGGTTTCCAATTCAGAGTCATCAAGGGAAGGAAGGGTGTAACCGGTTTCGGTCTCAGAGTAGTCAGAGTCTTGGATAGGTGTCCAGAATATGTCAGGGTCAAGCTCTGGTGATAGAGGGATATATTCAGGTATCTGGACTGTCCAAGCTGACCAACATTCGTTATGAGTCCAGGGGAGGTGGAAGGGAATGGTTTTGTTATAGGGGTGAAACCAGTAAGTTCTAAGAGCAGTACTGACTCCTTCAAGGACATCGAGTGGTTCCCAAGTGGCTTCAATTTTGTCATAGCCTTTCCAATGGATTAGGAATTGGTGTTTCTTTCGCTAGATTCGATCTTGGATAACCTTTTCAACTTCCCATTCTTCTTGTCCTGAGGCATCGATGGTGACTGGTTCTTTGGAGCTGGGTTCAGGGCGGCCTGAGAATGCTTTGAGGTCTGGTCTGAGATAGATTCGATGGAGGCTGCGATGAATCCAAGGGTGGATGCCTTGCATAATGAGAGGGAGGTTGAGTTTGTAGTTATCGTGTCTATCAGATCCTTCGGAGATTGAAAAGGGTCCTAACCATGGTCCAACTAATTGGTGGTTTTGTCCAATCTGGTGTACATAGGGTTCGGATCTGAGGGTCACTTCAGTTTTGCCTGGGGTAATAGGTGGTCCTGCTTGGCGTCTTTTCTGGCTAGTAGTTGTCTGGTGAGCTCGTGCTTTCTGGAGGGCGGTTCTGGCGAGCTGCTGGTTTTTCACGATTTGAGAAGCTATGTCATTAGCAGAGGGGACGGCGGTAGGGAGGACTTTGACACTAGGGAGGAGGTTGATAATTCGTCCAAAGGTATTTTCAAATGGTGAGAGTTCAGATGAATCGCCAGGAGCAGCATTGGTAGCTGTTTGAACATGGGGAAGGTGGTGAGTCCACTTGTTACCTTTGGGGTTAACGAAGTTGCGGAGGCGTTGGCGTATCGTTCTGATTCTGCGTTCTGTTTGGCCATTGGTCTGGTGATGATAAGCGGCAGCCATGTTGAGATCAATTTTTATATTAGCCATGAATTGCATCCAGAAGCAGGAGGTGAATTTGGGGTCTCTATCTGAGACGATAGAAGTAGGGAAACCATGGACAGAGAAGATTCGTTCAATGAGAAGGTTAGCAGTCTCGACTGCAGTGATGTTCTGGGAGACTGGGAAGGGGTAGGTGAACCCAGTGAAGCAATCCAACAGAACTCGGATTAGTTCCTTCTGGTTGTCGCTAGGGAAGGGTCCTGCAAAGTCTATTGCAATGGAAGAGAATGGTTCTCTGGGGACAGGGAGAGGGGTCACAACTCCGTCAGGGAGGGTAGTAGGTTGCTTGTTCATCTGACAAAGGTGACATCTGCGAATATAGTCTTTGAAATCACTTCTGATAGATATTTAATAGAAATGTTGGGAGGCGTATTTGAAGCATTTGTGTGCTCCCATATGGGCCATCTGTTCATGGGTGATTCAAATGATTTCGCTCCTGATGTTGGTTTCTTCATAGGCTGCTTCATAGGAGACATATGGACAGTCTTGACTGTCATCCTCCCCTCTTTTAAGAAGAAGTCCGTCTAAGAGGATCCAACTAGGATGGTTGGGGTTCTTGCTGACGATGTCATAGAGAGGATCCGTGGTGGGGGCATTTTCGAAGGCTGTTATACCACTTCCCTTTGAGGTGTTGGGAGAGCTGGAAGGCACGAATATCAAGGTCTCTGGACGGCTGGTCAGGGAAAGGGTTATCGTAATCGACAAGGGCATCAGGGACCGGTAAGTCATCTTCTTGAGCGGCATGGTTTGAGGTTAGTCCACTATACTTGTTGACTATAGTATGGAAGACTAAATATCCATCATCATCGGTGAAAGCGGGAGGGATAGCCCATCGATCCTCATATCTTCGCTTCGGGTGGTGGGGAGTAATGAAGCATGAGGTGGAATAGATGGAGCTGGGGGCAGGGATATGGCGAGGTCCAGAGGGGTAGTAGTGGCGGTCTTTTCCTTCCATATGGAATTCACATTCATCCCATACACACTGTGCCTAGTGTTTGGCTCTATGTCCTGTAGACATAAGAAATCGTTCCAACTCATCTCTGGGAGGATTGGAAGGGGTAACAGATGGCGTAGTTTCGTATCCTGAGCTGGCGAGGGCAATCGATTCCAGTTTGGTAATGGAGTTATGAATTCTGCCAAAGCAGTTGGTGATAGCGTTAAGGCGTAAAGATCGTTCCATCTGGTTTGAAGGGCTGTGAATTCTTGACACAAGTGCAGCAAGCTGTGTCTGAGCTGCTTGAATGAGAATTGTGGTTTCGGTAGGGTCAGGAGGTTGTCCTTGGGTGCTGGCTTTGTTGCTTTGCATGGCGTCGATACTTTCTTCAAGGGTGGTTGCCATCTTATGAAGTCCTTGTTCAAAAGGACCTTGATGGTGATTGTTTTCCTTCTCCTGGGGCCAGTCTGGGATGGGGACATCTTCAACCTTTCACATTGATAGATGTTGGGGTATAGAAAAGGGGTCAAGAGGTGTTGGGAAGAAAAAAGAAGGTTCTCTAATTGGATCCAGAGTGTGAGAGAGGTGGAGGTTGTGTTTTACGTTGCTTGTCATGGCGGAATAAGGACCTTTTATGTCTTTCTTCTCAGTGGGGTCAACTAGGATCATGTCAGCCCTTGCCTCTCGTTCTTCATATATCCTTGAGAGGGCATCTGCAAGGAGATTGTCCTTTCCTGGTCTGTGTATCATGTCGAAATCGTAAGATTGGAGGAATATTTTCTACCTTGTTTGACTGTAAGGGAGATTTGTTTGTGATAGAAAGAATGAATGCGCTTTGTTGTCCATTACCACAGTAACCCTGGTAGCATAAAGCATGGGGTGAAATGACCGGACTGCATCCACTATAGCGAGAAGTTCGAGTTCATGTACAGGGTACTGTAGCTGACTTGTTGCAAATTTTCGGCTATAGAATGCTGCAGGGTGAACTTTCTCAGGTGAGGGTCCTTGGCCTATCCATGCACCTACTCCAACCTTGAAAGCATCGGTGAAGAGGTATATTGGGTGGCGTGATTGATAGTTAATTGGGCGGAGTGTGGTAATGTTTTTGGCTAGGTGTTTGACTTGTTGAAACACTTCCTCATGCAGGGGTCTCCATTCAAATTTGTTTTGGGAAAGCAGATCCGATAGTGGGGGGCTAGCAGTAGCGAGGTGTGGTAGGAATTGAGTATGATATATTACAACACCAATAAAAGTTTGTAATTCATTTTTCGATTTGGGGGTGTGCTAGTCCTGGATTCCTCGTATTTTCTCAAGATCTGCATGGATTCCTTGGTCGTCTATGACATGTCCTAATAGGCGCAACCTATCGGCGAAGAAATTGCATTTGGCTGGGGAGGCTCTAATATGATGATCCTGTAATCTCTGACAGACCTGGCGGATATCGTGAACATGGTTTTCAAAAGAGTCTGAGAAGATCGTAATATCGTCTAGGTATGGCCAAACTGTTTTTCCTATGAGTCCATCATGGACATATTCCATAACTCGCATAGCTGTAGAGGGTGCATTGGTATCTCCTTGTAACATTATCTTGCATGCAAAGGTTCCAAAAGGTGTTTTCATGGTGTTGAGGGTATCATCTTGAGGGGCTACTCGAATTTGGAAATACCAGTTTGATAGATCGATAGTGGATCGGTATTTGGCTCTGGCCACAGTTCTGAGAATCATGGACTGATTGGGAATAGTGCTATCGTTCTTGATTGTGATATCATTTCTGGGTACTAGGTCTGCTAGGAGTCTAATTTCGCCATTGGGTTTGAGCTTAGGGAACATGTTGACAGGGTTATTGGCTTCGCAAGGGTAGATGATATTTTTCGCTTTCCAGTCCTCTATAATTTGTCTGTATGCAGGGAGGATCTTGTCAGGAACTGTGAACATTTTCGGACTTGGTGCCGTTTTCCCTTTGATGAGATTAAGGTGGTGGTTAATCTGGCGCAATGGCGGTAGTTCAGTGATTTTCTTGGCTGGAAAAACATCTGGAAACTCGGAGATGAAGTTACGGGTATCTGAGGTTGTCAAAGCGGGGAACCTAGCGTTGTTTCCTTTCCTGTAAGTGAGAATAATTTCTTTTTTAGGGAATGAAATGATGGAGTTTCCACAATCGATTATAGCGTTATGGGTGGTAAGGTATGGCAATCCTAGGAATATGTCATAGTTGTCTAAAGAACATACCAGAGCATCGGTAATATCACCGGTTTCATCACCTACTTGGATGACTGGTTGCGATTTGTAGTTTATGGTGGAGCGAGATCCTTTGACAGCCATCTTTAGACTGATAGGGGTATCGAGGTCTTTGGTAGGGATTTGGAAAGTAAATATGAATTTTCCTGAAATGAGGTTATCTCCCATGGTTCCTGTGTCAAACAGGGCTTTTGCCTTGTATCCATGGACTGTAATGTAGGCTTCGAGGGCTTTGTTTTCGTTTCCAAATAGTCCTACATGGTTGGATGTGTTGGTAACTTCGATGGTATGGTTGGTTTCTTCCTAGGTATGGTAGGAACAGTGAGGTTTCCCTCTTCTCTCAGTTCCTTCTCTTCTTCCATTTCGTCGCTGGTTGTACCCTTGATGATTTTGGGTTCTTGGCTTTTGGTAACAATCGCGGAAGAAGTGTCCTATTTTTCCACAATAGTAACATGCTTCTTCTCTTTTGCGTCTTTCTTCTTGATGGGGTGGTACTTTATTGTACTGGGGGGTATTGTTGGAGGATCGTTGGTTGGGTCCTTGGGTGTTGTTTCTGGTGTCTTTGGGTCTGGGCTGGATGACTGCATTCGATACTGCATTGGTGTGTTGATTCCTGGTACCATAGAGTCCTGTGGAGTAAGCGATAGCATCTCTTTTCTCAGCAATCTCTACTAACTCATCGAAGGATCTATCTGAGGTAATATGGGGTTTGACATCTCGCTTAAGTGTGATGTCCATGGCGTCGAGAAGTCTTCGTTTTGCTGAGTAGTCTGAGATCGTTCCTGGGCGTAAGCTGTCCATGAGCATTTCAATAGTAATAACTGTGTCTGTTATCTGCGCTGTGTTCCCATTGGTAGTTTGTTTTACTGCAAGCCATTGTTTATAGATTGTATCAGTGGATGTAGAAGGTAGGCAATATCCTTCGAATTTGCGTTTGAGTCCGTTAATGGTTTTGGCTCCTTGGCTATTGTCACATTGAGTGAATATTTCGAGGGCCTTCTCTCTGCAGTATGCTCCATAGTACTGCAAAGCTTCAGGGTCTGTAACTGGGATTCCAAAGCTGGATATGTACCGATGGACTGTGTTGAATCATGAGTTGATTCTTAATGGATCTCGGTCTTTTCCTTCTCCAGTATAGAAAAATGGTGCTGGCCATTTGGGGTGGCTATTGCCTTCTGGTGGGACTGAGGTAGTGGCTTGCTGTGGGCTTGATGGTGGAGAGGGATCAGGGGGTGGCGGTGGTGCTGGGTCTGGACTTGGGTTTCCTGAAGGCGGTGGATTTGGGGATGCTGGTGGGGCCGGTCCTGGTTGATCAGGGCTATCTGAGTCTGAATCTTGGTCTGGGTCTGGCTTGGGTGCTCCTTCCTGGTGCAGTTGTTCTTGGTCAGGTGTTTCTTCAATGTCTTAATATTCTGGGGTTTCGCTTTCCTCTAAGTCTTGAGGATTTTGTGGATTCTGTCCTGGGTTCTCATCTTCGCTACTTGATTCATATTCTGAGGAGTCTTCGTCTTGGTTTTGGGCTGGAGGTGGCACAGGTTCTGGTGGTGGGGCCGCCTTTTTTGCTGGAGCAACAGGGTTGGGCTTGGACGATGATCCTGATAGCGCTGCAGGAGCTTTGGCGAAGCGTCTTTGTTTGTCTCTTGGAAGCGAAATGGTTGCAATCTGTTGTGAGCAGGTCTCGCCAGGAGTCTGCTCTAGGCCTTTCAAGAAACAAAGAAGGGTACTGGTACTTGTAGGGTCAAGGAAGGCGAAGGGTGATCAGTCCTCTGCCGAAGATCAAAGGTTGTACTTAAGTCTTGGTCAAAAAATGTAACCTGCTCCATCAGCAAAAATAATCCTTGGCGCCTGGTGTGCCCACTGCGTCTGACGCACCTAGCGCACATAACGTCAACCGCGAATCAGGACGCAACCACTTAAACTAACTATCACAGGGCGCAACTTGCGCAACACCATATCTTCCGGGCGTCATCTGGTGCAACACCATATATTCTGGGCATCACCGGGGCACTATCATTTTTACCGGGCACAGCCTGATACGCAACCTAATCTTTAGGATTCACTCTGGAAATAGGTTAAGGGTTCCCCCTTTGCTTTCTGACCTGGGTCACAATATATTTTACACTCATATAGTCCATTTAGATAGTCTTCTATTGAATTTCTGATTCTGCTCAATACAGGCGACACCTCACTCATGGCTTCCCTATGGCTCTGAGTCCTCCAGGTATCCCTCCGGGTATTCCTCCAGGTATCCCTCCCAGTCAGAGTGTTAACTTCATGGTTATTGACCGCGTATGAATGGGCCTTATACCGGCGTGTAGCTGACGTCATGCCCAACAACCTCCCGCAAACAGAATTGAAATCCGTCCAGGGGTTGTGGAGGAATCTGCAATCGAGTAAAATTCTGCCAGCTTAGTATCTCCACAAAAGCCAGTGACTTCATGGGCTTTCATGGGACAGGGACGTACTTTATACCGTTGCGTAGCTGACGTGGGGCCTAATGACCTCCCACAAACAGAATTGGAATCCGTCAAGCGGTTGTGGAGTAATCAGCCATCGAGTAAAATTCCGCCAGCATGCTACCTAGGAGCCCCTCCACAGAAGACAGCGAAATCCTAGGCTTTGATGCCACAGGTATGTCCCTTATACTGTTGCGTAGCTGGCGTCAAGCCCAAGAACCTCCCGCAAAGAGAATTGGAATCTATCCAGCGGTTGTGGAGTAATCTGCAATCGAGCAAAATTCCGCCAGGGTTACTATAGAGACCCTCTCCAGAGAAGTCAGCGAAATCCTGAACCTTGATGCGACAGGGACGTCCCTTATACCGTTGCGTAGCTGGTGCCAAGCCCAACAACCTCCCGCAAAGAGAATTGGAATCTATCCAGCGGTTGTGGAGTAATCTGCAATTGAGCAAAATTCCGCCATGGTTACAATAGAGACCCCCTCCAGAGAAGTCAGCGAAATCCTGAATTTTGATGCGACAGAGACGTCCCTTATACCGTTGCGTAGCTGGCGTCAAGCCCAACAACCTACCGCAAACAGGATTGGAATCCATCAGGTGGTTGTGGAGCAATCAGCCATCGAGTAAAATTCCGCCAGCATGCTCCCTAAGACCCCCTCCACAGAATACAGCGAAATCCTGAGTTTTGATGCGACAGGGACGTACTTGATACCGGCGTATAGCTGGCGTTGAGCCTAATAACCTCCAGGAAACAGAATTGGAATTCGTCCAGCGGTTCTGGCGTAATCAGCCATCGAGCAAAGTTCCGCCAGGGCCTAACGAAGGGTCAGCAACTCTATGGGTATTGCCCGCGTAGAGATGGGCCTTATACCATTGTGTAGCTGATGGAGAGCCCAACAACCTTGAAGAAACAGAACTGGAATCTGTCCAGCGGTTGTAGAGGAATCAGCCATCGAATTTTCAAATCGCCAGCCCTATAATCCTATCAATAACTGTCAGGTTGGGATGAATCCTATACCAGTGTGTAGCTGGCGACGAGCCCAGAATGATGCACGTGTCAGAATCAGGATTGGTAGCATGGTTGTGGTGGAGTCGTGAGGGTAGCTGTGGGGGTGATGAGGTTGAGCGTTGAGGGGAAAGAGAGCAGTCGCGTCGCATCAAAGGCTAAGTGCGAAGTGGCGAGAAACCACAACAACTCCTAGTACTAGTAGTAGAGACTGTCATAGGTATCACTCGCTTTCAGACTGGAGTCTGCTGGCATTTTCGCTCTCTAAAAGATCAAGTTCTGAAAATAGAACTCTTTGTCGCTCACTGGCAGGCCGGTGTGATTAGCGCCATATTAAGATTCAGAGTACGGTGGCTTTCTCACTTGGCGCCCATAATGACCCAATCATTTTTGCCAAGAGTACCCCCTTTCCAGGTAGGAGAGATGGCTGGAAAGAGATAGGGGTCATATTCAAGAGGTACCCGGGCCCTGAATGTGAAGTGAATGAGTGGTACATCTGGAGATGCGATGGTGTTGTGAGATGCGTCAGGAAGCATGGGGTGGAAGGTTGTGTAGCCAGTAGCGTCCGGGGTAAGGCTCTATGGCTAGTGTACCTCCTGACTCACCTGGCGCAAGCGAAGACGGCAACCCAGCTCTGGGTGCACCTAACGTTAAGGGCGCAAAGTTACTGTACCTGGGATCCTGACGCAATAGCGGTGTGCCTGACACAAGGTATGTTTTTGCTGATGTCCTGAGTATCGCGAGATTCCCAGAGGGAGATCCGGTGATACTGTAAGGACAGGGAGGAGAAGCGTCCATGGAAAACTCTACAAGAGATATAACAAGGTTAGGAACTAGTAAAGTGACCGTTCAACTTAGTATATTTAAAGTGAGGGTTCCTGTGAGGCTTGAGAGTCCGAATCCTTAAGGGATCTCGAACTCTTTGAATACAAATAAATCATAACCAATATCCTGTCTGTAACCGCCTCCTGGGTGGTGGCGGGAATCGATAGGGTAACGATACTATCTCTATACCAAAGTGCGGTATATAACGAGACTA
>Ga0307507_10006808_pt1 | contig 17119 bp, 18 predicted proteins | sample 7_EM_MG_FD_207223 | JGI IMG/M metagenome (GOLD analysis project Ga0307507, IMG submission 207223) | Populus trichocarpa ectomycorrhiza microbial communities from riparian zone in the Pacific Northwest, United States - 7_EM | ecosystem: Host-associated > Plants > Roots > Unclassified | place...
TCCCGAATACCCCCCCCCCCCCTCCTCCCCCTCCCCCTCCATCGAACAAAGTATGGACTCGATAATCTATCACATTACCATACTGTGCTTATATATGAGTGAGCTAGATTTCCTAGAAAACCAGCCTCCCAAACTTTGCAAATAAATGATTTCCTCACGGGCTGTTTCTTCTATGGCATAGTATCATACTATGAATGCCAAAGTTTTTTTAGTCCTTTTGATGGCGATATGGTATGGTAGTAAACATCTGACATAACTCGTAGTGGACCCGCGGATGATGGTTTTTGTTTATTTATTGCTCTTGGTATGATATACAGTTACTGTGCCGGCATGATACTTATAGTATTATATTTCTCATGTGGAATTCCGTCTCGGGTGATGAGTGGTGATCGGATATACCTTGTGTCAATGAAAGCCGGGGGGTGGAGGGGAGGGTGTTGGAGCCTTAATAATAATATTACTATGGCTTCTTTGTGCGTTTCTATCTTATACGAGGTAGTGCGGTATTGTAGTAGACAAACGGATCCTGACCCTTCGTATTATACGTTTTTTTTAGGCAATCGAACTACTTTGAATAGAAATCTCCCCATTCCTGAAAAAGAAAACCCGAACCGAGACAAACCAAGCTGGAAACACATGCACATTATATATATAAAACCACCCACCACCCCCTCTACCCCTCCTTAATAAACTTCTCATCGTTCCCAACCCCGATCCCGCCACTTCCCATCCCCACTCCCAAGTCTACGCTTGCAACATCTCTTGGCTCCCCACTAACCTTCTCTTGCGGGGTACTAGCGCCATCAACACCACCACTCAGTCCATCATGATACTCCTCCCTCTTCCAAAACTTCCTGTCACCGTGGGCGACACGCACAACCCACTTGGGGAAGAAGCCTCCGGGGATGCGCCAGGTCCAGTGGTCCTTCAGCTCCTTGCCGTAGGGTACGATGCGCCCGCCAGATGCAGTCTCGATGAGCCAGGCTCCCGTGTTGAGGATGATGTACGTGATGATGCCGGCGATGAGGCCATAGGCGATGGAGTAAGTGAACGGCATCACCATGATTGTCACGAACGCTGGTATTCCGTCACCGGGGTAGGACCAATTGATGTCTGCGGCTGCCTTCATCATCATGCTACCTACGATGATGAGTGTGGAACCGGTGGCCCAGGGCGGGATGCTGGCGAAGATGGGGGCGAAAAAGACAGAGATGAAGAAGCAGACTCCCGTCACCATTGCTGTTATCCCGGTTATACCGCCTTCTGAGATACCGGCGCCGGACTCTATGTATGCGGTCACAGGCGGGGATCCGAAGAGTGAGCCGATAGAGATGCCCAGAGCGTCGACGATGTAAGCCATGGCTGAGCCCTCAAAGTCTTGCCCAGCGGAGAGCATTAGTTTGACGGTATTAGGGTTCTGGGAAGAGGGTAGGTACCTTGAGTGCGCTCGTCTATGAAGCCGGCGAAGCGTGCCATTGAGTAAAGAGTTCCGGTACAGTCAAGGATGTCGACGTAGAGGAAAGTTATGAGTGCTAAGGGTTTTCCAAGAGATTAGTTGGTGAGACATGTTTCATTTATTAGACACCACCCACCCAAACCAAATTGGCCGCCGGCCCCGGATATGTCCCATTCTTGTGCGACGAGAACTTTTTGAATCTATTCTTCGTGAGCAAAGTGGGCCTCAAGTGCGGGGATGGCGGGGTACCTTGTGGAAAGCAACCACATTCTTGAAAAAGTCGAATCTCTGATTCCCCTCGGAATTATAAGGGAAATAAGTAACCTCCGTAGGCCTTGGCCACGAGATAATCGACACAAGAGCAATACCAGCAATAATGGCGCCCTTAACCCTATAAACCAATCAGCAACCGCAACTACCGCCGAAGGGAGACAACACCCACCGATACATCATCAACAAAGCGGTGACGATCCCACCACAAAAGATACCAATCCAAAGCGTCGGATTCCTCATTTGTCTCCCTTTACAAACCCCAGTGATCTCATCCCTAAACTCAGGCTTGCATCCGGCCAAATCCAGGGGAGTGGACACAGCGCCGGTGATTGCGCCGATACCAGCGGAGTACGTCAATCCGATAAGCGCAAGGTAAAGCCCAATACCAGCTCCGGTAGCGAGTTTGATGGAAGCAGGGATAGCCCTGGCGAGCCACTGCCGCAGTCCCAATATCGATAAGCCAACGAATATAAACCCCTCCACGAAGACCGCCGTCACGGCGAGTCTGTAGGGCACCGGGCCCGAGCCATGGTATCCAACGACTTGATATGCAAAGTAGGCATTAAGCCCCATACCGGGTGCGCATGCGATAGGGATGTTCGCTCCAAGTCCCATGAAGAAGGATGTCAGGGCGGCGATAGCGGCGGTCGCGGTTACCAGATCTCGTTGTACAATGCCCACACATAGCATGTATTCTTCGTTCTTGTCGCACACTGGGTCGTCTTGTGTCGGTGTGCAGACACAAGTTCCGCCGGATTGCGATGTGATGTTTGCATTTACCTATATTTTTGTCCAGGTAAAATCAGCTCCAAACTAGAACAGCTGCGAATTGGAGGGAGGAGGGGAAAGAGGAAGGGAAACACTTACAGCAATGATGTAACTATAGCTCCCCAAGTCAATTGTGAGGGACGAAAGTTAGTAAGGGAAAAAGGAGATTTAGTGAGGGGGGAAACGGTCAATTCCGGTGAAGAGCATGTGAGCGAGCGGGAAAACGCAGGGATGGGAGGGAGGGAGACGAACGCCATAGCAAAGAAACTAAACTCGGGAACCATTAGCACCAATTAGGCGAAGACAAAACCGAAACCAAGTTTTAGTCTCGGATTAATTGTGGGTTGGCTGATTGATACTTACGTAGCAAGGCCAGCACGAATCTCGGTGAAGAATCGTGAGCCCTTTCGCTCCTTCTTGGAACCAGAGTGCTCTAGTCGAAAGTATCGACCGAATGAACTGTTGGCCACCCGCCTGTTTGCCCGATCAATCCAAGCCATTTTGAGGGATCGAGTGTGAATTGTATCTCTTGGTCGCCCTCTCTCTCCCTCTTTCTCTTGTGTAAACCTTCCCAATGGGCACCTGTTGAAAGGTTTGAGAGAAGGGAATTGGAGGAAAATAAAATGTATAAGGACTGAGCAGTCAGATGGAAAGAAGAATAAAAGCACAGAAGAGCAAGAGCGAGAAGGAAAAAAAAAAAAAGGACGGGGACTGAAGCAAGATACCAATCCAGATGGGAATATTTTTAGTATGATAGACCAACCAACCTTTATTTCTATCTGGAACCCCAGATTCCCCACTACTCGAGTTTCTGTGCGGGTAGATAAGATCCTGTCGCCCACCTTCTCGCGGGTCCCTGGGGACTTATTAAATAAATAAATGTCTTTAGAGTGGATCACACACCGTCTTATCACACGCGAGCATAGAGCGAGGAAGATGAAAAAAACAAAAAACGAGAAACGAGAAACGGGGTCTTCCTACCTGCCTATCTGTCTGTTTGCAAGGGTGTCGGCGATAAATAGGAATTGTAGCTATGATAGCGAGCAAGCAAGTAAGCAAGAGAGTGTGTTCTCGTGATAACGCTTGACGGGGGAAGAGAAGTAGACCCGTGGAGCCTTATTCACACTAACTTCACTCAATCACAATGATATCAATCCTTCAAACCCTCCCCTTCCATTCCCTTCGCTTTCTTTTCTCTTCTGGCTAACGTATTGTGCTCTCCTCATCCTCGCCAATGCCTGGTCCGTATGCGCAGCCTGCACCTTATGGTCCAGCCTAGAGAAAGCTTCACTTCGATCCAATCCACGGTACGATTTCTTATTTTATTTTTTTAATTAATTTTTTGCTCTTTTCTTTTTACGATACCTACTTCCCTTCGGCAAGCCCGCAAATCGCCCCCTCCCCCCCCACGGCCGGTTCCCATTCTGGAAACTAGACCCCTCCCGAGAGGAGAGGAGAGGAGAAGAGAGGAAGAGAGAAAAAGTCCCTACTGTCTCGTACCCAATAACAACCCAAGCCTATCCTATCCTACCCCTCCGAATGGTCGGGTGTTACAATCCAGGTTAGGTCTCCCAGCCAGCATATAGAGTGGGTACAAGTACCGGTACCGGTACTGGGACAAGAATTGGCTAAACTCGATTGGACGCAAGTAACCGTAGGAATATAGTATGGTGGGTAGTTAGGTGGGTAGGGTGAAAAAGATCGGATCAATTATGATACAACCCATTCCCGCAACTGAGTGTGGCTGCTGCCGGAAGGGAAGAGGAGTTACTCGAGACAAGCAGAGTGAGATATTGGTGTGACAGGGTCTGATGCACCGTAGTACCAGCAAGTACTCGTACTGTATGCTGCCGGTGCTCATGGTTTTCTGGGGTTTGTGAACATAAGTTAGCTGCTATTGCATACTATACTATTATCAAGAGATCGGAGCCTCAATAATTCCAATAAATTTTATCCTGACAAAATTATACCAATAAGGCTTCCACTAGCAAAACAAAACGCAAGAAATGCACTGCTACAACCATGAACCTGCCTCGCCTCAGGATTTTAGTGGTATCATACATATGCAATAGTAGCCGTACTCGCGAGCCTCAGAAAAATTACCAGTGAATATGATATTCTACTGCAGGCTTGGAGAATGTACGAGTACGATACCGGTAACCGTAAAGTACCGCAGTGCAGCAAACGGGAGGAAACGAAACAAAGCCCGGAGTCCACCGCCACTTGTGTGCTGCTGTACCTCCAGACCGATACAGGTATCCGGATCACAACCATTCGCACAGTTCCGGGGAGGACAAGAAGGACCGCCAAGTTATGTTTCGAACAAGTGCGACACCTGTATCTTCACGGGTTTTCCTTTTTTATGATAAGACTTTTGTAGTACCGGTAGACTATTATGATCGTAATAAGCCCTTCCTCCGCTCGATAGAATACCGGTAGGTTACCGTATCTGTATGATAGATTAACTTCGCTTGTGACACCTCCCTCCGACAAACTCGCCAAATGCGAGCGGGGGATTCCGACGGGAGTGGATTATTTAAGCTTTACGGGCTAGGCAGGCAGGCAGACGGACGGGCGGACCAGACCAGACAACCCTCTGTCTCGCTCGCTACCCTCCGAATGAACGAACAAGAACTTCGGACGAACGCTATCACCGTCATCACCACCAAGAACTTTTTAGTACGTACCGTACGTAAAAACCCCTCGAGATACCAATACTACTATCCCATGAGCTGGTGAGACACCAGCAGAATGGGGACATTCCTAAAATGGAAGACTTTGGCTTAACTAATTACCCCATAATGGGGAAATGTCTAAACTGGTTTGAATTATCTTGATCTTGATTAGGATAACACTAACCTTAAAGAGGTCAATACCAAATACCAAGACTCAACTTCCGCTGTCCTCATTCTGCGTGTCTCACTAGCATATGGGTTATATAAACGTAGAATATCATCCTTGGTCTGATTAATTCTAGATCACCCGGATATCTCCGCCCCACTTTTACTTTGCTACTTTGTACGAGTACAGTAGAGTAAAAAGTCCAGGGGAATCCCGTTGGTCGCCCGGAGCCTACGAGTATACTACGGTACCACCCGTACAGTAGAAACTGCTATCACAGGACGTTGGAGCTGCCGCCCCTAGTAAAGTTTGTCTATATTCGTATTATATTTTTCCTTTTTGTTAACTTTTAGTCTAGCCCCCCGTAGTACTGGTATGATAATATGATCTAAAGAGGGAAATTCTAGACCTCCTTAGCATGAGGTCGATCGTTTTGGCTTTTACTTGCTACTGTGCTATTATACGGTTGCCTCCCAACTTCCAATCTTGCGGAGGATAGTTATATTATGCTTATAAACCGAAGGGTGCACTATCTTTCCGGAAACGCGGGGGATAACTTATCTGTGGCAAATAGTTGAAGATAAGGTACCAGATTATTATATCTAATCTCCGAGAAGGGAACTTGAAGAAGGGTTCGTGGAGATGGGGATTGGGATGGTCTAGACTCTCGAGCGAGAGCTCGTATTATAATTGAGTATTTTGGCATGAAAGGGTTTTTGTCAAATTATTGCTGCACTGTACTGTACTAAAATAGTTGGTTAGACTTGGATAATGCCGGTACTATAAGGAGGATCCGTTTATGGGCTATGTTTTACTTTTCTGTGTTCGTGAGGAGTAATATTCCTTCACGCCTCACTCCTCTTAAAACTTGCTATGGCTTAATAATAGTACTTATAATGTGCATACTGGCTTTACTCATACCTTTACGGCGGCTTTTAGGGGGTAGTGTCGCGGGGCGTCAAGTTGAGGGAGGAAAGGGAAGGGAAGGGAAGGGAAGGACAAAAGGAAGAGAGAGAAAATAAACAAACAAGGGGACTCAGCACCTTCCAATGTCGGTATGCTGATATCTTACATAGCGGACTAAAGTCTAGAGCTGCTTTGGTAGTCGATAATGTCCCCCCAAAGGAAAAGGGCCTCTTATTTTCTTTCCCCCTTTTAGCATGGCTAAGACTGTCGAGTTTCTTCTTTCTTTTTTCCCTCAAGGCGATCTAGGCCTGGGTTTGTTTAGAGGAATAGTGGCAAAGATGAGAAAGGAGGAGGAGAAATATTCAAAGTGTCAATTCACTATAGCTTGTGTCATATGCTAGTGGGATTGAAATTGAAAACCATCACGTGAGGAGCATTACTGGACCTCTGGTATTTCCGCCCCTGGCTTTCATGTTCACGTTTCGAGTGTATTGTGTTGGGTGGTGCGTTGTCTAGTAGTGTACCCTAATTCGTGTTGAACTTTGTCATTGGTTCTCCGAGGGGGAGAGAGGGAGAGATGGTGAGTTAGTTGGTAAGGAAGATTGGCAGAGGGAGGACTTCAGACTTCAGCACAAGCAGGTGTGTCGGGTGCGAGTGCTTGGGTGCGATCCGCTGGGACCCGCGGTCGCATAGGCGGAGAAAGGAAGAAAAAGGAAGGGGTTATGCGGAGAAGAAAGAGGTCCATAACATCGGGCACGTTGAGAAATTGCGGCTGGAGGTAGTGGACTGGGGGATTGGGGTAGTCAATTATAGTGGCTCCCCAGAACAGTGAAAATAAGGGGAGAAAAAAACCATCGCGAAACCTGGGATGATATTAGGCTTTCCTCACTAAGTCTACTTATAACACCCCCTTCGTACCTGCCAAACAATTAGTCACGAACATCACCCCTCTCAGTCCAAGGAAAACCTACTAGGTACCTCATCCCCGCCCGTCCTGCTCGTCGCCTCCCTAACCGCGATCGCAAGAGCCTTAAACGCACTCTCAGCCCTGTGATGGTCGTTAACGCCGCGAAGACAATCCACATGTGCGGTGATCCCAGCCGCGCCGGCGAAGCTCATAATGACGTGGGGGATCATCTCGGTGCTCAAATCCCCAATCTTCTCCCTTTTCAATCCCAGCTCGACGACAGCGAACGGCCGGCCGCTAAGGTCCACAACGGCGCGCGAGAGCGCCTCGTCTAGCGGAGCAAAGCCCGTGCCGAAACGTTTGTATCCACGGATTGGGCCGAGGGCTTCCTTGAATGCGCTGCCGAGGGCTATCGCGCAGTCTTCGGCTGTGTGGTGGTCGTCGACTATATATACTAGTTAACAACGAATGGATGCGGGTGCAGAGTAGGAGGGGGAGGGGGCACTGTGTAAGTCGCCAATGCATTTTAGGGACAGTGACCAGCCAGAGTGCTTTGCCAAGGCGTGCAGCATGTGGTCGAGGAAGCCAATTCCCGAGTCTACGAAGATGGTTTGGGATCCGGAGGTTTGGGCTGCGTGGGATTCTGCCACGGCAGAGCCTTCTGGCAGGAGGGAAGAGAGGCTGCCGCCATCTAGTGAGAGCGAGATCTGGACTCTGGTCTCGTTGGTCTCGCGGGCGTGGTAGCAAGATCTTGTCGACATTTTTACGGGTTTGTGGAGTGCAATTGGGAGTGACGCTGGTGGTGAGAACAATGTGGGATGATTGGTTTGGTGGGGGTTTTGGATGAATGGTGGGGTAGGCCCTTTGTTATCTGATCTTGAGAAATTTGACATGACAGCACCGATAAGAATTGCCCAGCATTCTTGGCGACGGATAATGCGAGTGATAGATCATGATATCCGGTTCTGCTTTCGCTGTTCGTGCCTATGTAGTCTATCATTCTACTCTTATAATAGGGTTCGAATTATTCGCATAAATTCACGTAGGATCTCATAGGAGACATCACGGAGCTAAATTAAGCTAATACAGGATGTCCCATACCAAACGTGTGACCTATCGTACAAAGGAAATAATGAAATAGAGGAGGATCTGTGTGCACTGAATAGTAGAGAGAGAGAGGAAGAAAAAAGAAACTCCCCCGATCGTGAGAAAGATACATGTTTTTGTCAAGGCACATAAAAAGTCAAGAAACACATTCCCACAGTGCAGTGTGGTCGTGAGTCCCTCTCCTTTGTTTTTTGTTTTTTTTCTCCGCCAACTTTACTCCTGTACCTTCCTCTTTTATTTACTTTCCCATCGGCCCGAATATTTAGGGGGGTGGAACGCTGGGGACCGTGACCTCGATAGCACAGTCATAGAGAGTCACCAGAGTCTCCACACAGTAGGCTGAGCTCTCTCCCGTGCATCCAAGTGTCATGTTGATCCACTCGGCACCGCATGTCTCGAGAGTGATCCTATGAGTAGACGACATTAGGTTAGCCCTGTCCGGCTAAACAAGTTGTCAGCTTACCTATGACCCAAGCACCACTGGAAGGCGAAACGCTCTTCTATGCATTCCGATTCGAAGGAGTCTGCACAGCTTTGCAAGTCCCAGAGCTGACCTGGGCACACCGCACGATTCTGTATGGGCCGTCTGATTAGTCTTATTCTTCTTTTTCTTTTCTTTCCTGGGACAATGGCTTACCCCGGGGAGCGCAATTAATGCGATATTCTGGCCCACTAACCCGGAGAAGATGGAGGCGATGTAGACATAATTTCCCCAGTCGATATCTCTCCTGTGGAGATCCGTCGGAAATCCTGGGAGAGAGTATGCCGTGTTGACCGCGAAGATAAAGAGGAGGAAGGTTTTGAAAAACGACACCATGATTGCTAGCTGCCTCGGCGATACCAGTGCGGTGGATGCAGCAAGTATGGGCGGGGAATCAATGGAGACCTTGCAACCTTTTTAAGGGCGATGCCAAGGGAAGAATGGGCACTGCGATCAAAGCAATCCGTCCATATGGGCTTGTTGGTCATGGGAGAGGTTGTCTGGATCTTGGACTAAGGACAACTTGTAACGTTTTAGTGATACGGGAAACCATCCAAGGAACAAAAGCTCTCGACAAAGGTCTCTTTTGAGAATATCATTGGAAATCCCGAGGTTCCGTCCTCATAACTTCACAAGAGACATCACAAGGACAAATCTTAATACATACATCACAAAGCCGGGTAGGCGTTTATCCTAAGTGCCACGACCTGTTTGGAGAGCCTAGTGTTAGTATTGTGGGTAATACCTAATAGGTTTTCACATTTGTGGTTGTCCTTTGGTATCGTTAGTATTGTTCTGGGGAACAATATTAAGAACTTTAATATCTAACGACACACACAAAACTCGAACTCAAAGGAAACAAAGATGTTGGCAAAGGGTAGTTATAAGGAGTAATAAAGGCCCATCGCTTGTCCAGAGCAGCGCCTCTATTAGGCCCCGGGGTTTAGCAGCTTCAACATTACCTACTGATATGAGGGGCCAGCGTGTGCAAGATCACAGGTCAATCTTATAGCTTTTGTCGAGGAGACAAACAATAAATTCTGATAGCTCGATGATAGACATTACTGTGATAGAAGCCCTTGTTCTATGGGATAACATTCCTGTTAGAAAAGCCTTTAAAGTGTAGAATCCTTCTTCCGCGCTAGACCCCGATGAGAGGTGCCGGTAGTTTTGAACATGAATCTTACGGTTTACAGTCAGCAACTTGAAAAACAAAGAGGCATAAAAGAATTTTATAGATTATGAACCAACTAGTAGTGCCAAAATTATCTCTGGTTAAGTCAGCGAGCCTATGTACATGCTGAGAATGTTGACAAGGAATGGTCGGAGGAACCTGTGCCCCGAAGGTGTCCTTATTAGGGATTCAACAGAAAAAGAAAACTCCCAACCACGATCAATGCCTACTTTAGTAGTATTCACGCTACTCGGTAGAATAGGGATCCAAACTTAATGAAACATAATCCTCCGGTATTCCACCGAGATATCTTTTAAAAGCTGTCACTGTCGTTGAACAATTGGATTGCCCGTCTTTGTCCAGGGCAATAACACAGCCCAGGTGGTGGACTACCTGATATCCCATCACCGCATTTCAAAGGTGCTGGCGTGTGGGAAAAGAGAGCGTAAAAGCGGATCCTCTTACCTATGATCCACCATCTACCATCCCCCGTTTATCATCCGTGTCATTGTCGTTGCTCGGGGAGTGATTTTGGTAGAGAAGCCTCCTCAACCCGAAGCCATAATTTCCAAATCTCACATGTTGTGCTAAACGAAGGATCGCAAGGCACGAGTGGGTTAAGGGAAGAAAGGGGCTACCTTGCGAGTTACTTGTGCTCATGTGCCGAATTGCAACCATGTATACACAGCTCGACATTGTCTGATAAAGGTTTAGAGCGTGGAAGCCCCAATAAATGCGGCCATCGATATGTTATTCTGCCCTATTAACCTCAAAAATATAAATCTTGAAGAGCATGTTACTGAGACTTCAGACTCCTGGTTATGTTGATTAACCGAGTGATACTATATGAGTGATCACATATCAGCGATCGATCCCAGAGGAAGAATGTGAGGCCCTGCCCTGTGCCCTACACATGACGGTCACGCCCACCAGGGTTTTCTATTATGGGAGGTAATATGTTCCACTACTCGAGTAGTGGAGGCTTTAAGAGCTGGGTGTTAAAATAGCTTCACTCGAGGCATGCGTGCTGTAGTGTGGTGGCACCGCACGATTAGCACCGCCTGCCGGTAGCTGGCAACGTCACCAGCCTAGCGCAGCCTTCCAAGGCGTTACGAATCTGTTCCTGTATCGTGTGAACAAGTAGTGTAGACTTCGGTCGAACTGGTTCCGACAGTCTATTGCGCCGCTCTAGTTATAGTTTGCTTGGGTAACTTGGGAAAGAACCGATAGGTCGAACTGAGGTGCAAGACTGTTTGTCATTTTTGTCTGGCGTGGAGTACTGTATGGTACTAGTACTCGAGTACAGTTTGAACCTACTTGTACGATTCCGGAAATCTTGTCATCTTGCGAGAAAGTATGAAACTTGAGCAGGCCGGAGGGTGCCGATCACTTAGGGATAGTCTCATGTACTATACGTTAGGTGGTGTCAAAGAAAGAGCGGATGTCCCGTTCTAGGCATGTGGGTTGAAAAATTGTTCTCGCGCTGCCAATCACTTCGCAGTTAGTCTCACCAACAACGGCATTCTAGGCGGTAGAATGATCTTCACATCAAACGCAATTAATGAACCACAGTAATTGTCTCACAGTATGCTCAATTCAACCTTGTGAACAGACAAGCGGGTCGATCTTTTTGTATTTTCTTTCTCTCTTTTTTTTTTTAGCATGCAATCGTCGGTGAGGGTCTTTAGAGGAAGAAGTACTTCCCGTGATAAAACACAGCACGACACCAGATTTACTTGAAATAGAATCCAGTGATAGCTGCATCAGCAGCTGACATTCTTTTTCCAACCTTGGGGCTGGGTCCTTGAGCACGTACTCCCAAGTTACCGTGTGTGCTCTCGCAGTACCGGTAGTACAGAAGATGCATAGCAAATGTTCGTTTATCCGGGCTCCGGACGGCGGATATTCTCCTCTTGTAGCCGCCTTTCGGACTCCGAGCAATGTTCCCAGTCTGGAGTATTACTTCACAGTTCAGGAATAAAATGATGGAAAGAAGATTGGTCATCCCAGGCAGCGGGGCAGGGGGCTAGGGACTTTCTCGCTTCCCCTAGGCGATTCATTTTGCTTACATAACACCTGGGGTGAGGTTAAATGTCCGGAAGCGGCAACTACCAACCACCATCTCAACAGCACAAAAAACAACTCTGAAGATATTAAAAAAATGACAAAACGGTTCCTGTTAGCAGGGGATGTCCAAATATACTCAGTAGAGAGTTTGCACTTTTCACTCTAGTGTTTGGCTTGCTGTTGCCAGCCCAGCAGTCGGCCGCCGGTTCCGGGGACTTGGTCTCATCCCAAACAGATACAAAAAGTGGAGCTTAGCTACGAGTATCTCCATGAATATCGCTCCCAATGGAAACTTAACAGGCTCTCCAAGCGATTTCTCATGCAATACCGGAACCACAGATAGTGTACCGGTAGGAAAAAGGTGTATGACGTTTGATGCAATAGTTTTCGCAGAAAGTGATAGAAAAGGGATATGTTTGTTTCTGCAGGGTCCAAGAGAGAAGGCGCTTGGCAGCTTTCCGAATTCACAAGACCGCCCTGTCCTCTTATCTGGTGAGTGTAGGAATATGCTGCATGAAGCGAAATGTGGTGTAGCGGGACTCGATAAACTCAGGCACAGGGTTGAGATGCGAACCAGCAACCAAGACTGCGGAGCTGCCTCCGTCCGGAGCGGCGGGGTCGGTCGCTGCGGGGGGGCGACGCCTCTAGAAAGCCTCAATCAAAAGAAAGAGAGGAAAAGTCAGGGAGGCATCAGAGGCATTCAGCCCCGGAGTCGACAAAGCGCTTTTCGAGTGCCAAGCCTCATGTGGGTTTGCTCAACTAAAAAACTTGCATAAACATATTTCGACCCTGGGCTGAACACCGCTATTGTTCGGCAAAACTTGAGTGAATTACCGGTAGAGTTAGATCCTACCAACCCTTTTTTAGCAGAGCAAAATGAGAGTTGATCGATGAACGCGCGGCGTTCATACTCTCTCACCAATATCCTATCGCGCACGAGGAAAAGAGGTCTTTGCACGATAAATCAGCCAGTAACAGTGCAGTAATATGAAGCATCCAGCTACCCACGCCCTACAAGCACGGCAAGCATAGTAGATCTAGGGCCGGAAAGAAAGAAAGTAAAAGAGGGAAGGGTGTACAGTAAGTTCTGGGGAAACACAGACGAAAATTGCACTCACAAAGATGGTGCAGGTGTGCTGGCTCTCCAGTAAATTATAGCCAGCTGGGCTAGTTCCTGTCTTTGGGTAGGGAGGTCACTTGAGGATCGAAATCGGAACCACCATAAATCTGCTCATCTTTGTATCCAAATCAAATATCACTAGCGGAAAGGGGAATTTATTTGTTCAGTAATTATGGATTAACCGTGATGCATTACCGGCATGTCAGAAGTGATAATAACTGTTACCTTAGCGTATCATACGGCATTTCATGTTGGTCGGTTACAAGGTGACCTGCATACCGTAGATACTCCATTCAAGGAACCCATTTTCAGCCCACGACGCCGCAGGTACTCGTCGGTTCATAAAGTATCCGGACAAACAAGCGCCAAGAACTGGTGTTTCACGCCCAAATTCAAGCATCTTGGCACCTCCGTTTCCAGATACTTTACCAATTGGCAAGTACAGGATTGATGTCTCTTCCTAGTTACCCCTTCTAACTTGTCTCGCTCGCTCCTGCCTGCTCTCCTTCTGCATCTCGCTCGCTCAAGTGGAAAATAATAATTTCCAGCCCTTCCTGTCTCTCCCGCCATTTTCCCACGTCCGCTCCCTCTCAACTCCCCCTCCCCTAATCTCCCCCGCCGTTCCTTTGGCAATACCCCTTTCTTCTTCTTCTTCTTCTTCTTCTTCTTACAGTCTCGTCTGTTTCCTCTTTATTTTCTTTATAGGCTTTTTAATTTCCTCGTTTCTTCGACTTCAACGGTCTACGCCTTGTCGCCTCTCTTCAGCCCCAAATAGCCTTTACCCTCTTCTTGGGGGGCCTCGTCAACTCTTCCTCCTCCCCCTTTTCTTCGTTCTGTACCAGCACTTCGACCGCCGTCATGCGCAAAGGTTTAATATTGTTCCTGGTGTGCAACCTCATCATTATCGGATTTCTGGTGAATTTTCTGTTCACCCTTATTACTCTGCTGTTCGAGGACTGTTCAGCGGATGCCATTCATTCTGTCGATATCCCAGCTCCTAATTCACAACTCATCGATTCACGACCCCAACTAATTCCGAAAATCATTCATCAAACATGGCAAAACGAGACTATTCCCGAGAAATGGCAGAAGGCTCAACAGTCGTGCCTGGACTTGCATGGAGATTACGAGTATAAGGTTCGTTTGTGGTTGTTTTTGTTCCTGTCAGGGGCAAAAACTCAAGATGTTGAAGAAAGGCTCTTGGCTGAATCAATTCGGTGATCGTCTAGCTCTGGACAAATGAGAAAGCGAGGGACTTTGTAGTTAAGGAGTACCCCTGGTTCATCGAAACGTACGATAGCTATCCTTACCCCATCATGCGCGCCGATGCTATTCGATACTTCGTCTTGGCACATTTTGGCGGGATCTATATTGATATGGACGATGTGAGTTGAATGATGAATAGGAGGTCACGTTACCGCTGTTAATCATTTTCACCAGGGCTGCAACCGGCGACTAGATCCGTTACTCTCGTACCGCGCTTGGGTTCGAAAGACTATTCCTACTGGTATTTCCAACGATGCCATGGGTGCTGTTCCACAACATCCGTTCTTCTTGCGTGTTATCGAAAGTCTTCAAACCTATAATCGTAATTGGCATGTCCCCTACATTACTGTGATGTATGGTACCGGCCCGCTGTTCCTCAGTGTTGTCTGGAAGGAATACATCCGTTGGGGAACAACCGAGGAGGAAAGGGTCAGAGTTCTCATGCCCGAAGAGTAAGCCAGCCCCTCACTACTTAGGCTTACCAACCAGCTAATCATGAATCATAGATACAATAAGAACCCTTGGAGTTTTTTCGCGGTTTACAAGGGCTCCTCATGGCATTCCAGCGATGCCAAAACCATCTTCTGGATGGGTCAGCATTGGCTCTTCCTGACTGTCTCCGGGTTCTCTCTTGCCATCACGCTATACATTACCGGGTTTTGGATTTACAGGAGACTCCATTTCCGCAGTACAAACTACACCGAACAGCCATCACCCTGGTGGTGGCCGCGCCGGGAGGCCGCAGTCGGAGCTGGTTTCAAGAGACTGCCAAAGCATGAAGTATAGTTTTAATAGCATCGATTTGACTGTATAATCTTTACCGGTGTTGTAGGTTTTGTAGTATACGTCTTTTTAGTATCATTTCCCTTGTAATTTGGGGCGGCGCTATGCTTTTCTGTTGCTTTTTTTTTCCTTCCGAAAAAAATATTTGACATGTTTTTGGAGTTGGTTGATATGTCTGTTTGGGGTCTAGAGGCAAACTGGGGATAATGGAGGTTCTCAGGGGTTGGAGATCGTTGGAGGAAGGGAAGGAAGGGAGAGTGCGATTGCTCGTGCAATTGCTTCTTTGGCCGGAGGAGGATCAGCGGAGGGTGATGTTTCACTTTTCTCAACTACAATGTTTTAATGACCTTAGAGGATCAGGTTTTGGGGCCTGCCCACCCTATTTCGGTGCTATAAAGAGCCATCGGGCTCGCGGATATAGTCTGGCATAACTATAGATGGGTGAATAATGTTTCTCTTCACCTGGGCTGATATGTCAAATTTATACCCCACGGCGAAGATATCTTAATCCGAGATTCACATTATGATACTTCCTGACTTTCATAACTTGTGCAATGAACCCCGAGCGAATGATGATATATCAACCCCCTCCAGCATCCTCCCCTCCCTTCATAAAATATCTCGTCATACCATACAGTGAACACCGGTCACTCTCTCCCCCTCCTCTCTAACTCCTCAATCTCCCTAACGTATGCCCGCTCCCGCGCGTCCTCCATGGCAGCGCGCCTGCGCCTGCGTATCATACTCTCGTAGCCCCGCAGCCGACTACCCCATTAGCCCCCCCTCCCCCCGTCGATTCTCGTGCGGGTGGAAACATACTTGTCAGCCTCAATCATGCTCCCAACAACAGTCGGACACATCCATAAATAAACTTTAAACTGCACAGTCAGGTTACGGAAAATGGGGCTGGAGAGGTAGGCCACTACGCCGGCTAGGAGGGAGAATGTGCCCCACTGTGGAATTGTCAGTTTAGTGGTAGGTGGAGGAGGAGGGGGGGGGAGGACTCGGATTGCGCCGCTGACGGCGCCTCTGGTGGCTTCGAGGGCGGCGTGATCGGGGTTACCTGCGGTGTACTTGTTAGTTTTGGTGGGGTGCGGTAGGGGGGGAGGCGGAAGGAAGGGACCTTCGTGAGGATCTAGGCGCTTTGGCATTGTAGGGGTTCTTGTAAGGTAGGATTGGATCGGGATGGGGTAGGGTTGAGGGAGGTAGATGGTTGGTTTGGTGAATGGGTAGTGGGTAGATGTGGAGTGTCGTCACTAGTGTTTAGCCGCAGGGACCAAGCTTTGGTTGTATCATACTAGTACTATACTAGTACTTGAGTGTGTGCTGCACTAAAGTATGAGAAAAGGTGGGCTACGGCCCTGGGGGACAATACAATAGTGCCAATGGTAAAAACTGGAATTATATACCCCCGCAACCTCAAGTAGATGGATAGAGCAATCCCCCCATACCAGTGATCCCATGCTGAAGCCAAAACAAAAAGCACTGCATCATATTGTAGCAAGCCCCATCCCATCGAATCGTATTCCGATCTGTAGACAAGACGCAAAAAAGAAGAGAAAGAGAAAAAAGACCTAAGCTGGAGAAGCGCTCCTCCTCCTGCTTGCCGCAATCTCCTTCTCCCTATCCTCCAAGCGTTTCTGTCGTTCCTCCTCTTGCTTCTTCCAATGACTTCCCTACAGTACCCACCAACGAAAAACTAGCGCGTCAGCAACCAATAACCCCCATTCCAGCAAAGTATATAAAACGACATCAAGAAAAGTGCCACAAACCTCCCGATAATCCTTCGAAATCCCCAACGCATTGCGCAATCTCTCACTTTCGACTATCCATCCCCCCATCAAACATTAGCCATCTTCCTCCCTCCCCCCCAAAAGGACCAGAGAAAGAAAGAAAACCCACCAGCCTTCGCCGCTGCAATTTCATGAACCTGATGCGGCTTAAACCCCCCTCTCCTCGCTCCTCCTCCT
>Ga0307507_10006809_pt1 | contig 17118 bp, 20 predicted proteins | sample 7_EM_MG_FD_207223 | JGI IMG/M metagenome (GOLD analysis project Ga0307507, IMG submission 207223) | Populus trichocarpa ectomycorrhiza microbial communities from riparian zone in the Pacific Northwest, United States - 7_EM | ecosystem: Host-associated > Plants > Roots > Unclassified | place...
TTGCATACCACCCAAATTGGAGAAAAAACGCCAAATTCTGGCGGTATGCAATAGCAGTCTTTTCTAAAAACGCTACGACACTACGAGTACAGGACGGCAATGGAGCATGCGTGCATATTGTGGGCGTCTGCGCTGCAGTCAGTTGAACACCTTTGCGCCGTAAACAACAGAATGAATGTCCGCCTATTCCGGATACCGTATTATCTCCTGTTATCCAGTTTCTTGCCAAGAATATGGCGCAAGGAAATCTCGAAGTATTAACCGAATCTAGTTTAGTGATATGTTTCAGCTAATCTTATTTGGAAAGAAGTTTGGCCTCAGAGAAATTCTCACCAATAAAGTAGGGTGGTTGGTGTCTCACCAGCTCTTTCATGGCTGTTTCCCCATGAAGATCACGGCTTGGCAGAAAACCGGATAACAAGAGGTCCCCCACCATATGCGAGACACCTTGCCTATGCGGGGTGCACTGTTGTTGAAGTCTAAAAACCAACTGTAAGATAACCTACAGTCCCCAAGCAAATGTCTTGGTGAAACGGCTTTTTTACACCAAAACTCGCTATGTTTGATCAACCCTCACACCTTCATTGCTTCAAATAATGTTTGTGACTTAGCTAATTATTTTCACCTTCATTGCAGCTTTCACTTAACACCACTTATCAGCTCAATTAGCTCTATGGGGCTAAGCTACCAAGCTTCAAAGTGGATCATACCCGTTGCTATGCCAATTTTGTATGATATGTAAAACGACACTTTTTGGCTGACTCAAAACTTTAAGACCTCATAACTTTCCCAATTTTTCACCAAAATTTACCAAGAGCTGTGTTGGAGCAGGAGAAAGGTATTGTAACTATATATGAGAAGTTAGGTTGGAAAGCACCTTGTGGTTCATAAACTACAAGTAGCCAAAAGTCGGTGTTTTTGGTGTAAAAAGCCCGTTTCACCAACACTTTTGCGGGGATGCTTTACTACGGTGGTATGCTGGTTTTGTAAAGAACGTAAGAAATCCTACCCGAGAACTAAGAGGTGCCAGTGTCCCGCGCACAATCACTTTTGCTACATGTAGAGAAAATAGTAGATGAAGACACTGCCCCGATCTCCAGCCAGACATCGGAGCCTTCAGGTCTCTCCACAAGACGAACCTGAAAATATCATACTCGCATGTTCAATTATACCGCAACCACCCCTAATCAGGGTCAATTCACGATCCAGGTGGAGTGGTTGCAACCCGATAATCTCTGCGATGAGGCTTTTCAATCCTCTAATATTCCAGACGAACAAACCAAGTTCCACAACCAAGACATAAACAAGAGTAGTGTCGCTATCCCCCTGCCCAATCTGCTCCCGTCAAGGGAGTTTGGTAAGTACTGCAAGAAAGCTTAATTCTCGTATTAAGAGTTCTCTCTTGGGAGCTCCCTTTGAAGCCGCTCTAGCCTATGTATCCCATGGCTCTACATTCCACTGGATGGAAACAAGATAATCTAGAGTTTTTTTTTTTTAGCAGGAAAAAAGCCTCTGACCTGGCTATCAGTGGGTCTCTTCTTGAGAAGGTTCGCCCTCTTGCCTTGAGCAATCGCAGCATATCACTCACAGCTTGGCGGGGTTCCGGTCCATACTTGTTGCTAGTAGCAACCAAATGCCTTTGAGGGGCATAGGTAAACCATACGGAGGTATCCTGCTATCTAGTATTGAAGGAGCGACTGGCGAAACGAAAGTTTTTGGGCTTAGTATAGCCACTTTGTGTTCCAGAGCTAAACAAACCAGCCTAAAGATTCATCACTCTAGAGATATTTCTGTCTTTCCCAATTACCACTCTTAACTGTTTTCCCTCAACTTTAAAAGAACCTTGTCGTAGGTTATCTGTGTAAAGTTCGTACCCAGGCATGTCTATTCCCAAGAGTTAACAGAGTAGGATGGGCTAGGAGGACGCTTCATACAGCCGTTTACAAACTCAACTACTTGATCGTCTGTCATTCCGGAACCGCGAGAGGAAATTAGACTATGCTCTTGTTGGATACGCCAGTCGTAAACAAAAGATATATCTTCGGCATCACTTTGATTTAATTAGAATTGATGCTTCATGATGATCTCAAGCGCACGGCGGGATAAAAGAGCTCACATATGAATTAGAGCATCTAGCGAGCTAAACCCACAATCAGCATGCCCCCTGTAACAGGTCCCCCATAGCCCTAACGGATGGATAAGTTTTACTCAGTGATTGCGTCATAATCCTTTAATTTGGTATTGACAAACAAAAGATGTTCAAGCGAGTGTTTCCCCAGTGTGCCGTTTCCCGAAGTCCTGGATTTGCTCCATGCTTCCTCTATCATATCGTCTGGGAGAGGTCGGAAGCCTACACACCAACCTTCAAAAACGACCAGATCGTAGGGGCCATCGACCTTTTTCCAGGAGACCTCGTCTGCCCTATCACCTCGGCCCCCGAATGCAGACTTATCGTAGGAGGGAATCTGGGTTTCCCGTTGATCACGAAGGGATCGAAAAACTCCTTTGGCCAATTCTAGATCATGAGTCCCAGGCTCGCCTCGATGTCGAACCAGTTTGTTGTCCGGATAGAGCTCTCGCAGGGCAACTTGGTCCACATGTGTAAGATATAAATCGTCAGCAGAGAAGACAACTACATTCAGCGAATGCGGGTAAGTCCGAAGAGTAGCAGCAAGAGTAGTTACAAGGGTAGATTTTCCGGACCCTTGAGGGCCTGAAATACCAAGGAAGAAAGGCGGGGAACGGGGGGCTGGATTGGCAGAAGCATGAGCATTGAGGAGAGGAAGGAGGAAAGCAGTCAATATAGGAGTTTTATCTTGGATGACTATGGTGGAAGACATGGAAGGGGAGAGGAACCGACGAGACTATTTCCGAGAATTGTATAATAATACTATCGCATTCTAGGGAGTGAGAGGGTCTTTTTTTGCCAAGGCCGGCTGTTGATCAAGGTTCACGACATTTGAGGAACCAGCCCGACAATCAAGGTTAACCGCAAACCACTCAAGGAAATAAACTACTATAATGCCTGAGGGAAGCTACACATAGAACCGCCTCAGAATCCCACTCTTCTTCAGATGTACTCGAGTACAGTACAGTACCCCGAGGAAACCCGGCTAGTTTTTAGGTGCTCAGTATAATGTGGCTGGGGGTGTGGCAGCTAATTACTAATCTACCGGGCCTACCTTAGCATGGTGATCAAGCAAGTGCGTTGCGCTAAGCGGCGTCGCGTGGAACACAAAGCCAGCTTTGCCTACATAAGGGACCAGGGGAATTTTACTGGAAAACTTGCATCCCACCAAATGATACTTGGTTCCCTCCTATTTCGCTCATAGTCGCAAAACTCTAGAAAATTAGTTAGACAACCGCGCCCAATATTCCTTCCAACTATGATACCGGTACCTTATAATAATATTACGATAGCCTACCCTTCAGGCTCCCCGACAGGGCGATGGAATGGTTGGAGGAAGAGCCGAGTGAGATCCCAACCGCCCAGCATATCCCCAGAGTCAAACCCTCCTCGGTTCAAACGCGCCAACTCCGAAAGCGTAACAGAATCCTCAACGCCCTACACGTCTTTAATAGGCTGATTTTGTAGAGTTTGAACAAAATAATGCCCTTATCCATCACTTTTATAGTATGACATCTAATAAAAATATAGACCGGGGGAGCCGTAAGAGAGGTTTGGCATTAAAAGAAGCGCACGTTCAGTACGAATCAACCAAAACTACCTACCCCGATGATCTACGAATACCAGTACTGTAATAGGTACAATAGTAACTTAGCACTTGTGTCTCTTTTTTTCGCGTCTCACTCGCGTTTGCCTAGAATGAGCGAAGCGAAACGGGAAGGGAACCGGTCGTGACTCCTGGTCTGTTTGCCCACTGGTTTGGCTCTGGTTGGCTTTGCTTGTGGCAGCTGAGGAGAGAGCAACAGCCTCGGCTTTTTCCCAGCTGTCGGATACCGGTATGGTGAGCGGTGTGGTTCCTCCCTGGGCCAGAAGCCGCGGCGGCCCCAAAAGTCATGCGTCACTCCTGATTCTGGCTTCCCCGAACTCTCCCCAATATCCGAGCTTTAGCCGTTAGTAACCCTAATCCTGGCTTCCTTCTCTCACATGCAAATCCAAACTCTTCTTTTTCAACCCGGGTCATCATCCTTAGAGATCTTCCCCCCCCTCCTCCTCCCCCTCTCCTCTCAGTGTGCCGTACCTTCCTCCTCTCCTTCTACGCTTGCTTGCTTCTATTCTTCTGCTATCTTGTTTACTGTTACTCTTCCCCCAAACCTACCATCTTGCACTTTCTCAATCCTTGCGAGCGCTGCATAGCAACACACACAACATGAATAGCAACACTTCAGCAAAGGACCTACGCTTCGACGGAAAGGTCGTCGTCGTAACTGGTGCCGGAGGAGGGCTTGGGAGAGCATATGCGCTCTTCTTTGGCTCTCGAGGCGCAAGCGTCGTTGTAAACGACTTGGGTGGATCGTTCAAGGGAGAGGGTAACTCGACAAAGGTATTAAAACTCTACTCTGAGCTACTTTTTTTTTTTTTACTTGGGCCTTGTAATGCTAACTGTGGGCTCTTTCTTTACTCCTAGGCGGCAGATGTCGTTGTCGATGAAATAAAGAAGGCTGGTGGAAAGGCCGTTGCCAACTATGATTCTGTAGAATTCGGAGAGAAGATTATTCAAACTGCCGTCAGGGCGTTCGGAACTATCCATATCTTAATCAATAATGCCGGAATTCTCAGAGATATCGCCTTCCGGAATATGAAGGATGATGATTGGAATCTCATCATGAAGGTGCATGTAAAGGGATCATACAAGGTATCTCAATCTCATTCTCTACACTTGATGCACCTTTCTGGTCAACATGCTTATTATTTCCCATTCAGTGCGCGAGAGCAGCTTGGCCCATTTTCAAGGAACAAAGGTATGGCAGAGTAATTAATACTACCTCGGCTGCTGGTCTCTTTGGAAGCTTTGGTCAAACAAATTACGCCGGTAAGAACCACTGTTCTAATGCTTTTCTCAAAATTCTTAGTATCGATATGCTGAATCCACTCCCTGATAGCTGCCAAACTTGCTATGGTTGGTTTCTCGGAAACCCTTGCGAGGGAAGGTGCAAAATATAACATTCTGTGCAATGCTATTGCTCCGATTGCCGCTTCAAGAATGACAGAGACAGTCATGCCTCCAGAAGCACTAGAGACATTGAAGCCTGAATGGGTTGTTCCCTTGGTTGCCGTCCTTGTTCATGAATCGAACGACGAAGAAAGCGGAAGTATCTTTGAAGTCGGTGGGGGTCATATTGCCAAGCTACGGTGGGAGAGATCGAAGGGTGCTTTGTTGAAGACCGATGGTTCTTTGACTCCTGGTGCGCTCTTAAGGAAATGGAACGACGTAAATGACTTCTCAACCTGTGAGCACCCTAGTGGCCCTGCAAATTTCATGGAATTATTGGAACTGGCTAGAGAGCTCGGAGCCAATGAGCAGGGCGAAGAAGTTAGCTTCAGAGATAAGGTAGTCGTCGTCACAGGCGCTGGTGCTGGGTAAGCCATGCCATTCAAGTGCCTTTTGTTCCAAGTCTATCTAACTCCAATTCAGTCTTGGCCGGGCATATGCTCTACTATTTGCCAAGTTGGGAGCATCCGTTGTTGTTAACGATGTGATGAATCCCGATTCTACTGTTAACGAGATCCGAAAGGCTGGCGGAAAGGCCGCGGGCTCAAAGCACTCGGTCGAGGATGGGGAAGCTGTCATCGAAACTGCCGTTAAGGCTTTTGGCACCGTCCATGTTGTCATCAACAATGCCGGCATCCTTCGCGATAAGTCGTTCGCTTCCATGACCGACGAGCAATGGGATCAAGTGATGGCTGTCCACCTTAATGGAACCTACAAAGTCACTAAAGCTGCATGGCCGATATTCCTTAAACAGAAGTACGGACGTATCGTCAACACTACCTCTTCCAGTGGAATCTACGGTAACTTCGGCCAGGCAAACTATTCTGCTGCCAAACTTGCCATTCTTGGCTTCTCGAGGTCATTGGCAAGAGAGGGTGCTAAATACAACATCTTGGTCAACACAATTGCGCCAAACGCCGGTACTGCTATGACTGCTACTGTTTTCCCTGAGGCATGTGCATTCGAAGAAAACCCTGAGACTTATTCTAATAATTTGCGCAGGAAATTCTTCAAGCATTCAAGCCTGACTACATAGCACCATTGGTCGTGCTACTGTCTTCTGACAAAGTCCCCGCGCCAGCCACTGGTGGGCTTTACGAGACTGGCTCGGGTTGGTTCGGGAAGACTCGCTGGCAACGTTCTGGTGGATATGGGTACGTATTTGACAACCTTGATTTGTCCTTCGAACCCTGTGCTAACCTCTAATCTTAAAAGGTTCCCTGTAGACATTCCTCTTACACCCGAGGCGGTTCGTGCATCCTGGGAAGTTATCATCAACTTCGACGATGGTCGTGCGGATCACCCTGAGAGCCCCCAAGATGGCCTCCAGAAGGTCATGCAAAACATGCAAAATCGCAAGGCCGGGCCAAAGGCGCGTGTTGTCAACCGGGAGATTCTCGACAATATTGAGAAGGCCAAGAAGGCCAAGGCTCAGGGAACTCTCTTCGAGGTTAATGAAAAAGAGGTTATCCTTTACAACCTTGGAATCGGAGCAAAAAAGACCGATTTGAGATGGGTATTTGAAGGTGATGAGAACTTTGAAGTACTACCAACATTCGGTAAGCCTCTCTACCTATTCCTCATAAGATCTCAGCCATACTAATTAATCAGGTGTCATCCCATCATTTGGAGCCGAGACTCCGTTCTCTTATGACGAGATTGTCCCTAAGTTCAACCCTATGATGCTCCTCCATGGCGAGCAATTCCTCGAGATTAAAAAATACCCAATCCCAACTTCCGGGACATTGACTTCCCGCCCCGTCCTCCTCGAGGTCGTTGACAAGGGATCAGCAGCCGTTGTTGTTACTAGGACTGAGACTAGAGACTCTACTGGTGATCTCATGTTTGTTAACGAGTTTACCGTCTTCATCCGTGGTTCCGGAAACTTCGGTGGCCCAACCAAGGCCGCAGACCGCGGAGCTGCCACTGCCTCCAACAAGCCCCCAGCGCGGAAGCCCGACGCAATAGTCGAGGAGAAGACCACCGAAAACCAGGCCGTCCTTTATCGGCTCAGTGGAGATCGAAACCCCCTCCATGTCGACCCCGAATTCTCCAAAGTCGGTGGCTTCAAGACCCCCATCCTTCACGGACTCTGCTTCATGGGCATCGCTGGAAAGCACATCTACCAGACTTTCGGCCCCTTCAAGAACATCAAGGTCCGCTTTGCAGGCGTTGTTCTTCCAGGGCAGACGCTGAGGACACAGATGTGGAAGGAGGGCAATAAGGTCATTTTCCAAACTGGCGTTGTTGAGACTGGGAAGCCGGCTATTGCTGCGGCTGCAGCTGAACTTGTGGAGGGTCGGGAGAAGCTATAACGAGAAGCTATAACAGGACCGGGTCGGACTGAGTGACTGGCGCTGTATGATTGATTATGGTATACCCCTCTTTTTATTTTCTGTTCCACCCTTCCCTCTGGTGATTGGTTTTAAGATTTCCTGTGTTCGAGTTGAAAGTAGTTTGAATGGAAACTGCTCCGTTGTATCAACCCGTCCGTGTGGGGGTTACCATATCATAGTTCGGATAGTAAGATGTGATATAATGCCGGGAAAGCTTTTGAAGTCATGGCACCCCCTGTTTTTCACATTTCGTAAAAGGCATGCTACAGACCTCCAAATTTACCAAATGAAATCTAAGCTATCCCCCCGAAGTATTACCCAGCTACAGATGCGAGTAATGTCGAGCGAACAGATACCTTATCACTAAGGTAAAATACTATTGTCTAGGTAAAGAGAGCCCGTGGCTCAGTATAATTATAATACCTTTTCCATAATATAGTACCATAAACCCTACTATATAAAGTATGTGCGGGCACTCATAGCTTTACCGTGAACACTTTATCCCATATTGCATCAAATCCCAGAATCTCGAATTATTGGACATTGCTCTACAAAAGGGAATCAAAGCAGAGTTCCCCATGCCAAGCATGCTAACCTAACTGCGCAATATTATTCTTAGAATACCCGAGTATTATACTGATTCAATCACAGGGGGATTTATCATATCATAGTTCATCTTCATATTCCATTTCTAGTCTAATTCTTGATCATCAACCTCAACCGCCTTAATAGAGGAGAGGTAGGGACCAGGAACTGCAAGTAGTCTATCACAGATAAGTGAGAGGCCTAAGAACCCAAAGAGATCTCTCCTCTGCCATGCTTCCTCCGCAAAACCAGGTCATTGCCTCTCGGCACCAGAAACACTCATTCTTCCTTACCGTAACCCCCCCAATACTTTCTAACTACCTATGATATCTTCTACTTGCATTGTACTCGATATCCGTATATATCAACAAAAAATATTCTTTACGTCTGATGCAGCAGCTGCGCATCCGGATGTGGGCCTAGTATTTTTTTGCCTCCTCTATATCCTATTCATCCCATAATAAATAAGTGGACAGAATCTGCTACACCCCATACATCTTGTGGTTTGTGTAGGTGCTTCCCATGGACTCTCCTGGACCGTAAAACCTCCTGTAATTTGCTATCTCTAGCACGCCTCTAATCTCCTGGTTCAGAGAAGGGAAAGTAGTTTTCTGTCAGGATGGGATCAGCCTTCAGGACATGTTAGATCTCATTAACTAGTAGGCGTAATTCTATTAATTTGTCAAACCAAACCCATCCAAGGCCAAGGCGGACAGCGGGTCACAAGAGTTTTTGTGGATTCAAAACCCCGTCCTTTTCAGTAAAAACTTTTCAATTAAAACCGAGATGTGGTACGCTAAGCAGAGCAATCCCGCAGACAGATAAGATGACGCAGTGACGAAACCCTCCGAAACAGGACTTCCTGTGAAAATGAAAAAAATAATAGCAGAAACGTAAACCACGTTCGAATAAACATCCTCCCCCTCTCTCAGTATTCATCAGTCGCATCATCATACCCACGCCTAACAAGCATAAAAAATATAAATAAACCCGTTAGCCAAACCACACCTCCAACCTCGCTCGTATAAATGGACAAATAAATTAAAGGCACAAAAGCTAAAGCTAGAAAAAGGAGAAAAACAAGAAGGAATTCAAAAGGCTTCAGTAAGCGCATACCCAGATCTTTGCGATGCAATGACAGAAAGACATTGAAACTCCCCCGAAAATGCCGCTTTCCAAAGGCGAATGGTGCCGTCGTCACCAGCACTGGATAGGACCGTTCCGGTAGCATTCCAAGAGACTCTCCATACATCGCTATGGTGGTCGTCGAAGTCTGCGATCCGCTCTACTAACCAACCCTCACCTAGATCGTTGTTGTTATTGTTAGTCTCGTCGTCGCCGTTTGGTGGGGGGATTTCATCCGCGCCCGTTAGGCCAGCGCCGAGGTTACCCATGCGTTGTTGGCGGCGGGGGTTGGATGAGTTGGCAGGGTACTTGCTTTTCGGAGGACTGAGATGGCCGGATGCGGCGGTGAGTTTGAATATACGGACATGGCCGTCCTTACAGCCTGTTGCTATGAGGTGATAGCTCCTGCCCATTCCTGCTGCCCAGCTTACGTCCCTGACTAGGCCTTTATGTCCCTTTAATTCCTCGACTGGTCGGAGTTTGGCCGTGTCACGGCCTACCCGATATACTTGGACTTTGTCCATTGCGCCGACGACAAGCTGCTCCCCGCTCCAACGGGAAGGGCAGAAGTCTATGCAGAAGGAGACCTCGGTCTCTTTGGTCGGCGGCACGGTGAGTGTGCCTAGTGTGCTTATGATGTCCACTGCTATCCAGTGTGTTAAGTCTTGGGGTTCTCGACATTCGTAGATGTGGATTATCCCGTCGGTTGATATGAATGCTATCTTGAGGCCCGTCGAGGTGCCTGATGCGGTGCTCGCCGTGGCCGGCGGAAAGGATATGTCATAGATTGCTGTGCGCTTCTCAGATGTCATTTGAAACTGGCGTTTCCAGCGGAGCGTAGATCCTTTAGGTTCTATTCAGGTTAGTACTGTGAAAGACGGGAGTGCATTAAGTGAGATTCACCCATCTCCTGCTCCTCCCATATCCTCACCATTCGGTCGTGGGAGCATGTTGCAATTATTTGGCCGTGCTCAGGAGGTCCCCAGATGACCTATTACACTACTATAAGCATTATTGCAGTTATTTCCGAGCTTATTCGTAATTGAACGACACTTGTGAGTAGGACCGATATTGCATGCCGCCAAGACCTGAATAAGAGAAGCCGAATTCTGGTGGTATGCAATAGCGGTTGTTTTCATAAACGACGTTCACCTACGAGTAAAGGGTAACCCACCCTTGTGATGCTGGCCTCATGAGCTCGGATGGATTCGCTGAGAACCCAATCCCCATCATCGCTTAAATCAAAAACCTTCAATCTTTGATCTGAAGAAACTGTGGCCATTCGCCTTCCGTAGTAATCTGTCTCGGCATTAACACTAATTTCTCTAGAAAAACAGGGGAGAAAAAATAACTCAAAACAAACCGTATGCGACATCATGAACCAAATCGTCATGGCCAGTAGGGAAGGTAATGTATGACTGTGTAGTGGAATATGGCATCGAGTTATAGAAAGAACTAACAAATGAAGCCGCTTGGTAGAATTCTTGCAATTGAGCGGTTGATGGATGGGAGTTTGTCGACTTTGTCGAGAAATTATTCTGTGGTTGGGGGGGTTGATTGCAGGTTGACCCGTTTCGGATGATTGGCTGGATCCTTTCTTATCGATAAGGACCCTTCGTCACTTCCCAATTCGGTCTAGACCTACTATGCCACAAGAATGCCTTCCAAGCCCTTCTCTTAACATCCTTTTGAATAAATTTTATGACTGCCAATGGTTTCGGTACCTGGGTATACTGTCCCTTGGTATAAGAACTATGTGTAAGGGAGCTGAGCGAAGAGAGACCCTGCCGAGTGATACTCAATGATCACGCCTAGCTAGCCCATGGCTACTTGATACCGATTTTAAAACACAAAATACTTGTAGTTAACCCGTCTTTATATTGGGGACCTATTGAGAAGAAATACTATCATTAAGTAGTCACAACCCCGTTACACGTCTAAGACTACAAACATATATGATCGAAGCAGTAGTTTAAATAACAAATTCTAAGGACCTGATTAAACGATCCAAAGAAAATGGAAAGCTCGAAGCTTATTGAAAGGAAACACGTCTATCGAAATGAGGTATTCGCAAGGAAACACCAATGAAGAACATAGGAGAGTCCTTCCAATGCCCCACCCGCGAGGAAACATAAATCCGGTAAAATAGAAGACAGCGAAGGAATAAACAAGATATCACCATTCTCTACAGCCTAGAAGGTATAAAAAAAGTGAAGCCGAGTAAAGACTCGCTTTTGCGAAAGGATACGGGGATTTTCAACCCACATAGAACCCCGTTTCCCCGAGCCCTCACGGGACAATGCTTTCGATTCCGGCATTCCTCCAGAAAGCCTCTCTCTCACTCAAAGCGTCTGCAACCCATCTCTTAACAAAATCATTTTTGATGCCTTCCCTAACATGCAAGAATTCTTTGAGATCTTTCTGAGCTTCGTACTTTTTCTCATACTCGATGGTTTGGCAGATGAGCTCAAATCGGTCCACTAGCAGTCACGAATTAATACGAGCAGCTGCCTTTAAACTGTAGTGAAGAGGCTTACCATCTTTGACAAAAATGGCCTCTGGTGTTCTTCCGGTCTCATATTCCGTCCACAGGTCCATGAAATCGTTCGCTATTGCCTCCGAGATCGGCTTTAGGAGTGTATTAACTATGTACTGCATAGATTCGAGCTCTCGTCGGTGTTTTTCGGCTGGATACAACATCAGTTTTAAACTCCCTAGTAATGCCAGGAAGGAGCCTCCTACCTTTCTCGATATTATCCGGCGGCGTAATATCTCCAGCCAAAGCCTCAGCCATATCGTGAACAATAGCCAACTTTATGCAGCGGTCTTTGTCAACTTTGTGCTCAGGAGGGCAAAGCATGGTGATAACACTCATTCGGTACATGTGGTCACTTATCGACTCTGCAGCTCAATAGGATGCGTCAAAAACCCAGACCATCCGTCAAAAAGAGTGGGGTAACCGCAAGGGCTGCTATTAAGCAGCGGCATAAGAGCAAGGTTTTTCTAAGTACCTCCCTGAAGAATTCCATGCCTACGCCACCCTTCTCTTGGTGTAGTCTTCAACCTTTCAATGATATGAAGAAATGCTAAAGGTGAGCTGGGTGAAGCGATGGTGGTAGCAGGGATGGATTTCAGGACTGCAATGAGCGGTGATGTCAGCGAATGTCATCTCCAAAGAGAAAGAGAGTGCTTGACGAGCATTACCTGCATCCAGTGACCAGTTCTGAATGAAATTATTGGTATTCGAACTAACGACTTGAGCTCAAGGAGAATGTTAGCATTTAGCAACGAAATAAAGACAGGAGGAGCATCTACACGGGTTTCTAGACATTGTTGCTTGTCTAATGAAAGTGCCGATACGGCGAATAAAGAATGAAGCCACGAGTGGAGAATTTGAAGGGGATTCTGGGGAAATCAAAAGGGAGTAACAAATTTAAAGGGTGGTATATATAAAGCGTTTTTGAAGAATCAAGTGACGTGTTGTAGGAAAGTCGAGGAGGAGGAGGAGGAGGAGGAGGATTCCAGGACTAGAGCTGGCTTTTAGTTGAAAGTTCATGATTATCAGGAAGAGGCTCAAGGACGGACATCTTGGAAGTTTAGGTCAGTAGCCCGGGGTTCCGGCGCTAGAAAAAAGGCTCGGCAGCAACCACTTTCGTGTTTCCCGCAAGAAACTCGGGCTTATGTCTTTCTTCGGCCAACAAACTCAAACACCAGGCACAACTGACATACCTTTTCGCTTTCTCCCCCTACAGCGATTCCCGTGGCCGTTATCAAAGCAGCAGCAGCCGCCACAAGCATTATCCCTCACCCGCCTTTCACACCCCGCCTGACCTTAGCAAACGTACACTCCCGTCACATACACCCGCACAACAAAAAAAAGAAAACTAGGTGCTCAGAGCTTCCTTCTCCCTAGCAAGCCCATGAAGTCCTCACCCGCCGTCTCCCTACTGCTTACAAACCTACGACTGCTTGACTATGATGGAGAAGCTGAAGATTCATTCCTTGTCACCCCTGACGTTTTTACTTCGTTAAAGAACAAAGGGAAAGCTTTTGAGCACATTATTTACCACCTCTTTTCTTCCTTTGACCCTGAGGAATGTGCAATTGTACGTTGCCTGTCAGCATTCTTCCCCCACAACAGACCAGATGACGGAAGTATTTGGTAATCAGAGACTAATTCCGGAGGCTAAATTAGAGACTTGAGGGTTGTTGGCCGATTTACGAACCCGCGCAATCGAGGGAATTTCGGAATGTCGTGTTTAAATGGCTCACCGACCTCAAGAGGACCGGTCAGCTAGGTAATATCTTGGTCAGGAAGACTTTACTGGATGATTGTTCTGGGGAACGCTACGAGGAGTTGCTCTTGGCATTGTCTACAACGGTGTTGAGGGATCGCATTGAAAACGGATTTTTCAAAGATGTCGTTCAGGGAACATATGGTGCGTGTCGGGACTGATGGCCCCTCAAAAGCTCAAATTGTTAACATGTGATGGGCGTATGACAGCATATAACCAGACCTCCTCACCCGCACCACGAGACCTGAAAATCTTAATACTTGCCCATCAAGTGTCATTGAGCCAGCTTCTTCACGCCCGCCGTCTTTCCAAAGCTCAATGGACATCCTTTTCTACTTTCCTAGATACCAAAGAAACAGAAATTTCAGCACTCTCTCAATCTCTTACACGATCCAGCGCAGAAGACACACAGAAGTCACTTCCTCGGGGATACGAAGAGGACGTACTCAGAAAATGGAGAAACAATTGGCTTGGTGATCAACGATGGCTAGATATATTACTCCAGGGTGACCCTGAGTTCACTCGGGAGCAGTTTTTCGAGCTACCATTTGAGAAGGCACTGGCAAAGCATCACCACTTCAAGGGTGGACTAGGGGGCGCGAGGAGTGGGGAGATCAGCTTGAAGGCGCTAGAACAACAAGTCCAAGATCAAAAAAGGAAGTTGGGGGAGCTTCGGCAGCTGCGACGGGACCACCTAGAGACTATCCCTCATGCTTATTCACAATTGGCTCCAAAAGCTGCTTCCGCTGAAGGTGAGAAGAAGGCCGAAAAATCGTTGAAAGTTGCATTCGGTCGGCACCAGGTAAGGTACACCTCAATAGCCAAGCTTCCATCGCTAACGCGATCCTAGCTCCTACATAGCGGCCAGCTGGAGATTACAAGAGATTGCCTCATAGGTGAGAGAAACGAGTGTAAGTTTGCCCCCCTCGTTGTTATCCCTTCAATATACTAAATCACCTATTAGACACCGAACTGTTATCATCATTGTGTGAAGACCTTGCAGCTACCAGTGCTCCCAGAGTGCGGCGTGAAATTGATAAAGCATCGGAATACCGTTTTAGGACGCCTAGCGAACCGGAGCCTATGGAAATCGAAGAGGAGGGTCTCGGCATGGACAAGGAAGCCCAAAGGGAAGAGCAAACAAGGCTATCTAATCGGGCGAGGGGGGAAGAACTGCCACCGGAACCGGGAAATTATAAACCTGGAGATTTGTCGATCCACTCAGACTACCCTGAGTACGACTACAAGGACACCTTATCACCCGCACAAGAATACAGTCCACCTCGAAAACCGCCAATGAAAGTTTCCCAACGGGTTCGTGAATACGGACCGCATCACGCAAACTCTACTGACGCTTCAGACGAAGATGAGCATCTCAGCAGTTTAGAAGCCTCGGTAGTGTCATTAACCCCACGTGCGCCCCACCAACGCGACACTATCACTGTATCACCGGAGCCAAGTATGCCTAAAAGATCGATCGGTCGATTTTCCCTTGGATTTGGAGACGATGAACTTCTGGCTGAACAGGTTTGTTTACTCTGCATTACCCGGCAGGCACAAGTAATCGGTTCCGAGGCTAACAGACGAATCATAGATTGTATCAACAGTTGCAGGGGCTACCTATTCCCCAGAAAAGCCGTCACCGGTCAAGCGTGACCAACACTACAAATCTTACGAACTACCTCGGTTGGGCTCGCCGACCTCTTCCCTCGACGAATCATTTGATGTAGATGAGAGCGAAATGCTAGATATTGCCCAATCGCCAGGGAGTAATCTTTTCTCCAACAGACCCCCGTCTCTTAGCCCACCAGATAATCGCAACCTGTCAACGCCAATGCGGAGTCCCTCGGCCACGACACCGAAAGAGGACCTGCTGATGTCGGAGGATTACAATTCAGTATTCAAATCGCGGCCTAAGATTGCGCTATCACCAAAGTTCACTCCATCTACTGGGACACCAGAGCAACTGCCGGGCCTGTCTCTGATGTCTGGAGTAGAGGGGACACCCTCGGCCGGATACTCGGAGGACGAAAGTGAAAACGACAACGACCATATATCATCGCCGTTGAAGCTGAAAAGTGAGAGGAGGCGGAGGAGGATGATGTAATTACTGGTATCGTAGTATCATAGTATTAGTATTAGTATAGTAGTAGTCGTAGTCTAGTTTTCCCTCCTTGATTCCTTATGTACAAAGAGGCCTTTTTTGGTCCCCCCTACCCACCATGTCTATCTGTCCCGAGTCTCGGAGAATTCCGACGTGTACACAGTAGCCGGAGGTGGAGTTTATTTCGGGCGTGAGCAGCGAGTCTGGAATGCGATATGTATGAAACGATTTATGAAATCTCACGAGCCAGGTCTCGAATACTTCCGGGGATCGGAGCTCCTGGGCGATTATTGCCAAGGTTGGTTTTGTTTTTCCCTCTCCTCCCGCCTCTTTCGAGAGTGCGCTGCCGCCCTCTCTTCCCCTGGCTGCCCCCGGGGAGGAAGGGGAGGAGGCCGCCGAAAGCTCCAGACAAGCCTCCTCCAAGGCTTCAACAAACCCCTCCACTAACGCCTCATTATATATACAATCGCAAGCAATCACCGCATCAAACGGCACCCCTTCCTTAAGCACCGGGTGCTCCCGAGTAATCCGATCCTTTTCCCAATCCAGGGCGAGAGTCCTAACCATCACGCTCCCCTCCGCCCTTGCTCGGCCTTTGCGCGGAGCAGCAGGAGGCGGTGTATTCTCCTCCAAATTCCTCCTTAGCAACTTCAACACATACTCCTGATCGCTAAGAAAGTATCCCCGAACCCTACCACTACTCCCAAGCGTCAACCCAAGCACGCCTGCAACCCCGCAGCCAAGTTCCAAGACCGTGGACCTCGAGCTCAAAACCCCATGGCTAAAGAATGGGTTTCCAGGGTGTGAAAGGTAGGTTGCGAAGAGAGGGGTTACTTTCCAGAGGACTTTTGGCTAGTTAGCAGGCAGATTGCAATAAATAAATTAATGCTACTATGCGGGGGAAGTTCGGATAGGTAGTACAGTACCAGCACCGGTTGTCTCGCCGCTCCCACCACCACGGGAGGATGAGAGCAGGGTGGGTGACTGCTGGATTGTTAGATCCCGCACGCCCACAGTGATGTCAATAGAGGAGGATTTAGGATCTATGAAGCCGAGGTTTTGGGATGGGGGTTTGGTGGCGAAGAGGATTACGGATTCTGGGATGAAAATGACCGCCAGGCGGGGATGGGTTTTATTGATTAGTTTGTTTGTTCACCCCTATGTGCCCGTGTGAAGGCGGGGGGGAGGGGTAAGCGAACCTTCATATGTGTCGTGGACTTCGTGAAGAAGGGAGAGGAAGCTGTTTAGTGGCATCTTCTAATGGGTATTATGACAAGGTGCTCCCGGCTGTTATTAGGAGATGGCCTCCAGGGAGGGGTGTTTGAGATACCGGTGTGGGAGTACTTACCAAATCCAAAAGTCTACGGAACAACGACCGTCCCTCTTACACCCACAGTGAAAGAAATAACAACAACAGTGACACGTCACTTTTCGAGTTTCGACCAATAAGTTCCTTGGGATTTATCACACGATAGCCTCAAGTCTTTATTTATCTT
>Ga0307507_10006810_pt1 | contig 17117 bp, 15 predicted proteins | sample 7_EM_MG_FD_207223 | JGI IMG/M metagenome (GOLD analysis project Ga0307507, IMG submission 207223) | Populus trichocarpa ectomycorrhiza microbial communities from riparian zone in the Pacific Northwest, United States - 7_EM | ecosystem: Host-associated > Plants > Roots > Unclassified | place...
TAGCAGCGCCGCTCGATATTTTATGCGGTCCTCGAGTCACGTGACTCGCGTCTACCATAATCCACGTCTGCCAAGATCCACCGTTTTCCACCAGCGCCGTAACATTTAGGTGACTCGGGGTAACGCACGGGCTGACTCCTGCAAACCCCTAGACCAATCAGAACCGTGAACTAGTTTCAGCCCCCTGCCTACCCCCTGCCTACCCCCTGTCACCAGCAATCTTCTGCGAAGCGTCTGAGAGCTTATGGGCCTCGTTTTGGTACAAACTAAATGTTTTAAAAATCGAATTTTGTATATATCTATGAGCGACATCTTAACCACAAGAGTTATTATATTTTTTATAGATGTAATAGATTCTTTAGGTAATTATATATATATATTTATAGATTATAACCCCCTACTAAGAATACTAGGGGGCGAGATACATCGTTGCAGAATGTAAGTTAGATTTTGAAACGCATTTTCGTAGATTTTAGACCAAAACTGACTGACTACCTATGTCCAACTTCTTATATAATAAAGCTACGATATCGCCACAATGTGGAGGCGATAGAGGAGATAAAGGGCTTTTAGCTCGTACTATTTTGGAGATAATTAGACGTAGAGAAGTATATAAGGTACGGCAGTAAGATAAGATTGCGATAAAAACTGACCGACGACCTATATCTAACTTCTTGTAGAATAGAGCTACGATATTGCTATAATATAGAGGCGATATAGAAGAAAAAGAGCTTTTAGCTTGTAGTATTTTAGAGATAATTAGACGTAGAGAAGTATATAAGGTATGGAGCTTCGAGCAGAGCTGCGAGTAGAGCTTCGAGTAGAGCCTCATGCAGAGCTTCGAGAAAAGCCTCGTGCAGAGCTTCGAGAAAAACCTCGTGCAGAGCTTCGAGAAAAACCTCGTGCAGAGCTTCGAGCAGAGCCTTGTACAGAGCTTCGAATAGAGCAGTGAGGTAAGATTGCGACCGACGAGTTTTATAACTGACGATTTTTGCGACCGATGAAAATACAACTAACAAAAATACGACTAACTAATATAGCTATAACGTTATTATTCATTGTAATAGACAGAGAAGATAAAGAGCTTTTACCTTATAGTATTTTAGAGATAATTAGACGTAGAGAAGTATATAAGGTATAGCAGTAAGGTAGGATTGCAATAAAAACTAACCAACGTGTTTTGCGACTGACCGACTTTTGTGGCCGACCGACGAGTTTTACAACCAACCGTGTAATATAGCTATGATGTTGTTATTTAATGCAATAGATAGAGAAGCTAAAGAGCTTCTACCTGGTAGTATTTTTATAATAACTAGACGTTATAGAAGGGTTGAGATAGAGCGTTGTAATAGAAGAGCTGTCGCCTAATAAGAAACAATGAGTTTGTATATAAAGGGGGCCCTAAGCTCTTAGACTCTCGGGGAGAAATTCCTCTCGGTGTAATCTAATTGGTCCAGGAGTCCACAGGACCAGGGTAGGGTCCACAAGCGTAGCGCTAGCCCTTAGCTACGTCGTGGCGCAATTTCTCCCCGGGGGTCTGATTCATGAGATAAGATAGAAGGTTCTGTTGCATGTGTGCTGGAGCCGTGTAACGTGACATACGCCAACCCTGCTTTATTGCAAGGAATCTCGATATGAGCTTCCCATAAATTAGCCTATGACGTTCGAAATTTCTCTATTTCCCCTTGTTTTCTTTCCCCATTCCTGTAAAGCTATATGCAACATGACATGGAAAAGTGTTACTCATTGCAACGTACAATAAATATCTTGGCCTAATACGTCCCATTTCGAGAGTAAATCAGACAGCATAGCTTCTTCCACCACTCACAGCCACTCACTCCCATAGGCTGCGGCTGTGTAAAAGGACAAGTTAAGAGAAACTATTGGTCATGCTGCCATGTAACCATCTTCACGCAGGGTGGGTAACAAGTTTGGTTGGTATTTTCGAATGCTGCGGTAAGATGTTTTCGCTATTACAACCACTATAAGACGCCTATGGAGAGCTTTTGCTAATACTATTTGGAACCTTTAGACATGATATCCTTTCAAGGGAAAAATAGTTGCGAAACGGACCAAGCTGCCTGAATGTAGGAAAGGGGATTGCCCCTAGACTAGCCATCTGTAACCTATTATCAAAAGTACTCACACAAGATAATAAAAGCCCGGGGTTAACGTAGGTTAGAGACGATACCTCGATATCATTTAGCGCACAAGTCCTTCAGTCATTAAGAGTGCACGCGGTGCCGAGTACAAGTATATCAGATAGACCTATGTCCTAAATGTCATGCGCGAAGAGACTGCCAATAAGTTGGAAATTACAAGCATAAGGCCACTATGATAAATTAAGCGGCTTTCGTACGGTTCCGGACTACCAAACTAAATAGGAACTACTTCAGCCATGAAAAAACTACAATGAAACCGCGAATCGCCCAGCATAGAGATCAATTTAGCAATCTCCTATCAACAAATTCATATCTATCCATATCCAACTCCCCTTCATTTGCAAGTTGGGCAAACATGTGGCGTATAAAAGTCCTGCATCTGTTGCAATCCCTCCACATGCTGTTCTTAAAATGAGTTGCGCCAGAAGAGCACATGCTGTTCTCCTCAACATCGGACACATCCGCTGCTTGAGGAAATTCAGGCTCAGGCTCAGGTGGGGGTGAAGGAGGTGGCGGAGGCTCCTCGATCTCGGGTTCTTCTTTCGTAGCCTTCTTGCTGCCCTTCTTTTTAGATTTATTCGTCGGCGCTCCCCAACCAGTATCACCCAAGATATCGTCTGTGGGTACCTCTAGTGCAACAACGGCCGGCTCAGGTTCAGGAACAGGCTCAGGAACAGGCTCAGGAGCAGGCTCAGGAGCAGGCTCAGGAGCAGGCTCAGGAACAGGCTCAGGAGCAGGCTCAGGAACAGGCTCAGGAGCAGGCTCAGGAGCAGGCTCAGGAACAGGCTCAGGAACAGGCTCAGGAGCAGGCTCAGGAACAGGCTCAGGAGCAGGCTCAGGAGCAGGCTCAGGAACAGGCTCAGGGGCGGGCTCGGGAACAGGCTCGGGAACGGGCTCGGGAGCGGGCTCGGGAACAGGCTCAGGAACAGGTTCCGCTTGTGGTTCTGCCTTGACTTCCTTAACCTTAGTTCCTTTCTTTACTGCCTTTTTCTTATCCTTTTTGCTTAATCCCAATCTGCTGGTCCAATCGTCAGCAGCAAGTTCAGGCTCAGGTTCAGGCTCAGGAACAGGATCAGGAACAGGCTCCACTTGTGGTTCTGCCTTGACTTACTCAACCTTAGTTCCTTTCTTTCCTGCCTTTTTCTTGTCCTTTTTGTTTAATCCCCGGCTGCTGGTCCGGTCATCCGCAGCAGGTTCAAGGTTAGGTTCAGGGACAACGACGGGCTCCGGCTCCGGCTCAGGCTCTACGGGGGGCGGCGGCGGAGGTTCTTCAATCTTTGTTCCTACCCACAGATTATCATCCTTGGGAGATTCAGAAGCAGGTTCGGGTTCAGGTTCGGGAACAACAATATGTTCAGGAGGTAGTGGTGGCGCTGGTGGTTCCTCGATGGCTGCTCCCTTCTTCTTTTTCTTCTTGTCCCTTGCAGTAGGACCGAAGGAGAAGCCCCAGTCATCATCCGCAGCTTTAGTTTCAGCAATTGGTTCTGGCGTAGGCTCAGGCTCAGGAACTGGCCCCTCGAGGAAGGCAGCAGCACCTTTATTCTTCTTCTTATCTTTCTTGGCGACAGCACCGAAAGACCAGCCGAAGCCGCCTTCCTCTGTCTTATCCTCCTTTTCCTCTCTCTTTTCCTCAGCAGCTGGATCCGCGCCTGCGTTTCCGGAACTCCCGTAGGCATCGAAACTAAAGTTAAACCCAGGACCACTATCTTTTGTCTTTTCTTTCTTTCCAGTTTCCCATGGATTACCCTCCTTCGATTCAGGTTCGGGCGTAGACACAGACTCAGAGGGTGGTGATGGTGACGTGGGTTCCTTAACTACTACTGCTTCTTTTCCTTTCTTATCTTTCTTACCTACACTAAATCTAAACACCCAATCATCAGCAGCTGGCTCTGGCTCCGGCTCTGGAACGACAAAGACCGGTTCGGGTTTAGGTTCAAGTTCAGGCTCAGGTTCAGGTTCTTTCGGGGATGGTGGAGATTCCTCAATCACTGGCGCTCCCTTCCCTTTCTTCTCTTCCTTCCCATATGAGCCACAGCTGAACCCCCAACTACTAGTAGCCGGCCCTAGCACGAGCTTTGGGACGGCAAAGACTGGTTCGGGCTTAGGTACTGGTTCAGGCGCTACTGGGGGTGGCGGCGGTGGCGGAGGTTCCCAGGTCATTACTACTGCTCTCTTCCCTTTTTTCTTTTTAGATTCTGTCATTGGTATTCCAAAGCCCCAACTGTCATCACAGGATACTGCCTCGGGGATATGTTCGGATTCGGGTTCCGGCACCGGCTCAGATTCAGGTTCAGGCTCAACTACCTTTCTTTCCCCTTCTAACTTTGATTTCTTAGGCAAGCCCCAAAAGGCCCAGGGGTCAGCTGCAGGTTCGCACTCAGGCTCCGGTTTGAGACATACTGCTGGACACTCGGCCTCAATATCTGCTACCGGCTCCAGCTCGGACGGCAGCCCAAAGTCATCACAATGCTCTATCGGAGGCTTTGGCGCTGGTAGTGGATCCGGCTGGGCGAAGGCCCAACTTGATGACTTCCCCTTCTTCTTGCCTTTCTTCGTCACTGAAACGAACGAGAACCCGCACACGGAATCGGGTGCTTCACTTGAAACAGGTACTGCACAAGAAGAGACTGGTTCGGGAATGGTGTCTTCGCAAGAAGGGGCAGTGGCAACTGGCTCCTCACAAGGGGAAGTATCTTCAGTAAGCTCGGTAGATTGTTCTTCGGCAGTAGGAGCATCTTCCGAGGCAGAGTGTGCTTCGGGAGCAGGAGCATCCTCTGAGGCAGATTGTTCTTCGGTAGCAGGAGTATTTTCTGAGGCAGAGGATTCTTCAAAAGCAGAAAGTTCTTCGAGATGGGTTTCACCAACAAGCATTTGTTCGAGCGCATGCTTCTCCATAATCAAGATTTTCTTGGTGTATATTTCCACCATACTCTTGAATAGAGCCCTGTCAAAAGCGGCAGGTCCTCCAATATAAGTCAAGAAACGTTCTTGTTTGAACAGCGTCTCGTCCGACTTAAACGCTGCCTCGATCTTGGATTCGAGATAAACGGAGAACCACATTTCGTTGTCCGAAAGTTTCGGATATAATTCTTTCACGATATCCAGGGTTTCGAACATCGACATAGCCCCATCGAACTTCACGATTGCCTCTTTCGCATGGGCTGCCAGGCCGTCTAAGCCGTACGACCTCGCAGCAAAATAGGCCAGAATTCCGCGTCTATACTCTTCAGTCTTAGTAGCGGCTCCCAAGACGCCTGGCAGCTTCAGTGTTTGGTATGTGCCTGTGTGGAGATAGTGGACTAGCGTGTGGCCGATACTTTCATCCAGTTCGGGGAGACTAATATTGTTGCGAGTCCAGTATGCGTTCTCCATTGAGGCTAAAAGTTTCGGGGATTGCCGGAGGAAATGTTGCGGTACAGTGTATGGTGTACCATTTGGCCCAACAGACAGGGTATATATGGGGGTTGTGTACGGGCTTTATACACCATAGAATCAGTAAATGTAGGAAGGTTGGAAAAGTCTAGGTAATGGAGAGCAGTCCTACGATGTTTCAGGTCGGTTATCCTCGTCGGGTGGAATTTTTTTTGCACACGGCTCTTCTTCCACAGGTATTTCCTCTGCACAGGCTTCCTCTGCACAAGCTTCCTCTGCACAAGCTTCCTCCGCACAAGCTTCCTCTGCACAAGCTCCCTCTGCACATGGTTCCTCTGCACAAGCTTCCTCTGCACAAGCTCCCTCTGCACATGGTTCCTCTGCACAAGCTTCCTCTGCACAAGCTTCCTCTGCACAAGCTTCCTCTGCACAAGCTTCCTCTGCACAAGCTTCCTCTGCACAAGCTCCCTCTGCACATGGTTCCTCTGCACAAGCTTCCTCTGCACAAGCTTCCTCTGCACAAGCTTCCTCTGCACAAGCTCCCTCTGCACATGGTTCCTCTGCACAATATGCTTCTTCTGGGCATGCTTCTTCTGGGCATACTCCTTCTGGGCATGCTTCTTCTGGAGATTCTTCTAAAGGTGGTTCCGGTGGTGTCTCTTCTTCTAGACCGGGTGAGCTTGATTCATCGTTCCGGAAAATGATACTCAGTGGAGTATTACTCACTCATACACGCCTGTCTGCGAGCAGCAGCTCTTCTCTTCTTAAGATGCATTATTGCCGTGGGGGGTTTCTCGGAAATAATTTAGATATCGATTGCTCAGTCGAGGCGTATTGTAAATAAGAATAGAAAAATCTGAATTCTCAACAGTGGCCTCAAAAAATAAAGATAATGCCATGTCAGAGTCGAAGCTGTCCAGCCTTCATATAGCTCAGCAGCAATGGAGGGGTAAGGAGTGGGGCGTAGCGACATAGCTGCCTAGTGCTGTGCTCAGATCGCATTTCGTCTGCGGCACAGACTGATTCGTTTCTCAGGCAAGATAAGCTGCCACAGCCTGCCGGTGCCCCGGCACAGACGCGAATGAGAGCGCTATACATGCTATTTGGATAATGCTGTGTAACAGCGGCCTCCACTACTTCACTGTTAAGTCGGTTTCCCGCAGTCTGCTTAGTATGTGTCTTCGTGCTAATGGCACGAGCCGTCTGCGGTGTGAGAGCGGGTGTATAATCGTGTTTATGGGGGAATCGTTCACTAAGGCTACGTCGAGCCTTGCCTCTGCGGTGGTCTTTGAGGCGTGGTAAGGCATCTGAACGCATCATCGCGGGCATGCAGAAGGTGTCTCACATTCAATTGATGAGCGGAAGTTGAATGGCGGCCGGAATAATCCCTCAAGCGGCGAAGCCAAGTCGTTTTTCAGACAACCCTGCAACATTGCGGGGGGCTGAGCAGTACCCAATCGAATCCAGTCGTCACCAGCATAGAAATGCAGAACCAACACTAAGAAGCTCGCTCAATTATATACCAAGCCGCCCACCCCCACCACCAGGCTCTGCATTGCGCATTCCAACATTATGAACATTACTTAACACGCTCTGCAAATACCGTATCCAAGCATTGACTCACAGTCCATTTTCTTCCCCGCGGCCCCACTAGTTTCCACAGGAGGGACCCAGCCTCTCTCGCAACCATGCAAATCCAAGACACAAAGGCCGCAGACCGGAAAAGGGGTCTATATACAGAGAGCACAACTCTCCAAAGCCAATGAATAAAAGAAGTTCGGCGTACCTCGCCTCGCAAGCAAAACGCCCAGGAACGCCCAATGCAGAATGTGGGAAAAACCTGATGGAGGTTTAAAATTAAAAAAGACTGCGCGCTTAAGTCTAGCAGCCCTGCAGAGAAACGGCAAAGCGGCGACGGAAAAAGTCACATCGGCCGCGTAAGGATTGGATATCGCGAAGCAAAAGATGAAGAATTCTAACCATGACGGACCGTAAAACCTGAAAATGAATAACGCCTAGGGTCTTTTCTTAACGTGGCTTTCGGGCCCCACTCCGTCTAGAATCCGACTCAGTCGCGAGAGTGAGAAAGAGCTAGTGGAGAAGTGGAGGGAAACTAGCCAGGCGCAGAGGATATTGGCGAGGTGGTGGAGGAGGTATGCGAATGTGACGCCGTAGACTGCTGCGTAGACTGCGATGCCGAAGAGGAGGATGTTCGTTACGTAGCGTATATTGGTTGTAACTCGCGGAACCATTCTCCCCGTACTTAGCGTCTCTATGAGCAGAATAAATGGCATTATAGAGAGGATATTATGATGTGAAGAGAATGGTGTTAGCCAGTGGACCGCAAGATTGCGTATCCAAACGACCAGCACAGGAATATTGATGGGAAGGATCCAGACCATGAGCACCAGGATAGAATGTGCATAGTTATAGAAGTTGTAGTTGGTGTCAGAGCGCTGTGTTTGGGTTAGTAACTATATGGAAAGTATTGGTGGACGAGACGTACTGTCTCTCCGGCCAATTTGTAGGCTCGTGTACAGGTGGCGATTTGGACTACACAGAGGACTATATAGGCGAAGTGGTAGGGGATCACCGTTGATACTAATAGAACGAGAATACTGGTGGTAACGACTCTCTGGCGCGTTGACGTAACAGCAAAACTGGTGGTAGTTCTCCTACTAGAATATTAATGCACACTGAAAATCAAAGATGTGGGGCAGGAAACACTTACTTTCCATCATCGCCTCTTAGCGATGCAGAGCGAAAGACAAAATATGCGAGAGTAAAGGTATGCGTTAGCCCAAGAGCTAGATAGTTGACCGCCACGCAGATGCCAATGCATATTACCCCAAACAGTGGAACAAGAAACCAGAAAAAGGTATCCTGTGAGCCAAGAAGCAGGTCATTTTTGGTATAATCGATAATAATCTCCGTTGCGTTGCCACTCCAGCTTCTAGTGAGCCAGTGCCCCGGTTGTCTTGGAGGTTCTTGACTTGCCCTTGCCAGCGACATGGCGAGGAAAGTGAGCGCAATGAAGGAAACCGGGAGCGAGGAACGCAAACACTGATTCAAGCTCTCTGAAAAACTCATGAAAATGGCTGTTTACGTTAGTAAACACAATAAAACCGCATCTAAATAAGGACTTACCAGTCTCATCATAAACCTTAAACTGTTTCCTCAAAACAAGCGCCACTACAAGCAAAGGGAAAGCGGCAAAGACTGTGCGGTACCGCATCCACAGCTTCCCCATGCTTCCAATGAGGTCTACTTTCAGCGATATTTCCATGGCGCTGCCACAGGTCGGATCGGACCACATCTGCAAGGAAAGACCATTCGATGACGTCTTTGCCATAAATGAGGGCGGCATATATGGTGCCACACCATGGAGATTAATGTTCGCTTCTTTGACATTCACGAAAAACTTCGACTCGTAGACTTCGGTTATGTACTGACGCAGGAGAGGAGTGAAGAGTTCCTTATCGTCGCAGGATTGCTTGCCGATTTTGAGCTTGTAAGCTAACAAGCTCGAGTGCAGAGCTGGAATCTTGATGTCTACCACCATAGGCCGCCGTGCAGGGAGTTTCAGGTACAGTCCAGTTGCGAGAAGACGTCGTAGTCCTAGGTTCGCCCGGACTATAGACTCGGAGCCAGCACTAAATTCAGCAACGACCCAAGAGGAGCTGTACTCTGCGGCTTTGTCGACAACAGCAACGAATTGATGCTCTGCGAGTTCCTCAAGATCGTATTGTAGATAAGAGAAAGGCTCTTTCGTATTGAAAGGGTATGTTGACTCCCGCGTTGATTCAGGCAAGGTGATCACGTCCGATGCAGCGTTCTTGCAGGCAAGACGGGTAGAGCCGGTGCTATCCCCTGACAGATCCATGTTCATCGAGAACAAGGTAGCTGATTGACCAACTTGGAGCGGGAAGACACTGCAGAATAGAACCTCTAGCTTCCCGTTCTCTCCTGGCGAGTCTAGCTTCTGATCTGAAAGAAGGGTGAATTTCCTCCCTTCCGGAGCGCCTTGAGGCGGCACAGGCAAGAGGTATGCTTTCGGTTTTCTAGACTGCCCCAAGCTCCGCAAAGTCAGCCGTTCGCCCTGAGAGATGATGGCATTGGAGTTGTCTTCCAAAGTCAGGAGTGTTTTTGGCTCTAAAAATCTGTTAGTTTCCTCCGTGCAATACGTCAACGCAGTACAACGTTACCTTTGTGAGGTAGTGTCTTCTCCGCAACGTCCTCGAGGCCTGTCAAAAGCCATTTCTTGAAACCGCGCATACGCTCTGCACGAGGAAGTGTCTGTGTTGGCCTAGAAACATCGATTACATCGTACAAGGACCGCACGACACTTTTTCTGAATTGGTCGCACCAAGTTATTGCCAAATGATCCATCCCAGTCCAAACATTTGGAATTGAGGCTGTGAAAACCGTGAAACCGTGCGTATCAGGCACGAGCGAGGCGAGACTTGCGTAGTCTGAGGGTAAAACATTATCCAGCCCTCCTCCAGCTATTGAGATCAGTGTAACATGCCATAACGGGTTATCGATGGCCCAAGTTTGCGAATACGCATGCCTCCAATAATCATTGACCTCCTTGTATGTTTTTACAATATCACCATCGAAGGACACAGGCGGTCTGGTGTGCGGAGCCGACAGCGTGACGATCGTGTTTATCGAATTGGACTGATAATTTGGCATTGTAAGCATCGTTCGCGCCACCATTCCACCCATCGAATGTCCAACAATTATTACCGAACTGGGGTCTGGCAAATCCGAATCTCGAATCGATCTTGAAGGATTATGGTATAGCGAGAGAATAAACGAAATCGCATCGTTGAGGTATTCCGCTTGATCAAGCAAGGTTTGACCGTGAAAAGCCGTGATATCTTCGTTGAAATCTACTGAAAAGAAATCCAGCGCTCTTTTTCCCCCTCTAATTGCATTCTCATCATGTCGAAGGACGTTGTGGTAGTGGTAGGCTGCCTCGGCAGCTAGAGGTCGGACCTGCTTGTAGCTTCCTGCGTTTCCAGGGATGAACAACACCGGTACTCCTTTCACCTAGAAATTGTCAATGACACGGTACCTATGAGAACGATATGAATTTACCCTAGTGTCCTCATCAATCCCTCCCTCTCGGTATAGATAGAGGGAATATTTGCTGGCGAAACGCGTGTGTTCTGTGTCGAAATCTGAGAATCGTGCAAACGAAGGGCGCATATAGGACATGTCGCATCCTTTGGGATCCAATTGCCTAGTCATGAACGACTGGCCGATAACGAAGAGGACTCCAAAAGCGACACAGGTGGTCACCAGCGTGAGCAGCGAACATGCCCAGGGATTCCGCAATCGCGACCGCCGGCGGTTATGGACCTCTACCATACTGTCAGGTGTGATATCCTTCGCCAGCAAATGCATTGCGGGCCGTTCCTTTTCTGTCTGGGGCGCCGCCGCCGGGGAAGCGGTCCAGAGCTGAGATTTGCCAGTTGCAGACCGGGCTGCAGAATCGCTGTCTTTCCGCCTATCCTTGACATGGACTTCCCTCTTCAACGCCCTTCCAGAATCTCTCGACTTCTCGTAGGCCTTATCGCCATGCCCGGGGACGGGTGAAGGTGCAACTTCGGGGCTCGAGTTCTCTTCGTCCTCCTCAGTAGTCGAACCTGAAGGCCGTCTCCTCATTTAATCCGCCACGAGAGACGAGCCTGCGCGCGCGAATCAGCTTGTCACGGCGGCCCTCCAGATAGAGTAGGGTCGATGGGTCTTGGGTGTAGAGTTTGTCGAGTGCGGCTCGGGGGAAAGGCAACGCAAGCTTCGTCGCCAAGGAAAAAACGAGCGTCTAAGGCCGGGCACGGTAACGAGCGACTGATCGGCGGCGTGCCGCCCGAGTGTTATGAAAGGGTGCGAACAAGACGAAGGCAACTTTTCCAGGGCATGAGGAGAGGATGGCAGGGAAGGAAGTGGTATTATCGGGCGTAGGGTGGTTGAAATGGCTGAAGTAGCTGAAAATGAAAAGTGAGGACGTTCAGAGCTTGCAGCGTTGCGGTGACTGGAGATACCTCACTCGGTTTGCGAGATTCGCTGGTTCCAAGAATTGGCCATACCCCGACTACTACAAGGTAGTCCGATTCGCGTGCCTACTGCCAGTAAGGAATTTTCTGCGGAAAGCAAGACGCGATGCAGCGCAGGACACGCTTTCTTGTTGCGAATCTCGACTTCGATTCCGATCGCGGCAAACAAGCGACCGCAATATCGCTAAAGTACCCTAAGATATGCAAGCCACTGACGCGGCTGTCGTGCATCTCCGCAGAAAATGTAACGGTTGCTATTTTCTGACAGGCGCTCATTTGGCGCGAAGGCTTCTCGTCATCCTAGTACTTCTAGGCCACATCAAATGCTTGGTATTCTAAGCAAGCCCTGTAACAAACTCTAAGAACTTCAGCTCGACCGGCTTACCAAGCAACCCGTCTGCTTCCGCTGTCTTTCCACATGTGCGCATCGAGTAACTACAGCCTTGCTCTCGTATCTTTATAGAAGTACAGTGCCGAATTAGCATATTATGGAGAAGAGCAAAAAGGAGTTCATCAACTCACTTTTCAATGAAGACGATATCTCCCGTCTTCTCTTCGAAGCAAAGATCATACTGCAGGACGCCAGTTTTTCCGATCGTACGTTCTTCACCGCGGCCTTAAGCAACTCCAGCACCTAGTGAACCATCAACTACTCTGAGCAAAAACATACGAAAAGAACCATGATTCGACTCTCCGCAGACATACTTGTTCTTTCTTCCCTGGAGCAGGCGATACTATTGCAGTGACATTGATCTCGCTCGGCCGTGGTTTGTAGAACGAACGCGTACAATTCACTACAGATATAGAAAAAATTTTTTTAATGCAAATCGTCCAATCTTCCCATCAATTTCATCCGTCAGCGCCTTATATAGGTAGGTTGTAAGCGCCAAGTCCTTGTAGTGTATTCCAGCTAGTATCTCGAGTGTTGGTGATCCGAATGTCCTGCTGTGGGCGCTTTTTTATCTTCCGGATATCATTATGCTACGGCTTTGCCAAGCAATCCCTCGACCTCTCATTGAAGCCCCATTAAGGCCTCCAGCACCTCGGCACACAGAATATATCTCATAGTAAGCCTTAAAGAAGTGCTGTTTCTTAAATAAGATGGTATACACCATCTTCGATCATGAGAAACACTAAATCAAATACTACGAGTTCTAACCGAAGAGTTGTACCGCAGTGCTTAAAATAGTAGACTTTCTGCAAAGACCAAAGAAATCATCTAACCTACAACAAGTCAAACATATAGAGGCAGTCGCGATACTATCTGAAAATACCATAAACCCAACAGAGAACCCTCCCATCTTCCCACCAATACCTACTCATCCTTCAAAAACCTCTTCTACCCAGTACCACCGGTTCTGCGAGCCCCTTCCCATCCCCATCCATAACCCTCAACAAACTCGGAAACAGAACCGGATTTTCACTCAGATGGTCCGCCGGGTCCGATTGCCGGTCGAACTGCTAAAAGTAGGGCTGCGAGAACAGCAGAAACGCAAACTTCGCGTCATCCCGCAGGATATTCCGCAGGTCGCCCAGCCGCTCCTCAATCGCCGGTTTCGAATCATCGGCGTAGACGCGGAGGAGAGGGTCGAGATCGTTTATGGCGCGCTCAATACTGACGGTGCGCGAGTCGAAGTGCGAGAAGGCGTCGCGGACGTAGTCTGAGTGCGTGAGTGTTGCTGAGATCTGCTTCCAGCGGCTGAGGAGCGCGAAATGAGCTTTTAAGCCGTATCAATTAGTCCTTGGTAGCGTTATCGGTTCATGACTAATGGAAGACTGCAATCACCTCCTTAGACGTCTGTCTTGCCGGACATGGCCCTGGAAATAATGGTCGAAAACGTCTGGAAACACTCGACAATCTCCGGCGGAAGGAGCGTCGAGCCGGGGCTGCTTCTTAGTCCTAGTTTGAGCAGAAGGCTGCGTGAGAACAGCGTCCAGGCGATGCAGAGTCAGATTGATCGAAGTCTTATCTTTTCATGCGAAAGTAGCGAAAGAACCGAGCCAAAGGATCGAGAGAGCAGTTGTAGCGCGTTCAATTGCGAATTAATTGACCTCCCATCCCTGCCCTTTCTGATTGTATTTTTGGGCGTGCCATTCAATAGCTGTGTTCAGGTGCACAAAGTCAGTTTCGCTAACCGAGTCTGAGAGAGTTGAACACGCCCATAAGAGAAAGTAACGAGCCTAATTGCCCCTCTGCATGGGGGCTCTTGGAACCTGGCTGGTCAGAGCACGATTCTGGGGTCTTTTGCTGCCGCTTCTTTCCATGCTTGAAAAATGCGAGGCACCCGATTTTGACGGAGGCACCACTCAGAGTCTCCGGGTGCGCTAGGGCGCTTCCGTTGGCCATATTTTACTTTATGAATTTGCTTTTGTTGCGATAGAGTGCTGATAGAGAAATTCGACAGCCAATCCAATTGCTATTAGTAAACATAGGCAGAGATATAAATTGACATAAAGATGAAACACGAGAGACGCCAATTAGTGTGCTATGGTATCTGGCTATGTACTGAGGTGTTTGTATTTACTAGATCACCAGGCCTAAGAGAACGTACGGCAGTGATGGAATTAGACTGGCGTCTGTTTGGATTGGCGGTGGAGCTCCAGCTGGATTTGGATCTGGATCCTTTAATCTTAACGCCGGCGTGGCGTGGATTAAAGCTCATGGAGCTCCTGGCGCGCCATAGCCTATACCTTATTAGGAGGGAGGTTGGGCGCTATATAGTTAGTGCGCAGTAAATAGCTAATTAGAGGAGTAAGTAATAACTACGCGTCCCTTGTATATAGTATTAGCTACTAAATTAAGGACGCCTAAGCATTACTGCTTTCTTACCGCTGCTATGTACTGCAGCTTTACTTATAATATTGCTCTTACTAAGGCCGTTCCTTCTTCTACCAACCTCTATTACTACCTCTCCCTTAGTATTATTTGCTATACTAAGAATCTAGTAATATCTCTTCCCTCTACGCGTCTCTTCTGCCTTTAATAATATTATTCTAGCGCTATAAAATATTAATTTAAACGCGATTAATTTTAATAAGTAAGGTGGAGGAGTTCTGCTATAAAGGAAAGTGTCGGTATACTCGCATTATCAACGTGCACGAATATCACTTGTAGTGGTACGTATGCGGTGTTGAAGTTGGTAGTTGATTGTTTTCTTGAAGTCAGGGGTTGCTCTGAGTTAGATTAGCCAGTCTCGCCTCGTAGTCTCGTGACTACGTCACGTGATTAACGTTCCAACACTAGAGCAACTCTAAAAAGAAGGCTAATCTATACTCTAAAGTTAAGTCTACTTCTAGACTATTTATAGTGTATATGTAATAACTAGCTCTTCCGTCTATAATACGCAATAGCTCTACTTTTAATCCTAGAGCGCGCCACCTGTTAGATTCTGCCATGCCATTAAACTAGCTAATTAGGATTTTCTATCCCCGGGATAGAAAATTGCTATTAGCTCGCCTACTACTAGCGCCTTGGCGGCTGGCTCTGTATTGTATAAGTCTGTTATACCTACCGAATCCGAATCCGTTTGTTTAACCTACCCTACGGCCCGTAATTTGACTTGGTTTGTGTTAATAAGCTATAATAGTGCCGTATAAGGCTTGCCCTTTGTTATAGCGTCCGTAGGGTTAGTATCTCTATCGATTTACTTAACTTTAGTAATCTGTCTTTGTTTGTAAGCTTAGCGAAGGCATATTATATTAATTATTAAGCATTTCTCTTGTGTAGTTCCTAGTCGGATAAGATAGTCGTATAAGGACTTTAAGTTAGTGTAGAGAATAAGTGGTAAATTAACCTATAAGACCTTGTCTAGCGTGGATTTAATTATAGCGCCTATATTAAAGCTATGCGCTATACCATATAGCTCTAAGGCTAATATACTCCTAGTGACTCTTTTGCACTTAATTAAGGACTAGTAGACAATATTTGCCTTATTTAAGGCGTCTGCTAGTATAAGTACGTAGCCAATTTATAAAGATAGGTCCTTGTTATTAGTAAAGGAAGCGTCCGTAAATACTAGGAGTTATAAGGTATTGGCGTCTAGCTTAATAAACTTTAGGCCTCTATTTGCGTTCTTAATCTACCAGCTTAATTGCTTATTAAGACTCTTTATATTATCTTTAACTGGGTTAACTACCTAGGTAGTAAAGGATAGGTTATATAAGGCCTCTGGCTGATAGACTAAGGCGATATAGGCTCCTTTAGCGCGTTAAGTAATATACTGGTCCTTTAGCGTAAGTAGGCCATGCGTAACTTCTCTGGAGCTAGTACTGTCTACTAGCGTAGTATTAACTATACTAAGGTTCTTATACTAGCGCTTTTACGTTAGCGTAATGCTCCTGTCTTATATTAATTAAATAAGTCCTCTATTAAACTTAATTGGTATATTAGCGGTTAGTTGCTCTCGCTCCTTAGCCATAAATTTAGCCTTATATAGTTCGCTTTATTTAGCCTTTACAAAGGTATTGTTTATAAGGAATAGTGTATTATTAGTCTATAGGCCGACAATTCTAAAAGGCTTATTGCTGTAAAGTAAGTAGGGGTTGTATATAGACTGGTCCATTTGCAGCTAATTAATATGGTGTAAATAGTAGGTCTTAAACTAGTGGTTTCTAGCTTTAGGTACTCTGTAAAGTGGCTTTATAACCTTTAGAATGGAGTCCGTATTAATTCCCAGTTGTTTATTTAGCTTATATGGCGGTTGTATATAGAACTCACAGTTTAGGTTTATAGTAGACTAGATATAGGCTTGTAAAATGTCTTAGAGGTAGAGTTATATCTATAGTAGTATAGCGGCGATATAGAGAATTAGCCGCTAACTAACTTGTTAGATTGTTAGTAACTAAGTAAGGACTAGCTCTTTCTCTAAGTCATTATAGGCCTGTATAATAAGTTGTAATTTCTTAAAGGCTTTATTGGTTCCCTTATTCTTAATCTTATTAATAAACTATAAATTAAAGAGTTTAACCCCCTTTGGCATATTATATAGCTTAATAATCTTAAAAACGCCTTTTTTAAGTAGGCCTGTGACCTCCTTTTATTGTAAAGCGCTAAATTGGGTGTTACTATCGTTCTATAAGTAAATAGTAGTGTTAGCTATATCTGCGGTATTATCGTCCTATAAGTAGATAGCGATATTAGCGATATCCGCGATATTAGTAATATCCGCAATATTACCTATAAAAGCACCTATATCTATTATAGTATCTGTAATAGCTGTGTCTGTAATAGCTGTAAGTAATAGGTATTTACGGGGGCGACCTCTACCTCGCTTTAGCGGTAGCTATAGTTTAGCCTTAGGTAACGATTAAGGGTTAGCTAGTAAAGGTACTAGTTTATTTAATTCGGCAAACTCTTATAGTGTCACGGCACTGACCTGTCGTATACTGTCTCGTACTATTTCCTACTGTTGGCTGGCCCACCATTAGCGCCTTGGCGGGCTGGCCCTACTATTTATATATAATACCCCCTTTCCATCTTCTTCTCCTCTTTATACCACAATGTAGTTATTTAGCCTACTTG
>Ga0307507_10006811_pt1 | contig 17113 bp, 22 predicted proteins | sample 7_EM_MG_FD_207223 | JGI IMG/M metagenome (GOLD analysis project Ga0307507, IMG submission 207223) | Populus trichocarpa ectomycorrhiza microbial communities from riparian zone in the Pacific Northwest, United States - 7_EM | ecosystem: Host-associated > Plants > Roots > Unclassified | place...
TTGCTTGGCTTATGGTTTGGAAAAATAGTTGAATATATTTTCGGACTCCGCCCATCAGACATTTAGAGAATAATCTAGGTTTCTAGACCTTATGGGAAGTTATCCAGTGCCGTGTCGAGCTGCCTCAATCAGCCTAGTCCAGGTCTTTTTTGATGGTTCACATGTCTTCAGAATTTGTGTCGAATGTTCACATACTAGTATGGATCACGGCAAATCCATTAAACTATCTCTAGTGTGTGGAATTCATCTAGATGTATACATGCTTTTTGTTCGATTGTGCAAAGCTCACTTCATTGGTTCTGAGAACATTTTTTGAATTCTTCGACCAGGGCTGGTTAAGAGTAATGCCAAGACTGGTGAGATCACCCATGAGGCCTTGAGGAACCAATAAACCGCGCCGATAAGTATAGCATGTTATTGAAGGACCCTGGCACCTTTGACTAAATAAATGCCACCTCTTTAGAGCTACAAACCTCACTTTTCTCACTTCGTCGTCCGCATCGTCCTACGATGACATTTAAGTCGCGGTCAGAAGGGCCCGAGCTGATAGAACTTCTAGCGCGCAACTATCCCCTACTCCGTGCGGTTCAAAATTTCAAGTACGCAAATAGTGAGTGCAACCTTGGTGCAACCATTGAACATTCACTAGGTCGTACCTTAACGATCAAATACTGGCAGTGGGACTCTCGGTATACGCCCAAACTTGTTCAGGCGTTCAACTCTTATAATTTTTTTCTCAGATCCTCCTCATCTATGATCATGCTCTTACGCTGGATATAGAGGTGAGCGACAACAATTAAGTTTCTCATCCAGTCCGCTGAGCTTTTTAAACAGATTGCGAGAATTTGGACGTGTGTCTGTCCTCCCTTGGATGTGACGTCGTATTATCTCATTCTCTTCGCTTTTGAGGCTTCCATGGAGACTACCAAAATATCTGTTTCTCGTCAATCGATATGCATCACCTCTCTTTCTATTGTGAGTGTGCTGTAACATTGCGATGTGCATACCTTGATGTAGCGTGGGGCTGGGCTAGCTTTGATGGCATAAGTCAGCAGGAAACCCGTTACAACTACGTAAAATATGACAGCCTCCCTTTAGCCCAAACAATTCCTGATATCAGTGAACGGGTGAGTGCCATTCTTTAATCTGTCTTGCCTATCTTGAAATTCAATTTGATAGATGTAAGGTGTCTGCTTAGTGCCACTTGGAGCATGCCATTTGAAACGTCGATGTCCTAGATGTCATGTGAAGCGATGGACCGTTATGTGACTCTGTCCGCCAACCATCTTTCTTCAGGTTTTGAACATCATGGTCACTCTAGGTCTACGACAGTTGCCACGGGAACTATGCATGTTATTCTTCTTCTGCGAGTAGTTGCATTATGTGAGTAATAAATGCTTATAATCATTACATCACCCCCCAAGATTTATCTTCGGAATCAGTTGAAAACGACCCAGTTCGTACCAATATACAAAATTTTACATTCAACACACCCACGTTTCTTGGTTTTAGAAAGTCACACGGTTTCTTATTTTGATGTTTATATGTGTCACCGTCATGATGTTCAACTTATCTGGGAAGAACACTGCTTACGACTGTTTAGGCTTCTCATCGATGTCGATTATTGCTGGTCTCGTAGTGCTCGCACATTCCCGAGGTGCGCTGCAGTTTTGACCACGAGCCAATCATCACAGGTCAATATCAGCAAATTCAGGATTTTCGGGAGGTACAGTGGCGTCGGGCTGTCTATTTGAGTACCCAGGCTACGCATATGCTGGGTGGTGAGTATAGTTTTTCGTTGTTGTTAACTCGTAAGTTACTAATGCTCTGTACCAGGTTTCCTGCCATGTCCTTTGAGAGTAAGTTTCGTTCATTTCATTGCATTACAACGCTTATGCCTGCAGCGCCAGCCGTCCTGATCACAATGCCTGGCGAGGATCTAACACGTGCGGTTTTAAATTTGAGTATTGCGATGTTAGCTGTAATTATGTTTGACAGTGTTCGCGTCCTCACTCGTGACTCCGCCGTTTATTTTGTTGTCATAATCAGTAAGCACATTTATAATCGAGGGGATCGATTCTCACCTTTTCTCTAGCATCTCTCGTTATTAACATCCTGTATGCACGATTCGGTCAACCACTTAGCCGCGGTGCGTTGGCTATGTATGTTCCAACCCGATTTACTGCTTTTGTCCCGCTGATATATTTGCGTTTTGCTTTATTCAGCCCATCATATGTCTTTGCATGCATCGGGGTACGTGGTTCACCTTCTTTGCATGACATCACCTGTCATGAATTCTCGAATAAAAGGCTACAAGGATCACTATGAATATCCGAGAGGAATGTTCTGTGGAACAAGCAGCATCTACTTTCCGGTCAGAGGCGTACTCGATAATGTTCAAGCTACCACGGACGTGCGGACAGGTAGCAAACATTGAGCCTACTAGTCCTCGACTTGCCGCCGAATCCCATACACCTTGCCTTTGATCACAAGTCGTTGGGGTGACGTATCAAACTCTGGCAGGTAGCTACCGGTTAGCGAGTGGTTGTTTAAAATCAACTACTATAGAGTAAGACAATGTTGTGTTATAAATGTACAACTTATCATCATTGCGAGCGAATCGATTCATGTAGTCAAAGGTGGAGGTAAACAAGAACACATATGCCATGCGTATTTGCATTGATCCCAAGATTCCCGTCGACCCATTGCCGGCCAAGTCTTGAAAGAGCACCGCGAGCAAAGGGTTACGTGAGGATATGACCTATTGTGCACTTGATCTGACCATGGCCAACAGGTTTCTGAGAGCAACTTCGAGTGCGAACTGGGGAAGCTGGGCGTATTCGCCCTTCGTCATGGTGGAAATGATACCGGGCAGGGCAAGGCCAGTAGGACGACAAGTCAAAAAGAAGGGTAGACTCTTCCCGGTACCAAATCAATTCCCAATGGCCTGCATAGACAGTTTGTTATATGGGTCTTGTGACGGGCAACGCAGTTCAATGGATTCATCTGCCGAGACTGGGCAAGAGTCTCGAAGCCGGACAAGACCTCCCTGTTGAGAACCGAACCTCTGATCGCCAGCCCCACCATCTGAGTCGCCGCCGCCGTCTTCTCCGCCATCTTCGTCGTCTCTGTCTTCCCGTCCCTTCGACTATGCAGAACGGACTGTATTGCGGTCAACAGTTATAAGACAAGACCAAAGAGTACATCAGGTTTGCCCCACCTGCCAAATGGTTCTCATTTCGCTCTTGTCGAAAGGTTTCATAACGGACAATGCAGTTCAATGGAGGTCTTCTTCCTTGTCGTTGCCGTCGTCTCCGCTGTCCTCGTTCCTCTCATTGTGGTACCAAAATTCTAGAATCATCTTTTTGCCAGACTCTTCCGTCTGCCGAGACTGGGCAAGAGTTTCGAAGCTGAACAAGACCTCTCTGTTGAGAGCCAAACGTCTGGTCGCCATCGCCGCCGCTGTGTCGGTATTATCGGTGCTACTCTTTTGACATTTAGCCAGCCCCACATCAAGACTGACCATGACGGTGTCTATTCTGTGCTTGAGTACCTGCTTTCCAGCACAGGGGTGGCGACGACGTTGTCATCTTTCCCCATCCCCATTCTTGTCCTCGTCCCTATCTTTTCATTGTCGTTGTCGTAGATGTTGAGCAAGGCCATCCTTTCGGATTTGGAAAGGACAGAAAGTTCGACCATACCTTTGGGTCAAGCTGTTTCGCAAACTTCTTATCGCCTTTTATCAAGTTTCCCATGCCACGTTTATGAAGTCGTGTGCTTTGCCGTTCTCCTAGTCGTCCGACATCCCCTGACCATTGTCGTCGTCATCCTACTCGACACGCGATTGGGTTGGTGTATGCAGGCACTATTGCATGTGATACTAAGCTAGTGCACTAGTGTATGTTTATGACTGATATAATTGAATGAATTCATTAAAAGATTACATTGAGTATCGCAGCATGTTAAAGTCAGGGTACTTAAAATGTCAAGTGAAAAAACCCTCCACACTAGTGAACAGACCACAGAGCAGAGCCAAAAGCAAAACTACTAGGGAGATGAGAGATGCAGACACACACAGCGTCTCCGATCTAATGTGTTCCCTTGTTTGAGAAACTGTTTCTGCCACAGGAGACTTGAAAACAGCAGGTCCTTGCTTTAGTTTGTGCGCTGGACGTGCGACCCAAAGTTGGACATAGTTGTCCACCCCGAGACCCGCGCTCCCTGTGGCTATCATGAATGTATCCGTTAGGCGATCATAATGATGCTGCTACGCAGTGAGCCACGATTACTCCACAACCGACAGTTATTAATACTCACGGAAAGGGCAAGAATAATAGATTTATCTGAACAGGTCGTTAGCACTGACGAGATTTCTTATATGCACATAGTTTTACCTTTGTGATCCAAGGAATGAATTGGTTTCTCGGATTCTAGATCCCAAACGACAGGAATTCCAAAGGAACTTCCTCCCAGGACAGCAGAATTTCTGTGAACAAAGGTGACAGGAAGGCAGGCTTTCTTGGTTTTAACGTGTCTTTCAAAGCTTAATTTTTGAGCGGGTGCCAAAGACTGGAGTCGGTAGACGTCAAACCCAGTTGACAGATTCGAAATTGCCAACCACTTCTGATCTGGGGAGAGTGCTGCATCCCCACTATGAGTGAATAATTAATCAACGTCTGGTTAGCTGAATACAATGGAGGATCATACACAAGGGTTGGGATGGATATATGCCTTGTAATGTTGCAGGTCAGCGTGTTCCAAATCCTAAAGAAAATCTGATTAGCGTGTGAAGGCCAGCAAAAAAAAACACCATTTACACGACTCCATGGTACATATAGGAGACCAGAATCGCATTGGGTTCATACTTTTTCGCCCAATGGACGGACGTGGTTTTAACTTCCAAACCTTCATTTTGACCGTTACAAGGGGGACATGGAAGTTTTCCCTTTAGAACAAACAAATCTGTCCCTTTGAATGTGTCAACTTGAAAGTTAGTTGATGATGTGACTGACTGCTCTGGGTCCAAATGTGAACTTCGGAATGTGCTCCAGTGGCTATATAGGGATCATCCACAGCCAAGCACTCTAAAGGAAATGAGTGTGTTTCAAACCCTGTCGCAATCACGTCGGTCTGTAAAATAGGTCATAGTTCTTAGACACGCCAGAATCAACCTGTCGAAATTCAAACCTTGGTGATTTTGACGGAGACTAGCACCCCATCTTCCATTCCCGCCACGATGTGTACTTCATTTACCCACGTAACGCACATGAACCCCGCCCCTTCCCTCTCTACCGTATGCAACGCCTCGCCAGATGAAGTGGCCCATATACACAGTCGTCCATCGATGCTTGTGCTGGCCAGGTAGGTGCCGCTTGGGCTGAAGTCTAATCCAGTGATGGAGTCTCGATGGAGTTGTTTCAAACGCCAGCGTCGTTTATACAGAAGCGAAGAGGCCATGAATCTGAATGATAGTTACGACGAACTTGGACCAGGACAGGACTAGGCGAAAAGAGGGGTGGCGAGGACGTCACCGTGATTGTATTCCAGACTACAGATGACGCTGGTCTTCACTCAGTCTTCTTAAAGATGCGCGTCCAAGGAAGTGATGTGTAATTTATAAAGGACAAAGGTCAGAGATGCCTCTCATAAAGTGTCACGTGGTGCTTGCGATATTTCCGAATTGTCACAGGACGGCATGACGATCTTGTCAGGTTATTCAAATCAATGCACACTGTTTGTCAACAATTCCAAATGACGCCCTCTTAGAAGTAATTGAGGAAGGCATTGGCGAGTAAGTTGTCGCGGGAGAGTGAGTTGAAATATTTGAGGATGTTGAGCCCTCTCATGATCAGGGATCAAGCTGATCACCTGGTAAATTGAAAAGATAATCAGCAAAGTCATCGATCATCTTCTACCCTCTCTTGTCTTTCTCGCTCGCCTCTATGCCGCCTCATCTCCGAGGAGGTCATGCTATAGGTCAACGCCGGCCACCATCGCCCTCCTACCACCCTCCCACCCAGCGGAAAAAGAAGTACGGGCTTCCTGTCCCCCTTGAGCTCTGCGAGTGTACGGAGTGCAAGGAACATCCAGGCCCTCATCCTCTTACACAGCTACCTTCCACCGGTCGTTGGCTCCCGCTTGCCACCAAGGAAGAACATGATGCCCGAGATGCGACGCGCGGTTTGAGTCTCCCGACTGGTACCCAGTTGGCCGCGCCCTCTCTAGACTTCCCTGAACCTGCGTCACTGTTAAATTTTTCAACCTCTTCTTTCCCTACCGAGGTGCCAACCGTCCTGTCCACTCAACTCCCACTCCAAAATTCTGTCCGCCCGCCGCTTCCCGTTGATGGTCGTCATCTCCTTAATCAGCTTCGGAAAGCTGAGGATGTTGTTGGAAAGCGCCCATTGTCATTCAAATGTGCCTCTGGCTTATTTCCATCTTATCCTGATCCTTCTACCGCCTCTACAAACGAAGATATCGACCAGCTGTGTGCTTTAGATCCTAATGTTCAGTCCAATTCAGAGGTCATTGGCTATCAAGAAACCCTCGCAGACTCCGTTAAATTTTTACAGCAGTCAACATCTTCTCATGATGGCGCAACCCGAGCTCGCAATGCGTTATGGAAAAAGCAAGTGGAACAACAGATCGTCAGCCTTCGGAGGATCTTGTTCGAAGAATATAAGAGACAATACAACGTATCAATGCTGCCATACGTGATTCATACGGGTAGTTCTCCGTTCCCCTCAAACACACTGTACATTTATGCTTTATTGTTTTCCAGCGAATTTGTTTTTAAGGCCTCTCCGTAACTATGAACCTGTGACCCTGGCATGTTACCTCGCCGTCGTAACTCTCCACCTTGTCTGTGGGCTTTCACTTGAAAGGTGTTCCTACCTCCTCGCCTGCCTTCGTTTAATCCTTGAATTGTCCTTCGAAGCTTCTTTGAGCATTCATGCGACAAACACAGTCAACAGCATCTACAGTGATGTACGAACAATCATTGACATATTAGATGTGAATCCACAATCCAAGGCTTATGTTTGCTGTCCCAAATGCTTCTCCCTCTATTGGATCGATCCACAGAACCCTACATCTTACCCCCCCAATTGCACCCAGCAAGAAACTGACCAGGAGGTTTGTGGTGCCAAATTAAGGAAGAAACGCAAACGCGACACGTCTCACATCGAAGTTCCCGTTCGTGAGTTCTTGTATCGCAGCATGTCGGATTATCTCGCCCGTCTGTATGCTCGGCCAGATCTTCATCCATATCTCGATCGTGATCCCACCTCACTCGACCAACCTACTGATCACTCATGGGACATATGGGATGCGCCTTGCCTCCGAAATTTTCTTGGGCCTGATAAGAAGACTCCCTTTATCAAAGCACCCAAAAACGAAGGTCGTCTAATTTTTAGTTTAAATATGGATGGCCTCAACCCCTTTGGAAACAAGCAAGCAGGGAAGAAGGTCTCAGTCGGGGGCATATATATGGTTTGCCTTAACCTCCCACCCTCTCTCCGGTATGAACTCGAGAACATCTACCTGGTTGGCGTGATACCAGGTCCCAACGAGCCATCCACCCATCAGATCAATTATCTTCTTCGGCCTCTTGTTGATGATCTCCTTGTGCTCTGGAAGACTGGATTATTTCTGACGCAGACGCACAAGCATCATAGGGGATGGCTTGTTCGATGTGCGGTGGTCCCACTAGTCTGTGATCTCCCTGCTGCACGGCAGATGAGTGGCTTTGCAGGGTACAAGTCGAAGAACTTCTGTTCTGAATGCAATCAGAAGCTTGACGACATCAACAATCTTGATTATAAAAACTGGATACCTAAGAATTATGAAGACCATATGAAAGCTGCGGTTGGCTGGCTGAAGGCAGAGACGAATGAAGAAAGAGAGAGATGGTTCAACAAGTATGGTGTACGCTGGTCCGAGCTTTTGCGCCTTCCATACTGGGATCCAACACGATTCACTCTAATTGACTCTGTGCATGCCTTCTACCTTAGGATCATGTCTCACCACTGTCGGTCAATTTGGGGCATGGACATTAAGTTTGACGATGGAGATGGAATCCTCTTCGACATATCTTCAGATCATCCTGGGGAAGAAGAGATGAAGGATGCACATAAGACATTGGAATATGGCACAAAGACTGAGTTGCAACAATTGAGGGTTGCTGCTCTCCGTGAACTTTGTAGGGAGTCGTCGACCTTGGATACACGTGGAAAAAAAGCCCTCCTTTTGGAAAGGCTTCTCGAATATGTAAGATGTCATTCACTATATCAAAAATTTGCAAACCTTATTCCTTTCAGCGTGTTCGGCAGGGTTGGCCCAAGAATTCACCGCCTGGGCTGAAAGGGGATCAAGACCTTCCGCCTGGCGGACAAAGTGATTTGAGCCGCAAGCACGACGAACTCTTTTTGCATGCATCCAAATCAACAATCAAAGCTATGAAAAAAGCTGACTTATTGGCTTTCGTGCAAGACAAGGTTCACCTTGAAAGACAACTCCCTGACATGGAATGCGCTACGAAGGTCATTTTAATTGATTTAATTCAGAAGGAGGTGAGTGTTGTTGTTGATCCCGATGGCATGACTCTGATATATCTCCTTAAGAGACAACTTGAAGGTATAATCGATGCTGAGCACAATGTTTTCAAGAGCAAGAGCTACAAACATCGCAAAACCCGCATTCTTGGTCGACAAACATTGTCAGAAATTAGGAAAGATATGAAACGCACTCAGTTCCCTTCCTGGATGGCTGCTGCACCTGCTCATCCAGGCGAGAGCAAATGGGGAAAATTCTCAGCAGACCAGTGGCGAACATTTTGTATCCTAATCCTTCCCATTACCCTCATCCGACTTTGGGGGTCGATGCCAGAGGGTAGCCGAGAACGTGACATGCTCGACAACTTTATGCATCTCGTTTCAGCAGTCAAACTTGCAACCATGCGGAAAATGTCACCTTCCCGCATTGCTCAGTATGAGCACCACATGTATACATACCTTAAAACTCTATTGGAGCTTTATCCCGACATCACCATCACGCCCTACCAGCACCTTTCGCTCCACTTTGGCTCACTTCTGGAACGTTTCGGTCCGACACACGCCTGGCGTTGTTTCCCTTTTGAACGATATAATTATGTTATGCAACAGATTCCAACGAATCAGAAATTTGGTACGTCGTGCTCGCACAGGACGACAGATAAAGAACTAACTGTGGTCAGGCGAATTGGAGAAGACATTATTCAATAAGTTTAGCGCAAGTCAAACTCTTCGAAGCTTCTACAACATGGAACGTGTTCCAAAAGCGCTCCACTCTATCGTTGACTTGTTTGGAAAAGTTTTCAAATCAGATATACGAGGAACGTATCTGAATGATGCCCTGTCCTACGACGAACGGTTCAAGAAAGTGGAGGAAGAGGTAACATGGGGCCAAGAAGACATGGATTCCCTTCCCTCAGCGACTTATGGCCTCCTTCGCAAATGGATTCATGCCTACCATCCTACAATCCCAGTGGTTCGAGCTGTTTATCAGAGATCAAGCATTGACCGACTTGGACAAAGGTTTTCGATCTCAAGTCAATCTGTCACAGATTGCCATGTTGTATACCGACCCGAGGGCGAAGAGTGGGCTGCAGCATGCATCATAGAAATTTTCTCGCATACCCGAACCCTCGAGAATGGCACACCCAGGACGCAAACCTTCCTATTGCTCAACCGGTACATTCCACTGTCACCTTCAGATGCCGCCCTAGATCGCTACCGAGACTATCCCATTGCTGGTGGACGTCTCTTCTACAACGCTTTTGAGGAAGACCCAATCGTGCTTCCGCTTGACATGATCGAATGTCACTTTGCGTCTTATGTTCGAGAGGATGATGATGTGGGCGGTACTCGGCTTCTTGCCCTTCCGTTGGACAAGGTACGTCGCTCGTTCCCCCTCAATTCACGCTACTAACACGATAACCCAGTCTTAATATTGATGGTTTGTTATTGATGTTAATTCCCGATAGTGTATGCCAAGTAACTACAAAGAGCTAAGATTTAGTATTTCGAACCTATTTTTTCTGCAGCGGGACCTTGAGTGTTCAATGCAAAACTATTTCGCTCGACGTTTGACTGTTTTCTTTCGGCGAGACCGTCCGCTAGTGTCGTAATTGCGAGGCAGAGGGATTGTTTTCGGACCCTTGACGAATTGAGCAGTCTTAGCCAATCTGGTTTCACAGAAGCGTAAGCATAAGTTTACGGAGACATCATTTCGCCCTGGAGACTTACTCAATAAACTGGGGGGGGAAATTTAGGTCGAAGTGTGGCTGAACGTCCAACGCTGAATGCTGAGAACGGGTTAAAGTGGCGAGCCATTGGGGGTCATAAAAGTTGATTGGGAGTCTCTTCACAGGTACGTTCATATGAGTCTCGAATTTGATTTCGCCATTGAGAGTGAGCTGGGGGTCGAATCTTGGATGGGGGAAACTCCCCACAGTGGCTCGAATCCCATTCGGGAAACGACTAGTTAGATGGAGTTTGTCTAATGTATCACCCCAAGAACGGACTTCACGAGCCCTCCAAGGCAAGACTGTGATAGCGTGTTCACCGGACTGATCGTCAGTTTCATCGCCGCTGCACGCCCTCCAGTCAAAATCTTCGGTCAAGATTTTATGAAAGCGACACATAGCATCATCGTCCAACTTGAAGGATTCACAGATGGCGGTTCGACGTTTGTGAATCTATACGATCCATTTGTCAGCGATTGTAAATAGCCAAAAAAAAACTAGCATTACCCCAACTCGGCGTGCACGACGCTTATTGCAAACGGCAGAATCTGAGGGAGCATCCGTCAAAGCGACATGGCGCTTGTACTGATCCTTAAGTTGAATGACATGAGTGAGGAACTGTTTCTTGATCAGTTCCTCGTCCCTGCATTCATATTCTTTGCTTTTCAAAAAACTTTTTGTAAAAATATCAGCGGCGTGTTCATTCCAAGGAGTAGAGAATCCTTTCTTGAAGGCGTCGGAAGGTAACCCTTCGGTATCTAAAAGGAGCTCGAAATCGTGCTTGGTAGGTCCATGTTTATCCTTTCCAGTTTTGTAATAGCGAGCAACTTTCGCGAGAGATACGGTTTCAATGGGGGCGACCTTCCGACCAGGTACCTTTTTGCGTCCCATCATGCGAAAAGCATGAGCTCGAACATTCGCCTGAAGCAGTGGGGGTAGGTCGAGCTCTGGAACCGTAAGATTAGATGTCAACGTACCGCAAGCCGATTCCTGTCTGCAGCACGAGGTGTCGGTACACAGGATTTATCAGCACCAACTTTCGCGGGTGGCGTTGCGTTGCTCGAGCCGGTGTCACTTTGTTGTGTAGCGGACGTTTTTGTCGCTACAGCGAGCGCGAGAAAGGCGATGTCGTGTTTGGTCGCTGCTGTATCCTAGGAGCCCATCAGCCAAGTGCTTCTCTGGGATTGACAAATCATACTGAAGGGCAATTGATCAGGTCGTAATAGTGAGCCTCCTGGAGTTGCAGAGACTTCAGCAGATGTAAGGGACAATATAGGTATGCACGAACCATCAGTGGATCATGGAAGATGTTTTGCTTGATTGTCTGGTGGCTGCTTTCATCGTCACTACCGTCAACTAAATCATCGAGGTTAATAAATTCGCCGCTCTGGTTATCGACATCATGGTTCAGAATGAAATCTTGGTCTGCCTCGTTGGGGAAGACGAGGGGAGCATCACTATGATCAGATTCTTCATCAGACTCGACGCTGTTCTCGCTATCGCTACCGTGAGGTAGATCTATGACGAAGCCGTCATCGACATCTTTCAGAAACACCAATGGGGGACGATGGAGTGCTGGTGGCGTTTGCTCATCGGGTGAAAATGAGTTGGTGACCTCACTGTTGTTACAGTCATTCATTACAATGTCGTCTTCGAGGTCTTTCACACTTATAGAGGGAGGGGGATAAACATTGCGATTGGGGTTCAACGATTTAGCCCTCTTGCGGCCATCATGATCAGAGGATAAGCGCACGTCGAAGTGGCTCTCAGAATCCTTGGAAAACAATGTTGCGGGGTGGGGTTGGGGTGCATTGCTGGAATCGCGGCCATATTCTGGTAAAAAATTGCCCCGCTTGGGGATGAGCTTGCTCAAAGAAGTGGTAAGTTTAACGCCATGGCCTTCAGGAAAGTGCTTTTTGGTCACTTTCTCGAAGAGAATTACTTCGTGATCATCGTGATCTGGGAGGAACACGAGTGGATTTATCCCTTGAATTTTCCTCCGTGATTTGTCAAGAGCCTCTACCTCAGCCTCTGTGCATGGACGGTTCAATGTGATGACGGCTTCGCTATCAAAGCTGAGAAGGGAATGCGTTGGAACATCATCCACCCCGGAAAAGTTTGTTGTTTCCATTTCCTCATTCAATGTCATGGTGGTAAATGGAATGCCCAACGTACAGTCATTGCTGAAAGGCCCGATCTCAACCTCCTCCCCGCGATCGTTCAACGGCAGACGTCTAACAACATGATGCTCCTTAAGGACCATCTGTTCGTCGAGTTGCTCTGCGTCCACGTTCATTGGCGCGAAGGGAATTCCCTGGGTATGCTCGAAACTGAGAGGAACGATCTCTACCTCCTCCCCGCGTTCGTTCAATGGCTGACGCCCAACGAGAAATTGTTCCTCGTTGGCTATCCCTTCGCCAACACCCGTTAACTCCACTTCCATTCCACGGCTGCTGTTCCTTAATTTGTCGGTAGGGTCCGCTCGTGCGCTTTTTACAGGGACATCACCAGCGCCATACCCGTCACAGTCATTGGGATGCTCTTGGGGTACCTTCCCCACTGGAGAGAATACTATAGTTGAATCATCCGTTTGCGGAGGGAACACATGCTCACGATTAGGGTGAACCACATATTTTCCACAGAATAAGGGATGGTATGGCGTAAGCACATTATGACCATCATCACCTTCGCCGTTGGCATTGATGTTCATCAACTCTACCTCCTCTCCGCGGTTGTTAGTCGTCGGTTTCTGGCTCGAGTTCGTCCAGGGCACAGTGGTGTTTTTTGCCAAGCGATCAGGAATGTCATCCTGAGGCGAGTAAAGCACACTCTGACCCTCTTGGAAGAATACTACGGTCGCTTCTTGAGCCTCCGGAAGGAATACAAGCGTAGGACAAGAAGGAATCGCAGAGCGAGGTAAAGCAACGTCCAAGTATAAGCCAGATGGTGCAGCCACATTTTGATCCGAACCGTGTTCATTTCTCTCACCGATGTTGTCGATGTCACGCGCCTCCATTTCAGCTTCCTGTTCACAGTGGTTGATCACCCAGGTTGGGTCTGGAGAATCTGAGGGAACGAGAAGCAAGTTAGGTGGCTGAGCCTGCGACACATTCATAGCTCGTTCGGAATCGTCAACAAGGCCGTCAACGTCCTCCTCAGCCATAGAAACATCTGTCTCCTCGCCCATCCCGGTAAGAGAATCAACTATCTCTATCTCCTCTTCCTCTGAAAGGGATTCCTCTGATGAACTGAAAGCCATCATCCGCTCTTCACCCGACACGTGGAGGACATTGCGAATTTGGTGCCTTTCGCCAGGATTGGAGGAGTTGTGACGCGTGGATAGAACGCCAACGCAATTATCGCCCATCAATGTGGACGGCTCAACGACTTCTCCATGATTGCCGCCCATTGAATCTGCATTTCCGCCCTGAAGCACATCAGTTTCCCCTGAAGAGAGCATCAATGATTAGGATAAGGGTTGTTTAATCAGCTTTTCGCCCATCGTTAGGAATTCAACTTGCTCACCATGAATGTTTGAAGACACAATGTGCGCGAGATCGTTGGTCATTCCCTTGTTAGTCTGTAGCTTGTGACACTGATAACTAGCAAGGTGACTGTCATCAAATACCACGGTCGAGTCATCTACATGAGGGGGGAACACAAGTGCAGCCATGTCATGAGCCGAAGCAAAATCATCGCCTTCGTTATTGATGTCAACATCAACATTTATCAACTCTAGCTCTTCTCCTCGGTTGTTAGTCGTCGGTTTCTGGATGGAGTTCGCCCAGGGTGCGATGATTTCTGCCAAGCGATCGGGAGTTTCATCCTGAAGCGAGTAAAGCACACTCTGGCCCTCTTGGCTTGCTTGGGAGAATACTACGGTCGCTTCATTGACCTCCGGAGGGAACACAAGCGTGGGGATAGATAAAATTGCAGAGCAAGGTAGAGTGACGTCTAAAGATAAGTGAGACGATGTAGCCATATCTTCATCCGAACCAGAGTCGTCGCTTTTGTCGACGTTGCCGAGGTCATGCGCCTCCATTTCAACTTCCTCTCCACGATGGTTGATCACCCATGTTGTGTCCGGAGGATCCGAGAGAACGGGGGGCAAGTTGGATGACTGAGCCTGCGATGCGTGTATGCCCCCGTTAGAAATGTTGACTAGCCCTTCGACACCCTCCTGAGCGATCCTGTCCAGGCACTTCTCAGTAAGGAAGTCAATTACTTCCATCTCCTCTTTCTCTGAAAGGTCCTCTGATACCATACGCTCTTCACCAGACGCGTGGAGGACATCGCAGATCTGCAGCTCCTCGCCCATGGCCACAGCATTAATATAGGTATCATCTATCAACGCGGACGGCCCATCCATTTCTCCATGATTGCTGGCCATTTTATCTGCGTTTCCATATACAACTTCGGATTCCCTTTCAAAAGCATCAAAGACTAATATAGAGGTTGGGGCAATCGTGTTGTCACCCCTGTTTACAAATTCAACGTTCTCGCCACGAGCATTTGGAGCCGCGATCTGCGTGAAATCGTTGGTCGCTTCATCGCAATACTGCAACTCGTGACGTTTAGAATCATCGCTAGCATTAAATTTAGTGGCAAAACTTTAACAAAAGGTTAAACCATACCGTAATGGGTTGATTGTTTGCTTTTTATTCCAGGAGCAACTAGCCGGTCTTTCTTCCTTACGCGCTGCTGTGACCCAGCTCCCTCCATCGTTTGAGCCATCGGAACCATTTCCATCACGATTGTCGTCCTCGCTATCATCAGCATCACTCTCACTTTCTTGATACTCGGCATCCCCGTCGGTCCCACTTTCGTTCCATATGTTGCGTCGATTTCTCCTTGTTGTACTAGGCTTGTGAATGTGGGTCATATTTTCAATTGCGCTAAGATCCTTTTGCTCGATTCTCATATCAAGGAATGGGTTCGAAGAAGACAATGGTGAAGCGCCGGCAAACTCTGTGGTGATCGACTTTGTCGGGTCTAACGAGCTTGCAAGAACAATCGTGTTTGAGTAATTGGCAACGCCATTTATCACAGGCGTTGGCGTTGGGGATGTTGCAAGCGGACGGAAGTTGAATTTGTGTCGCGTCCGCTTGGGCTTGATAGGTGTAAAGTTATGTTTCCCTGAAACGGATCGTGACAGCGGGGTGCGGGGTAACGATGCCGAGGTAGCTTGTAAAAAGGAAGGAAGATCAACAGGCGGAGACGGTAGCAGCTGGCGGTCGTGAATATCCCCGATTTCTAGGTTATTTTGAGATTCTGTTTTGCCTGAATACTTGTTTAGCGATTGCTCTTCCATCCCGTCCTCTGACTCTTCATCCAGCTGATCAACCTCTTCGTCCATCCCAGAAAGTTCACTGTCCGGATCCATGGGGGTAGGAAGGGCTTCCCACATTTGAATGTCAGGGGAGATATCCGTGTTTTGGTCAAGAGTGGCAACGGTCGGATGATCGATTGTAAATGTTTCTGAATGTGTGGAAACCAGTTCGCCTTCTAGACGCACCCTTTTCGGAAGAGGACGGTGCAAAGATTTGGAGGACACCTTGGGCGACAACGAGCGCGGGCGTTTCAGCATGCCTGCAAACCCTTTGACAAATGGAGTCAGAATTAATGCCTTTCGATCAGAGCAAGCGCATCCACTCTACCAAAGTCAATTGATCAAATTAGATGGGATTGTTGCGGTTGTAGTGCACGGTGGTGGCGAATGGGCGAAGTTAGAAAGAGACTTTGGTATGAACAAAGGCATGGTGCAGTCATTGGTCACGTGAAAGATGGACTTTAGGGTTTAAGAGGTGCAAATGGCGTAATCTTCCGCGTCTCACCGTCAGTGCATAGGTAGAGCATCAAAAGATCTGGTAACGTGGATAGAGTGAAAGTCAGCAGGAGAAACAATGAAGTCAATTGACGGTCCCAATTTAAATAAATCCCACACAGTGGTTGCCTCCTCTCCATGAATGGAAGGGAATGACGAAAACCGTCGAGTCTTGACGAAACACCTACCGATATCCTTTTGTAACAGCTTCCTCTGCATTTCCAAAGATGATTTCTTTGGCTTCTCTAGAAACTCCTCTCCGTTTTGCCCTGTCCAGCTGCCGGCGAAAGGCCAAGAATTTGGCACTCCTAATAGCCCCTCCATGCCCCTGGTTTGTTCGCGTAAGGCGAGGAGGAGGGCTTACTGCTGGCCATGGTCGGTGAGCTCGAGTGAGACAGAGAGTGCGTCATACAGAACCAACGATGGGAAGGAATGGAAAGTGGAATTATTCGACATAATTTATTGTGGGTGGGCAGAAGGATTGTGAGGAAATGCCAAAACCGTATATTTCGTCTTGACGTACGCGCAGCTTTGCAAATTTCTAGGATTTGACAACGATGGACGACGTTGTGATGACTGCAAATATGAGGCAACAGGAACAGTCAGTGGTCATGTTGGTGAGCGGTTATGTAGAACTATACCAGGCGAACCCAAGATCTGAAGAGAATGCAGGCTCCTAAAAGCAGCGCTCATCTCGTGAGGTTTTCGTACTAGAGGAGAACTATGTGATCGTTATATAATCTGATGGGAAAGACCAAATAAACAAACCTAAGAACTCAAACTCGCGAGAGAGCGGCTGCCGGAAAAGTTGCTCGGGGAGCTCGGACATCAATGATTAACCCTAATGTTGGGTCCCAACTCCAAGGCCTTTCTGGGCCTGTGTGACAGATCCTTTGAATACATTTGAGGATTCAGAGGTTATGGCCCACCAATTTCTTCACGGACTTCTATCAACAAACATTTTTGAAGACCATCCCATCACACTGTCAATTTTGGAGGACCTGGAC
>Ga0307507_10006812_pt1 | contig 17113 bp, 7 predicted proteins | sample 7_EM_MG_FD_207223 | JGI IMG/M metagenome (GOLD analysis project Ga0307507, IMG submission 207223) | Populus trichocarpa ectomycorrhiza microbial communities from riparian zone in the Pacific Northwest, United States - 7_EM | ecosystem: Host-associated > Plants > Roots > Unclassified | place...
CCTCATCAACATACCACATCCCCCCCTAAGCTCACCAACACAAGATCCTCAAGCTCCCTACAGTTCACGTTCTTCGTTTTCCCGCCCACCATCCCTCTCGTGAACACCCAGCGCCCGCATTGTCACCAGGGGAGATATCGGTGCCAACCTCCCCAAGCGACAAGGGCAGCGACAACCTCCCCAATGCCTCCCGCAGTGGAACAAAAGAATCGCAGAGGGACGTTATGTTTTCTCTCATTGTGTCTTTCATTACTTACTTGTCTTTTTCTTTCTTTTCTTGTGCAAATAGACGATAGTCAATGTACCTACTTCTTCGCTTGGCAAAATTGGTATCTATCTAGCTGGCAATCTCCAGCTCAGGGATCCAAAAATGCGAAATCGCCAAAAGAGAAATAAAAAATAAAAGTGTAACCGCCTCCTAGGTGGTGGGGGGAATAGGTAGGGTAACGAGACTATCTCTATACCAAAATGCAGTATCTAACGAGACCAAGTACTGGAGGCTTGGACTAAGTTGTTGTAACAAACTTCTTACAATATCGCAACTACCAAGTAGTTCCTAATATCTAAGGATGTTTGGTCTTAATGTATTCTCAAAGTGAACTGAAGAAGTAACTGTTCAACCAAGTATATTGAAAACTCTGTCTGTCGAAGTCTGCCTTCTCAAAGTCCAGAGAATAGCAGGTCTTAATACACTTGTCAGGCTAACCAGAGCCTTGTGAACAATAACCATAAAGGCTCCAAAACGGTGGCATTGAAACATTACATAAAAAATATCCAGTATCAAACGATATGTTAACACAATAAATAAAAAATACAGAGTATCAAACGATACTCCGAAACCAAACATAAAATATCAGGAGTATCAAACTCAAGCAAAAAACATACTGAGTATCAAATGAGACTCTGGAACCAAACCAGTAACACTCACCAGTTACAAAGAGGCAATTGTAGAATTAATTATGGCCGACTAGTCAGCCACTAAGGAAACCCAAATCCTCTAACAATGGAAAGAAGGAAGAAGTAAAGTTCCGAAAAAACAAGAAAAGGCCACCACAAAAGGAAAGCCTACCAGGATATCTATCATGGTGACGCGAGGAAGGATGTAACCTGCTCCTGAGTATTGTGAAATTCCCAGAGGGAGATCGGCCGATACTGTAAGGCCAAGGAGGAGAACTGTCAATGGAAATCTTTACAAGAGATTTAACAAAGGTTAGGAACTAGTAGAGTGATCTTTCAACTTGGTATATTAAAGTGAGGGTTCTTGTGAGGCTTGAGAGTTCGAATGCTTAAGCGATCTTGAGCTCTTTAAATACAAATAAATCATAACCAATATCCTGTCTAAACGAGAATGCTAAGCCAGGCTAAAGTAGAAGTGAAAATGACTAAATTCTAAAACAAAGGTGTAGATACGACAGGATATAACTAACAAAACAAGTAATGGAATCAGACAAATAAGGGATCGCTACTAATGTACTAAACCAGTAATATATAGTAGGAAGCATAATGTTTCCCAATTGGGTACAAGGAACGAAAGGTAGTAAGAAGCGAACTAAGGAAATTACTACCTAATAGGAAACTATAGCAACAGGAAAGGTACAAAGTAAGAAATGATTTGTTACTGTGGAAATTCTAATACACAATATCCAACATCATGTTAGTGAATAATAGTGCAAATAGTAGATTCCGTTACAAAGGAGATCAAGAACTAATGCCACGAAAGGGAGTGCCTTTCAAGCTGGAAGCCGAGGCAAGCTTTTTAATGGTCTTGATATGGGTGTCATCCTCCTTAATATGGTTGAGGAAGTTGTGTTGTGTTCCCCTTAGTCCTCGATAACCTGTTCCTCATTGCTGCTGTAGAGACACATGCTGAGAGGCAAGAGGAATTGTTTTACGATTGTAACAAAGGTAATAGGGGAGGGGAGCATTCATGTATAGGTGGCGAACGCTCCGCTGTTCAGCGAGGGGCATCATGGACTAGACGAATGTAGCCAAAGTCAGGAAAACCTCACCTTTGTTGGAGAGGGTATTGAAGGTTAAGATAATGAGTAAGACTATTAAATATTGGTATTAAGTCCCCCAGGAAAGCGGAATTGGGGCATACGCGACAACCATTGGTTGCAAGCATCCACAAACCCAAGGAAATTTCCACTCAGAAAAACGATACTATCAGCACCAGAAATTTGAGCTCCGATCCACGAGCTTCGCAATAGATTTGCCTAGATTTAAACTCTTAAACCCAGTCTCCTCAAACAAACTCTCTACTGCCCAAACTGAACTCAGTGTTATTGAATAAAAAAACAAAAATCTTTTCAAAAGAGCCAATTAGAAATTATTGCTTTCTAGAAAGTCGATTGGTTTTAGCCACAGAAAAGCCGAGGGAAAGCGAGACTTCAAAATCTTCTAACATGATTCCTGGAATGCGGGATGTGGCTCAGCATGGCAACCCCTAGATCATCCAATGTATATTTCATTATCTACATAATTAGTAGTAATATTCTATTGAAGATTTGTTAGAGGGTACTTTTCAATATGCAGAATCTGAATCAGAAATTAGTACTTGATAATAAAAAAAGATACTTCTTGTATACCAACATTCTTCCAAATTCGTTTATATATCATTAATGTTAGGAGACTGAGTTAGGAAAATCCAAACTAGTATAAATATACTAGTTTAAGCATATATCACGATCCCATAGGTCTTGTATTTGATGTCCTAACCCCCCTTCATATTTATTTCCAGCAATCCTTGGGAGGTATTAAAATGTTATCTCGAGTAAAGTTAAATTTATATATTAAAAACCGAATTCGATAATATCTACTTATAGGAATATACACAATGTTCCAAACATTTCTCAAGTAATTAATTTAAGTGATTCAAGATCCTATATAAACTTTCAAGCCAGTAAATCACATGTGGCAAATTTTCTTTCATAATTATTAGATGGAAATTCTGAGAGAAATACAACTCTTGGGCCAAGACTATGTAGGCTACACATGCAGGATAAGGCTTAAAGTAGTTTCTTTTGTTCTACCTATATACCTCAAGCCAGGGAAAGAGTTTTGGTCACCGGGGGCATGGCAATTTTAAGATTTCTAACTTCAACTTCAAAACCCGTGAATTTTCATCTTGATTTCTAGCTTTCAAGTATAGAACATGAAATAATTATTTATTCTACTTCAGACTTGATATACTAGGTTGAGAAGTTGATTAAAAGTAGATTATGAAATTCTGAATTCATATGTTTACTAAGTATACAAATATCATATCATCAAAATGATCCATTTTATATGTTGTTTTTCTCTTCCATTTTACTTACTCTAACATGCTAATATGCAAATAAATTACAGTAGAAACATATTTCCCCCAGCATATAAGGCTTACAAAATTACTTTATCAAGTTATGAAGGTCTACTTATAAATATTTTGATTTTTACACATCCTGTATTCTGCCTAGTCTTGTTTAAAACAACAGTTCTTCTAACTAGTATGCCAAGAGGGTTTTTTCTTATTATAAAATAAAAACTACATGTTCTGATTCTCCATATTTAAGAATATTTTCTAAGAAATTTCTAAAGTTGAGTCACAATTATTGATACCAATAATCCAATTCTCATTTGGTTTTTCCAGTCGTTGCCACTGCAAGCCACATCCCGGTGAAGAGCCGCATTCCAGGGAATGACGTTTGTTCCGGGAAACAGAGAGGAAGGATAAATGTATATCGTAAGAGTCGCTCTCTGTTCCATTAGATATGTTCATTCCAGATCCTGCCAAACACAAGGTGGTTCGACTAGAGGGATTTGGCAACGCAAAGTTAGGATCGCTATCTCTGTGACAACTGTGTTTATTGTCGCAACATCAAACCCCAAAAATAGGGATTTCACAGATTCAGGGAATCTAGCAATGATGTTTACTTGGTGCGAAATCCCTCTAATGCTACGATAGCTCCGTTCAATCTGCTGGTTTAGTAAGCAGCGTGCATTGCGGAGGTGCCCCAAGACGTTGTGGAAAGTAAACGTTGTGGAACGGCTACGTGAGGTTGGCCAGCCAATTATGTCTTTGTTTGTTCCTGTTAATGGTTCCTACCCTTGTACTTGTATTTTTATCGGATATTCGGAATCTGGTACCGTTATGCGATGACAATTCAAGTACAATGGAACGATATCCGGAAACACAAAAGACTGGACAGCAAAGGTCCAACAACCCCGGATTGGATCACAGAAAAAGAAAAAAAAATGCCTCGGCTAAATAGTCGGCTATAAATGCAAATCAAATTTTCACTGGGGGGACTAAGGTTATTGTACCCATGAGCACTGGGTACCCCAGTTCGGCCACCCAAAGGGCGAGGAAACAACGTTGGGAGATATAGAGAGTGGTGTGGGAGGGCAGGCCGGTTGTTCTGGCAAATGGTGTATCCACAAGGATACTATTGTAGGCTACATATACCTCAAAAAAACTGGAATAATAGAAAACATCGCATCCTAGTACATTCATAATTAGCGTTAGTTAATAGGCCTCAGGGGCCCCGTCCCACACCCCCCCCGCCCCGCTAAACGGCCCGTGGCGGGGTGTTTAGTCTTCAGAATCTCCTGCCCCTGCTCCCTGCCCTGCCCATTCCCCAGATGGGCCGCCGTTAAAAATAGGTGGCAAGAAATGGGGCCCCGTCCAGGGAATGAGCGGGGATCACCCCAAAAATATCTCCCCCGGCCCCGTGTAACAGCAGGGCCTCGGGAGTGAAATCCCGCCCCGCCCCGTAAGGAACTCTATCCATAATTCCACCTTTAGATTGAGCAGACAACACTGCAAAAATGATTCCCCAATCCAAGCCGTGTTCGGCACTCAAGAGAAATGGTACCCCCCCCGACCCCCCATATAGCAATTTTCTTTCCAAAATGAAATAATATTATAGAAATATTGAGCTTTTTATTTTTTATTTCTATTAGAATAGTCGGAATGGCAGGTGATATCTAGATATAGTGCCGTGACAAACAGAGACTTACTGTAGGTAGCTCGTATACAATGGAACAAACATAATAATAGGTCCTAGCATCGTTCTGAATTGTTCTCATTCCTACGCATAGGTTCGGGTAAGATGGGCTCTCGCTTGACTGGTTGTCCCGATAGAGCGGGTACGCAAGTAGTCTATGCTCAAGTACCAAAAATACCATCAACCGGATCATTAGATCCGGAAGAATACATTCCGAATAACCATCCACGCTAAGCATTTGCTTCAAACAACAAGTTATTATTCCTTCGAAAACCAAAATATAGATTTGGAGTTCTGTGGATTAGCTAGTGTTGTGCACGAGCCGAGCGGGCTCGAGTCGGCTCGATTCTCTTGGCAGCAGGCTCGAACAGGGTCCACAAGCCGACTCGAGTCTCTTGGCGCTGATGTCGCTTATCCATCAAATACTACCCCTGTTCGAGGCGCCAAGAGACCTCTAGCAGGCTCGCCAAGAGACTCGAGTCCAGGGGTGCCTCGAGCCGAGCCGGCGCGTGAACAACACTAGGATTGGCTCAGTATGGCATTTATCCATACTTAACATACGCGATCTGTGCACCTAGGCTGCCTACATCTCATACCAGCCCCGGTGAAATGGCACCCGACACGAGTCTACTCGAGAGGCATTTTTCCTTGGAGACAGCATAACCTTCCCGCTTGGTTTTTTCCCTTCCTAAATCCTAGGTTTGAGTTTTGGGCATGATGGAAAGCGTTATTTTGAGTATAGTACCGCTGTTGCATGCAGGGGGGGCACAATGGAAGATTATCTGTCCCGTTTCTCATTTCAATCTTGTGTCGTCGGTGCGGTATCGTAGTTTAATAAAAAGTATCATACAAACTCAGCAAGAAGGGCAAACCCTCTCGGCACAAACCCCCCGAGCACTACTTCTTGAGACCAACTCATACACGTGTGAGAAGAACGGCATCATACTAATTTTATCAGCTTAAACTAGAGTAGAAACCCTTCATTAACATAGTATAAGCCGGAATGCAGCGTATGATAGCCGACCATATATAGAGGTCAGTGACTTCTCACCATTCGTCAAGAAGAAGCTTCTTTCCCGTCATTAGCACATAAAACATGTCACTTCCAGGCCCGTAAATCTCCCCCAAAACCTAAAATATAATATTATGAAGATATCCCACTTAGACAAAATACCCGCTGAATAACCAAGAGCAACCAAAACTGTCTCGCCGCTACAAGGAATGCAGCCCAATATAAATGAATGACAGAGGAAAGAAACATAGCCGACAAGGCCGGTGTGAACAACACATTCAACACAAATATTAAAAGAGAGACACTTTATTGTTGTGCGCTAGATACACATCACTTGCTAGTCTGGCTTTTGATTAAGGGCGGGGCCCCGTTGTATTAAAGCGACTAAAAAGCTCATACTCCATTCTCTCCTCAGCTTTTGGGCCGTTCATGATCTCAGTCATGATGTCCGAACCAGAGAAATCATCCTCCATATAAGGCTCTCCAAGGCCCTTCACATCGACAAGCACCGCTTGGCGAAAATGCCAACGTAATAGCTGATCGGTCGGTCGAAGTGGATTGTTGAGGAAGGTCTGGTCAAGGTGACCACCGGCGATGATTTCATAGGTGGCTTCGGGTGCGAAACATACAATTTTGTAATTATCCTATGTAAATATTAGCAAAGAAAAGCTGAGGCTCAAGTTGTTCATACGTCCGGATTAATTGACACATCATAGCCATCAAAAAGTGCATGCGTATTTCTAGTGAGCAACATCCCATTTTGGACAGAGTGGATGGATCCGTCTGACTCGATGGCCAGTGGAACTGTGATCCAATGGCTATAGTTAGACTTATTCCAGTGATCCTCATATGCCAAAGGGAAGATATGAGCGACTTCGAAGAAGCCCCATCCTCAAAGGTCAGGTCGGTGTACAGGCAGGCCTGTTATAACGCATCGACGATCGCGCTCACGTACAGCATCACGAAAAGATGCGATGCGAGATCCCGAGTGCAACGAAAGGGCACGAAGTAGCGGAGCCTCTTCGGTGAGTGTGATGGAACCTGTTTGGAGTGAGTAAGACCATGATAGGACAATGTCGCCGACAAGATAATGTCGCGCATGGCAAATCCGGCTGCAGCCACCTGGCGCCAATCCAGATTACTTACTAATACGCTTAATTTGCTAGAGATCCGACATTATCCTGTCGGCGACATTGTCTTATCATGCTCTTTGATGGCCAACGAAGAAATCGGAGGAGAGACTTACCATTAGTGACGATGAAGTAATTCCCCGGTTGAAGGGGTTTCTCATCCCTTTCAACCAGCTGCTCGCTATCATCGTGTATATCGAAGGTATCGGTAAAAATGCAGATGATGTCGACCATACAGTAGAGATTGGCATTGGTGATGCCTTCCGCAACCCAGAGGCCTCCGAGCAAAGTATCCCGGTGGTTGGAATCATAGATAAAGGTATCGCGCCCACAAGCACGATTGGAAGGTTGCATGTGTGACTATCTTGGGTGGTTAATATTTGGTTCTTGTTTGGAATGGAAGGAATGTTTACTTATATAGAAGAAGGGAATGTTTGCGTTGGTCGTAGAGTGGATGTGTGAATCGACAAAGGTGTCTGGGAAATGCCAGATAAGCAGCAAAGTGGGAACAGCAAGATGCAACCATACGGACAAAACCGTAAACCGGGTAACCCATAGAACCAGCCTTGAGTCACATGCTGAACTAACAACGCTAGCCCTAAGTTCGCAGTATTATTATTGTTTCACGGAATGATACTCCTTCCTAGACAAACTTTGGGGGCCACTTTAGCCCCGGGTGCCGTTTGTTGTAATATTAGTCAACTTTGTATACTGTACAAGTGTTGCAACGCTAGCTATCGCACCCACAAATTCGTGTTCTGGCTACGTCTAATCTGCAGGCAGAGTAAGCAACAGAGACTGCCATACAATATCGGGAAACACGAAAGGCTGGACATCAAAGATGACAACAACCCCGGATAGTCACACAAGAAAAAAACCCTCGGCTATATTATCGGAGACAAATACGAAGCAAATTTTAGCTTGGAGGACTACGGTTATTGTTATTATAATCTTGGAACGAATATCGATCGTATATATGAAAAGTGTATGAATGAAAGAGCAGGCAAGAGACTCAATGTATTGGATGCGTACTATTCACTGATGTGTCTTCTACAAGTGCGCGCGAACGAGACCCTTAAGTACAATAACCAAAAACCTATGCCTTCCGTAGAGATCCTACTGCAATCACCCCATTGCTACCACCTATCATACCATCCGCTAACATCTCACTACCCCGCGTCTTCTCACCGCTTACCTAGTGATGGGCACGATCATGATCGACCATGATCTGATCGAGGGGACTCTATGATCGAATGATCGATCAAATGGGTTGACATGATCGATCATAATCGAGCATGATCGAGCAATCGAGTGATCGACCATGATTGCAGCTTAGGACTGCTCGAGCATGATCCAGTGATCGAGGAGTGGGTTACCTGTGATACAGAGTGGCTTGTCATTTTTATTCCCGGTCCGTAATCTGGCTTAATTTTAGTGGCTTTAAAGTTGCACAAAGGAAGCTATCTGCTGGTGAGTGATCGATGATGATCTGATCGTGTCCATCACTACGCTTACCCCACTTTGGCTGACCGCTTACCCCGCTTTTCCTCACCGCTTACCCTTCATTTCTTCACCGCTCCTACCCCACACTAGCATTCGCACTGTTCGCAGACTTTCAGACTCACCGGTGAAAGCTCCGGTTTCCTTCTAGCTTATTCCAGTGATAGAGGGAAGGAGAGCTCCGGCGATTCACAATAATTGTACCCATGAGCACTAGTTAACTGATGGCCGTTCGGCTGCCCAATGGGGGGAGGGCGGAACGATCATTGGGAGAGACAGAGCACGGGGCAAGAGTGCGGGCTGGTTGTTCTGGTAAATGGCATATCCATTGCTGGCTGTATATACCTCAAAAAAATAGGAATAATAGAGAATCTAGCACCCCAAGACATCCGTAATTTCCCCTTAAGATGGAGCAGATAACCCTGCAAAAATGATTCCCCAACCCAGGCCCTGTTCAGCACTCAAGAGAAATGGTACTATACCCCCCGACCCCATCTACCATTTTTTTATGGTAAATGAAATATTGATATATTGAGCTCTTTTTTAATTTTTAAAATAGTCGGAATGGTAGGTAATATCTGGATAGTATAGTCGCTTGGCAAACAGGGACTTAGGTAGTCGGTATAAAAGGGAATAAGAAAAATCCAATAAGTCTAACTGGAGACGTTGCTCCAACATCCTAGCATCATTCTTAATTCTTTTTCTTGTTCCTACACATAAAGTCGGGTAAGGTGGTCTCTCGCTTGACTGGTTGTCTCCAGAGAGCGAGTACACACATAGCTACGCTCATGTCAAGAAATACCCATCAACCGGATGGTTAGTTCTTAAGGAATGTATTCCGAATCACCATCCAAGTTAAGCAATTTCCTCCAACAAGTTATTGTTCCTTCCAAAACAAAAAAATAGATTTGGAGTGCTGTGGGCTAACTCCGTATGACAGCTATATCTATACTTATTAACATACACTATCTACGTACCTAGGCTGTCGACATAAATTATAATGCCAACCCACGCGACATACCACCCGATACAACTCTACTCTAGTATCATGCCATTTTTCCCTAGAGGCAGCATGGACTTTTTTTCCCACTTAGTTTTTATATTTTTTTAAAGATCCACTGTTTGAATTTTTGCCATGATGCGAAGCATTATATAGTGTATAGGATAGCAGTTGCATGATGTAGAAGGCGCATAATGGAAGACCATCCGTCCCGTTTCTCATTTCAACCGCCTATCCTCCGTATGATTGTACCATAATTTAGTAAAAAAAGTAGAAAAACCTGCAGAGAAGTGCCGATCTTATCGACCTAAACCCCCCACCCCCTGAGAATTATTTGTTGAGATAAGCTCACCCACGTGGGAGAAGAACAGCATCATAGTACCTTTATCACCATAAGCGAGAAACCCTTAAACAACACAGTATAAGCCCGAATAGCCCATCTAATATCCAACCATATGCAGAGATCAGTGTCCTGATCCTTCCCCAAGAAGAAACTTATTTTCCGTCTTCAGCCCATAAACCAAGTCATTTCCACACCGGTATATACCTCCTTCAAACCTAATATATACCCGACTTATACGGAATAGCCGCCGAATAACAAATATAGCTCGGCCGGGGCTATGGTACCTCGCCACCTAGGGGGAATGCATGCATCCCGGTGCTATGGAAGGGGATAATTAACGAGAGTAACATAGAAAAAACAAAATTTAATACGGTATTTGCTTGTGAGCAAAAGAAGATAGTATATCCAGCCCTATTTATTGAAAAAATAGCTTCAATATGAGGGAAGTATGCCTGGTACGGAATAGTGAGAACTCATATCATTAACACCATATGTATATAAACACCTCTCCCGGGTATAAGTATCATACCATCACCTAGCACCCAATCAGCAATGAACAAGAGACATCAGACAAATCCCTATCCCCATTCTTTCACAAACATACTCTTCTCACATCTAGTAAAGTCTTTACTTTCTGTTCAATCGCTCACCTTGCACACGATATTTCGGATAGTATTTCCTTGTTGGAGCGTCCTTCCATATATGGTATGGTTGACCGCAGGGGCATTATGTCAGCCGGTGATGCGGGCATGATGTGGTAGTGATTCGGCGGTGATGCGGTGGTAAGCGAGGCCGCGTGAGCCTGGGAAATCGTGGGTCTTTCCCGTATAAATAGTTGGGCCCACACTTACCTCTCTTTCTTCAATCAACTACCAGTCATTTCAACATTTTTCATAGAACACTCGAGTCATATTTCATGAAATGTTAGGCCCCTGGTTCCTGCCTTCTATATTTGACTAGGTGTTACAGTAGATGCGCGTAGAACATGTACTGTACCAGGTACTGCGTAAGCCTTTCTGCACTTTGATGATTTCCAGGTGTTTGCCTTTCCATGTTGTTTCACGCCTTTCTTTCTTTTCTTCTTCTTTTAACAATGAAGTACCATTGCTTCTGAGATATGATTCGCAACACTAGGCCCTGGGCAGGGGCATTGGCGGCAGATGATAAAAAATACTCCCTGCTCTGGACCTGTGAGCGGAGTGGGGTGCTCAAAGAGGCCTGAGGCCCATGGACTTTGGGGCCCTCAAGGGGGGTGAGAACGTAGTAATTATTAAAATGAATTCTTCCTTAATAGCATACCCTATGCGGGGAAACTACAAAAACAATTCAGAGCGCCTACGATATATTACTCTCGTAGAGGATTTTGAAACATTAGAGAAGTAATAAAGAGAATGACGGGGAGGAAATGAGTCTGCAAGTGATAAAAGGAGATAACCAGGGCTGTATTATTTAGTGTCTATGAGAGACGAAAATGAAAATGAAAATATTACCGAGGAATCAAGGAAAGAGGAACATTAAGGCAAACAAGAATGTAGAGATTTCACACCACGTTCTACTACAGGACTCGCTCGATTAATTCCCACTCTTCGTCATGTCTGAGCTCGGGTACGGGGAGGAGGGGTTTCGATTGCAAAGGGGAGGCTAACGGGAAAGGCTGAAGGGAGCGTTGAACTAAGTCTGACGACTGAGGTGCCGGACGCTCGAGGGCTTTTGTGGTCTCCATGGGCATGGGAAGGGAGGGCAGAGGCTGGGAGAGTAGTTGCACAGCCCCTGCATCGTCCTCGGAGGCCACCGCCGCAAAGGCTGTTTCGCCGGTAGAGATTGGTATCTCTAGATTCCGATTCTCGCGTTCTAATAGCAACCGCAGCACTCCCTCATGACCACACTCCTGAGCCCACATGAGTGGCGTTAGGCCATGTTCGGTGTCGGTAATGTTATGATTGACATCCACCCGTTGCAATAGCAACCTTACTACCCCCTCATGTCCACTCATCGCAGCCAGCCCGAGTGCTGCTCGACCATATTTACGGTCCGCAATGTTGGGATTGATATCCTCCCGTTCCAATAGCAACTGTACAACTCTCTCATGGGCGTTGACCGCAGCCCACATGAGTGGCGTTAGGCCTTCGGCATCCTCAACATTGGGATTGGTATCCTCCCGTTGCAATAGCAACTTTACTACCCCCTCATGTCCACGCATCGCAGCCAGCGCGAGTACTGTTCGGCCATATTGGAGTTCCGCAATGTTGGGATTTATATCCTCTCGTTTCAGTAGCAGCTTTACGATTCCCTCATGAATGCTGTGGGTAGCCCACATGAGAGGCGTTACGCCACCACCGGTATCTGCAACGTTGGGATTAATATCCAGGCGTTGCAATAGCAACTTTACTACTCCCTCATGTCCAGCCATCGCAGCCAACCCGAGTGGTGTTCTGCCATATTTAGGGTCCGCAAGGTTCGGATTGATATCCTCTCGTTCTAATAGCAACTTTACTGCCACTTCATCCCCACCCAGCACAGTCCACCCGAGAGGTGTTATTCTATATTCGGGGTCGGCAATGTTGGGATTGATATCATCCCGTGTCAATAGCAGCTTTAGTATTCCCTGGTGCCCACGGTTTGCATACCAGGATAATCGCTCTGGGCTGTATTTGGTTTCCGTGGGGTTGCGATTGATATACCGGAGTTCCAATAACATCTTTAGTGCCCCTGCATTTCCACCCATTGCAGTCCACATGAGTGGGGTTCGGCCGTATTTAGGGTCCGTAAGGTTCGGATTGATATCGTCTCGTTCCAATAGCAATTTTACCACTCCCTCATGGACGCCATCCACAGCCCACATGAGTGGTGTTCGGCCATGTTGGTTGTCCGCAATGTTCAGATTGATATCGTCTCGTTCTAATAGCAACTTTACGACTCCCTCATGGGCTCGGTGCGCGGCCCACATGAGTGGCGTTAAGCCATGTTCGGTGTCAGCAATGTCGGGATTGATATCTTCGCTTTGCAATAGCAACCTTACTACCCCCTCATGTCCACCCATTGCAGCAAACCCTAATGCTGTTCGGCCATATTTGATGTCCGAAATGTTGGGATCGGTATCATCTCGCCCCAATAACAACTTTACGACTCCCTCATGGGCACCGTGCGCAGCCCACATAAGTGGCGTTAGGCAATGTTCGGTGTCCGCAATGTCGGGATTGATATCTTCGCTTTGCAATAGCAACCTTACTACCCCCTCATGTCCACCCACCGCAGCAAACCCTAATGCTGTTCGGCCATATTTGATGTCCGAAATGTTGGGATCGGTATCATCTCGTTCTAATAGCAACTTTACGACTCCCTCATGGGCTCGGTGCGCAGCCCACATGAGTGGCGTTAGACTATGTTCAGTGTCCGCAACGTTGGGATCGATATCCTCGCGTTGAAATAGCAACTTTACTACCCCCTCATGTCCTCCCATCGCCGCCCACCCGAGCGCTGTTCGGCCATGTTTGATGTCGGCAATGTTCGCATTAATATCCTCTCGTTCTAATAGTAACTTTACGACTCCCTCGTGACGGCGGTGCGCGGCCCAAATGAGTGGCGCTAGGCCATGTTCGGTGTCCGCAATATCGGGATTGATATCTTTGCGTTGCAATAGCAACCTTACTACTCCCTCATATCCAACCATCGCAGCCCACCCCAGCGCTGTTCGGCCATGTTTCTTGTCGGCAATGTTCGGATTGATATCCTTTCGTGCTAATAGCAACTTTACAACTCCCGTATGGGCGCCGTGCGCAGCCCAAATGAGTGGCGTTACATGTTCGGTGTCCTCAACGTCGGGATTGGTATCCTCTCGCTCCAAAAGCAACTTTACTACCCCTTCATGTCCACGCATCGCCGCCCACCCGAGCGCTGTTCGGCCATGTTTGATGTCGGCGATGTTCGGGTTGATATCCTCTCGTTTGAATAGCAACTTTTGTACTCCCTGTTTCCCACCTTCAGCAGTCCACCAGAGTCGCGCTCGGCCATATCTGATGTCCGCAAAGTTCAGATTGGTACCATCTCGTTCCAATACCAACTCTACAACTCCCTCATGCCCACGGTCAATAATCCAAAAGAGTGGTGTTAGGCCATATTCAGTCTCGGCAGTCTTGGGATTGATATCTTCTCGTTCCAGTAGCAACCTCACTACCCCCTCATGTCCACCCATCGCAGCCCACACAAGTGGCGTTCGACCATATTCCGTTCCGGCAATGTTCGGATTGATATCGTCTGGCTCCAATAGCAACTCTACTACCCCCTCAGGTCCACCCGTTGCAGCCCATGCGAGCAGCGTTGGGCCAGGTTTAGTGTCTGTACTTTTGGGATTGATATCCTCTCGTTTCGATAGCAACTGTAGTAATTCCGCATGCCCAGCCCACACAACCCGCCCGAGTGGTGTCCAGCGAAATTCTATGTCCGGAGTGTTCGGATCGATATCCTCTCGCCCCAATAGCAGCTTCGTGGCTCCCTCATGCCCGCACTCCGCAGCCCACAAGCGTGCTGTTAGGCCACATTGGGTGACCGCACCGCTTGCATCGATAGAGCAGTTGAAATTACCAGGATTAGTCCAGTGTAGATATGTTTTGTGGTCCATGATATATCCAAAGTGTTGGGTGAACATAGATATGCTATCGCGGTAACAATGGCAGCCATGCTGGAGGTTTTATGGCAAGCAGGCTGAACAAAAGAGGGGTCGGCTGCAACTGCTTAAATGACCATGAAGTCACTTTCCGCGGAGTGAACACCACCTCATCGATCACTGAGATATGAACTCAACGTCATAGAACACTACCCCCATACTAGTGATGGTGTAAGTTTCTTCTGCTAGTTTCTCTCACGGTATCGCTTATCCTCAGGTGTTTTAGCTAACAAAATGAGACAACGGCCCTAGTTGTAGGAATACTGAAATGGTAAAGTGCATCTCAAAACCAAACTGTAACCCTGCCCAGGTGTGTGAAACGAAAGAACACAAACCAAGTGAAAACATGGCCCGAGCATATAGCTCCCCAGAACATATTATACACGTAGAGTTCAGCCATTTGACTTATGGTAGAGTGCCCATTCATTCGAATAGGCTCTTCGTTTCCCTGTTACATTTTGAATGGTCTTGATTGGGTGGCCTTTGGATTTTTGGTAAGGCATTTCAGTGGCCATGGTAATGTGACAACCATTCATTGCTAACCCCGAGGGCCGGAGTAGATGCACTCGCAGTCCGGGTCATTGAGGTTCAGAGCTTTCAGCGCTAGGTTGCAACCGTGGCTCCCCGGTGAATTTAACTGGCCTTAAAGCCCGAGCATGATCTATACCATAATAGGAACTGGTAGAGACAACCGGTGCGTAATACTCAGAAGGAGGTGTAATCCATGCCTCCGTGCTCCATGAAATATGTTCCATGAATCTATGACGCAGGCCGTCACTGAATGATCAAGTTGTAGTAATGATGTCACAATAAAGTTTTGAAAAACCGTTTAGGCAATTTTCTCCTCACCATTTAGGCGCAACAGTCAACACCTAACCCCTGGAAGAATACAAAACTTAAAAACATCTATTTATACGTGAGAAAATCGTAGTTTACTCAAGTCGCCGGATTGCTCTGTCACTTCCTATTATGGAATCGCTCATCCTCGGATATTTTAGCCAATAAAATTTGTTGGGAAACAATAGTTGCGTCTTAGCTCAGAGAGCTCACTACCTCAAGAACCAAGACCAAGACTACATTGGCTTCAGACTCAGGCAAGACAACAAGCAGCGATCCCTGCAAGAGAGTTCGCGATGCCACAGGGTCCTACTCGTATTCTACTTCTAAAGAGAGCTGTGGTTTTAGCATTAAATGGGCATGCCGGACTTTGTTTCGATGCAATAGCCATTAAGGTTCACGTTGATGCTCTGACGGCAAGAAGAATCGTTAAGTTATCTGAAATTTACCTTGTGAGCTTACCCAGGTCCTCGAACACACATAATACATGTAACTAGAGTCATGGTCTTGTTTTAAGGTGTCTTTTCTCATTTCCTTATTGACGCAGCAGTGATCATTTGATTGATTTAATTGGCTAAAGTATCCGAGGATCAGCGATTCCATAATAGGAAGTGACAGAGCAATCCGGCGACTCGAGTAATGGGTGTCGCCCGATCATCTTCCCGCGCCAAAAAATATTTCACGAAACCCGTTTATTCCAACGCTGGTTACCATACATGCACCCCCTCCGAGTAGACTTGATAATTGCAGGAGAATGTAAAACAAGCTCGCAGAGATTCGTAGCCTCGAGTGCTGGATTAAAGTGTTCAGTGTGATACTTGGTGACCTTGTCGGGCGGCGATGGTGTGGACTCTCATAGTGTTAAGTAAGCAACGGCAATTTTGTGCGGTTGCCATTCATTGAGTAGGTGCTTTGCTGTGCCCTAGCCGGCTGTTACTTGCGCGCGTCTATTACCACGCCTTAGGAGGGCATGACGCGGTGTACCTGAAGCGCGGCAAAAATTGCTTAGGCCCTGTTTGGCTGGGATGGTTCCATTCCGTTGTCCCATACAAATGACCGTTTCAAAATGGTGATGGGCGTTTTCACAGTAGAAATGGTCGCCTAACGGAATGGAACTATCGCAACTAAACAGGGCCTTAGCCCACTCATCATTTCCTTTTCTTACCATTCACCAACCTTACTATTGCCACTTTCTCAGTCCACGTCCACCTTTTGCTTTACCGAGCAAGAGCACCCCCTCTTTCTTCATTATTCCCCCCACCACTACCAAGCGCAATGTCTGACAATCAACCCAAGTGCCGGTATGTTTCACCCGTTGAACATCGCATTTCCTCCCCTAATACTCATTTGCTAACAAGCTATTGGATCTGTCTTGAACCACCGCTCTTGTTCCTGCCAAGCGTAAGCATGAAGGCCACTGGCCAATCCCAACGCAGTCACAATCTCAACCGATAATAGTGACCTCTCTTGGGATGAAAATATCAAGCCTATTAAGTGTAAGTATTTTCAAAATTCAACCAATTTTTCAAAGTGAGAGTGAATCTACAGGAACCAATAATTGCAAAGGAAATAGAAAGGAAGAAAGCCACCATAATGAAAAGAAACCCAAACATCCAACTTCAATCCCCTGTCCTCTTCCACAG
>Ga0307507_10006813_pt1 | contig 17107 bp, 5 predicted proteins | sample 7_EM_MG_FD_207223 | JGI IMG/M metagenome (GOLD analysis project Ga0307507, IMG submission 207223) | Populus trichocarpa ectomycorrhiza microbial communities from riparian zone in the Pacific Northwest, United States - 7_EM | ecosystem: Host-associated > Plants > Roots > Unclassified | place...
ATAAGAAGTTCTTTACTTTAAGTAGTATAATATCTACTACTCTAGCTTCCTTAGTAGATAAAGTCTTTTTAACTTTTAAATTTAAGGTTAGTATTAGCTTAGGGTAAAGTTAGTCCCCTATCTTCCGAATTATATTTTAGGCGTTAATTCTCTAAGTATATTTATAGTTATTTTGTTGCGCGGGAAACTGCATCAGGAAATGGAGGCTTCCTTTACGGGCAAGGCGCCCTTGCTTGTTGACCCCGGCCAAGCCAAGAATGCCCCTTGACCTCAACCATAAAAGGCCATTTCTCTTGCTGCTTTTCCTCTTATCCTCCATCTTTCCTTTCTCCTAATGCTGCGCCTCCTCCTTTTCTTGCTGCTAGTCCCTGGCATGGTCGCATTAAGGCATTTCTGCCGTCCCTTTAGCGCTAATGCGTATGTAAGTCCAGCCTGCTCATTGCTTTATTCCCCTATGTCTTAGACTAATAATTAATATAGTTAACTGTAGCCTTTCTAATAGGCGAGTCTCCATTCTACGGTAATATATAGATGGTTTTAGCCTCCTCTCCTAATTCCCGCCTCTGGAGCTAATGGCTTCAATTTTTGTTAAGCTCTTTTAGCGCCGCCTCTGTTCGCTAAGCGCGTCTATATCCTCACAATTCTGTTCTCTCTCCTATATACACCCTCTCTCCTTTCGCCTTCTAGATAACGCTGGTCCGCAACCATCCCATAGGAAGGGGGTTAGGGGAATTCCGCAGTTACCAGCCGCATCAGCACTATTATCTTATTTAACTCTACCGCATATCTCCTTCTAAGGCAGGGAGAGACAGGCATACCGCATCGCCCCCCTTAAGGGCTTAAGCGAGCTTATATCGCACTTATTTTAGCTAACCTACGCGCTATTTTCTTACCTGGGATATGCTGTTGGTTAGACGGCCCGCTTTAGCATTTACTAATAGCTGAAGCTACCTGCATTATAACTAGTATACCTACTAGGCTACCTAGCGGAAAATTAGCTGGACGTTGCCGATTTAAGCGACCACCTTATACGGGGCTGTGTTAGGTATTATTTAAACGGATATTACACAGAGCGTTGCCTAAGTGGCCATGCATACCTGCCTAGCAGTATAGTTGCATTAACACGGATGTTTTAGAGACGCCGCTTAATCTATTGGTTTAGGGCTAAGGGGCTATTAGCTCTGCCTAACTACTTAACAGTAGAGCGGTAAAGGATTAACAATCTGGCCTTCTAAGCCATAGGGCTATAGTGGGAACCACCTAGATTAAAATTAGAAGGTTGCAGCTTTTAGGCGCATAATAGATTAGCGGCACCGCGGCACAACTATAAAGGAATCTCTAACACCAGCCAGCCATATCAGGAGGGCGAGCATTATATAACACCTATACAGCACCCTATACAGTCCTTTACCCAGCGCATTTATGCATCTGCACACAATCACCGTGCAAGCGGCAGGCGTATCCATCACTAGGCTATTAGCATTGGAGAGCCCCGCCTACTACTAACAAGGACACTACCTTCTTCCATTATAGATAGCTCGCAACACGCACGCATAAGCGGGGCTTCACATTCTGTTAATATAAGCGGCGCAGAAGATTAGCTGGATCGGCATTATTAGGAAGTAAATAGACACGTTAGCACTGCCCTTTACTAAAAAACAAGGGTGGAGAATTTAAGCCACCAACCTCCTAATAAGGGGCTAGATGCGACGGCTGTGTTAGAGCTAAGTATGCCAGCTTAAACGGGCGGATATAGTTCAATCGCAATTTGCTAAGGGTGTTAATTAGGCGCCGGAATTCAAGCCCTTACAAACCTTACTCTACGAACAGAAATTGACCCCGGTATATGCTAGAGGCGTACGCATTAGATGCTTTAATTTAATAGGAGGCCCGGACGGGGGGCAAGGGGTAGGGGGCAATAGGTAAGAACTAGCGGCAAAGAGAGAACTAACATGCACTTAAAAAGACCTTTAATCCCCCCCCCCCAAAGCTTTTAAAAGCTATAAAGCAATAGCAACTTTAATAATAATAATGTTGGCATTATCTCAATCTTTATTTCGTATCCCTTACAAAATTTCGCTTAATAAGAACAATTTCTACACTAGTCCCCCTAGAAGATCAATAGCTTTATCTTAGCACTATGCAATTACAGCCCCTAAGAGCGCGAGCAGCAAACCTAAAAAAAGAAATAGAGGAGTACCTCTTTTCCCCCCAAAAAGCCAAGAAGCATTGGAAGCTTGGGCACTTAATAGTATATTATTCCACTTAGGGCCTTAATTTGGAGATTCCATCTAATAAAGCGCCTGTAGACCCTATATATGATTACAAGAAAGCTTATAACAAGTATTATAAGAATAATAAGGATGACGAGGACAACGAGGAAGATTTCTATAGGGATAGAAATGACAGTTAAGTCTCTAGGGGAAGTAGTTAAGGTAATTATCCTAATAATTACCCCACTACTCTCCCTCTTTCCCTAGTAGTTCCAAATATATAGTTTTAACAACTAGTAGTAAATCTAATAGTTATTAAAGACGATACCGCCAATCTGGACTTAGAAGCTGAGGGCGATAAAGCTAGTAACGCTAATAATAAAGCCAACAAAGTTAACAAAGCTGGTAAAGCCAATAACCGACCAATGCCTTATAAATTGGGTATGTGCTTCCCCCTTTAATCTACAATAGCCTTTTCTAATAATTAGTAGATGACGGGAATAACAGCAGTAATAGGGACAATAAAGACAATAAGGAGCTACCTTTATTAGAAGCGCTAAAAGAGGAGGTATACGCACCTATATATAATTATACCACACCTTTAACGCTAGACGGCAATTAAACGGATAATTCAGCTAAGGGGCGTCGCATTAGAACTGCTCCGCGGTTTAGGCAGGAGCTTAGAATATTAATAGCTGCTAGTTAAGAGTCTTTAGGAGCTAAGAAGTTAAAAAAGCAAAGGTCCGATTAGCTTAATTAACTAGATAGCATTAATTATATCTCTAATACTTCTATTAGTAAGAGCAGTGAGAGCGTACAACCTAGGAAGTAATGAAGGTTACCTACTTCCCGGAGGACCACGCCTTCCAGCTCTCCCACCCTTAGCCTTAACAACAGTAACGGTATTAAGGAGCGAGCGGTCTCTGCGCGGCCTACCAGCTCCTCCCCTCGGCACTATATATCTCCTCGCGATACTGGACCACCAGAAGATAGGGCTAATAACAGTTATAATTATATTTTAGACAATCTTGTTAACGGCTTAGCTAAAGAAAGCAATAATAAGGACGGCGAGAACGTTATGGATAAAGGCAAGGCCGAGAACTACAGCAACAGAAGTAATGACAGTAATAATACAGATAATGACAACTCTAGGGACAGTAACAGCAGTAATAGCGATAAGGGTAACAAGGCCCGCCAGTATATAGGGCGGTAAGGATTACCAACCCCCATCACTAGTTAATTAAAGATAAAGCATACCGCGAATTATTATCTCTAGTGGTCTCACCATTCCCCTTTAATTTTATCTACGTATGCATCTAACCAAAGCACTGCGCTTACTAGCAATTATTATAAGCGGGTTATATCCCCTATATATAATCGCCTCCGTACCCAAAAACCGCTGCTAAGCTCTGCCTCTAGCTCTAACTCTAATAAAGCAATACTAGGAGCCGCCTCAAATGCTAATTTAGAAGAAATTTTAATCCAAGCAGCTTTTAGGCGCCAGGAAGACAGGTTATATATACTAGATATCCTTCCTTAACGATTCCGCTTACTAAATAACCTAGTTAAGCAGCCTTAAAAGCCAAAGCACTAAGGATCAAAGCCCCAAAAGCTAAGGTCCAGAGTAAAATTCACAAAAGAGGAAGATGCGCTGCTTATTAAGTTAAAGAAGGAGCAGAATCTTTTATAGCAACGAATTAAAAACCACTTTCTAAAAAGAAGTCCTAAATCACTGTAGGCGCATTATTATTCAAAATTAAAGGCCCGGTCTGCTGTGCAGAAGAAAAGGGGCCGGCCTGCTAGGCAGAAGAGACGGCAATGACCGTAGCCCTTCCTTTTTTAGCTCAAATGTTCTATTTAGGGCCTAGTTCTATTTCTAGTTTAATCTATTTTATAGCGGATTTCTTGTAAAGTCTCATAACTTCCTATTTAAGAAACTTAGCCTCTATAAACTACATATAATAAACTAGTAGGCTAGCGGGCAGGAAGTTAAAATTTAGTACTAGGAAGAGGTAATATAAGGCTATACTAGTATAGCCAGAGGCCTGCCAACAATACTATTCTACATAATCGTCCTATACGTGATATTGGAACCTAACCAAGACAAGTACAAAATCTCTAATAATTACAACTACTATAAACTCACACCCGCCTTTAAGTAATACATTCTCAGTCCTGCCTATATAGCGCTACTTGCTTCCATTTCGTTGCTTTATAAGGAAACATATCCACATAATGCTGCGCGCATAACTATCGCGTTCTTCCGGGTAACCATCTTAAGATATCCCGCCATTCCATGCCTCCCTTATATAGGCTTATAAGGAGTGTCTCTTTATTAGCTGTCCATTGCTCCACCGCTTTAGGCCTTAGACTATTGTATTAGTGCTCACATTACCATGGTGTTTTATATAGAAAATGCTTTGCGATTTCCTTCCATGGCTTTTTTTTTTTATATAGGGTTAGGAGGAGAGCCTCATTCTTCTCTAGCCACTTGTCCTGCTTCTTAGGAGCAGTTAGGTTTTAGAGGGTTTTATTTATAACTATAATCTTTATAACGTATTAGTAAAAGAAAGGACAAGACTATAGACTTATTTAAAACAGGAACTAACTAGTAATAGCTATTAAACCTCTATTAAATACAAGTCTAGTATGCCAGGTTTTTTGCTATTCCATTAAGACCTAAGATGTAAGCAAGATTAGGAGAATAAGCATAAGACGTATATATCTAGCTCCTGAATATAAGCTGGCGAATATAGCACCTATCTAGCAATATGCACGTATTGGCAACCGAGCGACCTTAAATAGCATACAATTGAATATTCTTCGTCTGTCCATTCTTTATGTGCTCCAGCGGCAAGAAAAATTTGGTTATATTTATTCTGACAAGCCCATACACTTCTTTTAAGGTTGGAAGCAACCCTATCCCAACTATTATCGCCCTTAAAAGTCACATTTATTAATTATAATCGGTCTCCAATAGTCCAATTCGCCTAATCATTTGCTAGACAATGCGTAAAAGGCTTTCTGTTAGCTGCTAGTAATAGGTATAGTTTCTAAATAGTTTAATATAGTAAGTTAATTAATATCGTTAATGCTAAACTAGAAGACGCCGAACTGGGTAATATTATTAGCGCTAAGCGGGTTAATACTAATAATAGTAGATCGCACTGCCAGAGTAATTAATAGTTGAAATAGCCCTCCATCTATATAGAATTGTTAAGAGGGAAGGAGGAAGTATTAGTTAGGGGTATAGGGACATTTAACAGAACGCACCCTTTAATAGAGCACCACGCAGCTAATAAAGATAATAACGCCACCATCACAGGTTTCTTCTGCTGTATATACTATAATTTTAAGGGTCTTATACACATAAACGCGAATTTATATTATAGTGCAAATGGGTCTAAAGACGTGGGGACTTTAAATTTAATTATATACCGAAATCTCAACACCCTCTAATCTAGATATAAATAACTACTGTTAAGACTCTATACCAGGTAGACACGGCCTCTAAAAGATAACTCTCTCTACGCCTTCCTCCTTAATATACCACTCCAAGTTTTTAAGAATGTCTTGCATTAGAGTCTACAATTTAATTAGAATAGATACTATAGGAGATATTAAACGTACCTAGAATATAATTGCGTTAGGGTAATCCCATAAATATTTAAATAATAAAGCTAAATAGATAGTATCCCATATTTAATGTCCTTTAGTTCTTTCCCAAAGAAGACAAAGAATCTCCTTTTTAGTCTTAGGGAAAAGATTAATTAAGTTAAAGGAGAGGTTACGCACAGTTCTCCCATCTAGGTAAATGCAAAGAATTTTATACTATATAGCCTCTGCCGGTTCGATGGGGCGTTGGTATTATAGGCCTATAGAAAATTCCTTTGGATATGCTTTTTGCTGGCCTTTTAGGCCTACAGTGATTTGTTCATGCAATGGAACAGTGCTTTAACATAAAGTGGTTAAGCTAGGATGCCTTTCTAATGTTATTAAAGGCGCTCTTTCCAGATCCGTACCGATAGGTTATAAGGCGCTATATCTAGAATCTCGATCCCTGCTGTAGGCTACGAAAGCCATGAGAGGCTGCCAAATATACTACTTTAAGACTAGTAGGATCCAGCGAATTGCGGCTTAAAAGGGCGAGCCAATTGTCTAAGAAGCAGCATCCATATTAAAGAGTAAAGTGGCCGCAAATGGCTAACAGAAACGGGACAGACCAGGGAATAGTTTAAAAGGAGCAGTAAAAATAGTGAAGTTAGGGCAGTAACAAATAAGACCTGTAGAAGAAAGCGACAAGGCAACTAGTATAGTGGACAGTAAAGGCAATTATGCATCCCTAGCGTAATGGGGCGAAATTAGCTTTATATATTACTTATCCCTACCTTACACCCTTAAGATCCAAAGCATTCTTAGGTTTATTAAGGCGTTCTAGCCTATAATTCTTACGGGACGCATTATTACATCGTTAAAAAGAAAATTAACGGAAGCTTCTGGACTTTACGGCAGGTAAGCTACGTCCAATTAGCTAGGGAGATGGCTACACATTCTCACTTTAATTAGCTATTTAGTTTTTCATCTTAGATCTTTAGAGGAGCACGAGTCATAGTAGTGGGTTTAGTACAGAGTGGCGTCTTAGGAATAACAAGGCAAGGGGGCCAATATACGCCAAGCTAATATTATAGGGGGGTTTTGTTGTAATTGTAATAAAACCCCCCTGTAACGTTTCCTGCTTCTTCCACTCTTACACCTAGCTATCTTCTTTTATCAGGTTAAACAACCTAATGGGCTTATAATACTTATGTCTTAGCAGCAGGGTAATAAGACGCTTATTAGCGCTATGGTAATTCTGTTCTATAGTCCTTTCTTACCCAAGGCTAATTATTCTTTGCTATAGGAGGGAGAAGCAATCCTTCCTAATACATTCTTATAGCTAGCTTATACTATTAATTCTTGTTCTTCTATAGGTTTACCTTCTAATACTCCTTTCCTAAGGTGTTACTTACGCGTAATAGTTATTGTTAGATAAGCTTAAGCGGGTTATACAATACCTACACTTTATTAGCGAAACTGAAGAAATCAAAGTTCTTAATAGGGCAGTAGAGAATTTCCTAGAAGCTTTCTCTATCGGACATACCAATCAAACAGAGGCGCTCAGCTTAAGTAATACTTTAGCAATTCCGGGGGTTTGGAAGACTTTAGCAATCTTAATAGCCCCAAAAGCTCTAGCAGCTTTAGCAACTCCAATAACTCTAGAGGCTTAGAAAGGTCTGCGTGACTTCTTTTTATTATTTCTAGTTCCTAAGGAAATCCTATTTCCTAACGGACGCCCTGCCCCGCTTCGCGGAGGAAACTTAGTCTATAAGAAAGCAAAAACCCCGCTTTATAAAAGTAGAGAAGCAAAACCAGAGACCTTACCACAAACAGCCGTGCAGCGACTTATTACTGTTAGCGTAAAAATTCTATCCCTAAACCCAAATGACTTGGATACGTTTTGTTTACTCTATAATCTGGCTAAGGGCGGATCAACTAAAGCCTTATAGGAACCATATACCGGACCAGTAGGAGATAATAATAAGCTTATAATTTATAACCTAGCTAACGTTCTTAAGAATAACAAAAATCTAGTTAGCTGTAGGTTAATAAAGTCAATCCTGTCTAAGAGGATAGATATCATAGTAAAGCAATTAAAGGAGGTAAAACAGAAGCTCAAAAATGGCGAAAGCCTTAGGAGTATAGCAAGGAAGTCAGTCTATCCTTTAGGAGGAGAAGCATTGAAATATAACAATATTACTGGCCAGAAATGGAATCTTTTCAAACCTAGGGTGCGCATTAGTCTCGGCAACATAGACTATAGTACAATATTAGTTCTTCCTTAGGCCTTTACTATATCAGTAATTAACTCTTAATAGTATCGAGAGGCATATAACCTTGGGAGAATTTTTTGTCTTAAATGCTTGGCTGTAGACCCAACCGCAATACCTAGAATGGATGGAGTTGGCTTCTTTAGAGAAGCAACTAAAGGATACATATCTCGGTTGCGCTAATACTAACTTAATAAGTCAACCCGAAGCTTAGAACGCCCCTTAAAGCTCTAGTAGAGCAAAAAGGCCGGCGGAAATTAAGCACTCCCAAAAAAAGCACCCTAAATTAGACAGTTCCTTGCCACCTAGTATAGAGGAGGAAAGTACGCCTGTCAAAATCTCTTAGGATTATCCCGACGTATATTAGGATCTTCCGTTAATTCCCCCTAGGCTCCTTTAGTGTCATCCCAATATATATCAAGAGCTTCCGTCAATTTCCCCCAAGTTCCCTTAGGACGATCTTAATATATATCTAGACCTTCCGCTAATCCATTTTAAGGACTATCTTAATATTTATTAGGACCTTCCTAAGTTCTTTAACCCTTTTAATATATATTAGGACCTTCCGCCAATCCAATCCAAGTTTATTTAGGACCATCTTAATATGCACCTAGGCCCTCTATAAATTCCCACCTGCATAAACAGCACGGTAATAAACAATACAGTCAATTACTACGCTACGGTCCCCCACGCACAGTATAACAGCCATCACAGCCCGCAAGATCCATTACATTCTACCGTTCTTATCGGGGGACCTCCCGCATATTTGGAATACCAATCCAACCCTTAAACTATAACGGCTACTACAAGGCAGTAACTTTGCAAACCTATACAGATATATAAGCGGTTCCACCTCCATACCCTTTAAAAATCTGCGGCGTGTTGTATAAAGCACCTAATATCTCACTACTCTTCAGCTAAAAGGATTCGTAGTCTACTAAAACCTTAAATTTTGGTAGTCTATTACTTAAACCCAGCGGCCCAATGGCTAATATCACTACAGCCTTGTTCGCACTCTATACGGGCATATATGGACGGGGAGTCTGTAGATTGTTATATTATACCAAAGTTGACTTTTCAAGTAAAACGGCATTGGGGGTTGTGGTTAGGATTATTATAGCAATAGTTCTAGCTTTCTAGTTTATATTTGTTAGTATACTATTATACCTCTTCTGGCGTTAGTACTAACCTCTAAGTATAGATTAATATATTTATCTGTTATAGTTACGGCGGGTATAATGCGGAAAGGTATATTAGATATCCTTAAAGAGGAATTCTCTTGGTTTTGTATCGCTATATAGGCTGTTAAATTATCTATATCTTTACTGTCGATGCTAGAAGCTATCTGTGGCCTAGACATTACTAAGTTAAAGGTACAAGTAGCGGACATAAGTAAATAAAAGCTATTTGGTGGGGCTGATTTCCGATCAAGTAGGGCCCACATAACACCGCCCGTTCTTAAGAAACGTAATCGCACCAATGCATCAACGCACCTTATGGAAGAGATGCAGGCAACTTATAGAAATTGTCTCAATATTTACAGATAAAGGGAATGTGCTATAGACTGTATATAAATATGTGTCCTCTGGTCCTATATAAAGAGGCCACTAGACCTCCACTCCTGTCATTATTACTTTAACCTCACCTAGCGCTTTTACCCCCCAAGAATAATATTGCGATGAAGCTGCCGGAAATTATAAAGGACAATTTAATTTTTAGACCAGATTATCCTCCTGTTTCTCCTTAAGATTTCCCATAGGGCTTTTATAAACTTGATACTGATTATGATGGTGTTAAGGTAAAAGATACTATATACCCTTTATATTAGTCTAATAGTTCTATAGGTTAAAGATATTTTTGCTCTCTGCTATACACGGCAGTGCTAGCACTATAGCTCGCACCTATATTACGGCGAATGTATCTTTTTAGGGATATTTAATTCTGATGGTTTGGTAGTTAAATGTACGGTATTCTTAGGTAATCTCGTACTTATAAAAGGCGGGCCAGAAATAATTGAACAGGTAGAACGTGAGGTAGAGAATGGGAATGATTGGCTTTAGATAAAAAATGCCCCTTCTTCTTAAAAATTCTTTAAATAGGTCTCCGTTGATGACGAACTTAAGCAAGCTAAGGTAAATATTATAAAGAATATAGATTTTTATAAGTTAACAGTTTTATAGGTCTTAGACATAATTGGTTTCCGCCCTACTTTAAGCGTTTCCCCCCTATACGGGAGACAGTTCACCCTACTTGGGATTTTTCTTTTAAACGGGTCGCAGAAGCTAGGCAAAATGCTATTAGATGCAGTTAAAAAGATAGAAAACAGAGAGGAAGTTATAGAATAGGTAAAGCGTAAGCTGCAGCGTCGTAAGGACGAAGACTTAGCCGGGTAGATGTTGTCTTTAAGTTTTACTTAGCCAATGCAGGAGCTACCTTTGTAAGGAGGATGTCTCTCTGTCAATTTTGCTCCTGTGACAACAAAGCCTATGTGGTAGGCTGTAGCGTGGGCAAATCGCTCGTGGATCTAGGAACAGGAGAACGGAAGCTACAATAAGGTCTATAGTGTTGAAATAGTAAAGGGCTTCAAAGGGGCGGCGAAATCCCGGTGTCTAGCTAACTAATCTATTATTTACCCTAGACTTTAGACGCTATTCTTAGATAAGATTAGTATTTGTTAGATAACCAGGCTGGCGGAAAAGATATATATAATACTGCTCTATAAGGAAGAAACTAAGGGGTTTGGTAGCCCAAGAAGATATCTATATAATAACCCGTGCTCTGTCACGTAACCTATTATATACACGTCATTGACCTTAAAGAGACTGCCCAAGTACCCCCCCTACTAATAGTATTTATGGTAGATGTACTAACCCTATATCATCCAGATCTAGTTAGCGCGAATAGCAATACAGATTCTCTAGCGTTTGCTATTTATGCTAGTCTAGTTATAGGCTAGCGATAGAGAATGCAAGGCTGAAACTACGTTTATAACCTGGCCAGCTAATTCGAATTACGTAACACAAATAAAACCGAGCGGCAGTCCGAATAATATAAAGTCGGGCGTTTTATAATTGATTAACTTATATATATGACGTAAAGGCGCATAAACTGGCTATAGTTAATTTGCCTTATAAATAACAACAAGCCACAAGAATCCAATCCTTAAAGATATTTTAGTTGGTGGAGGGGCTATATACATCTGGTGACTCCAATCCCCTAGACTACGGCCAATGCACAGCTGAAATGCGCATTATAGTAAACGCCTTACCCGTTGTTTAGCTGGTGGCCTAATCATACACGTAATATTCTACGCTAGAAAGCTTTAATGGTGGGGTAGGGTAAATCCGGCCGCAACTTAGCCTAAGGTAGCCGCCTGGCAATTCTTTTATATAAGCCTTCCCGTCGGGTACTAATGCCTAAGCAGCTATAAACCTATTAACTGCAGCAACACCTCTATTTTCCCTTATAAATTTCCTTTAACCCTACTTCGCTAATTATTTGCAGCGTAGTTCCGCAAAGCCGCTCTCTGTTTAAGCCTATAATTTACCTCTTTTTATATTTCTCGTGTTCTGTCTCTCGCAGTTATCTAGTAATTCTATTCTTGCCATTAAGGTAAATATTAGCTTAGCCATTCTACCCCGCGTAGCATGCGCCTAATAACTTACATCTTCTATAATAGTTATGCTTTAATGCGTATGTGCTTTGCGGCCTTTTATTCTAAAACAAATTCCTAAATTAGCCGCTATTCCTCCTTAGACTACTATCCGTGATTAAAAACGCTTTGCAAAAGATAACATTTACTTAATATTTTAAGTCTATAGAATACCTCTCCTTTATAGCTACCAGTCCCGCTAACTTGCGCGGTTGCACTTCTAGCTATACGGATTATGTCCGCTAAGGCTAGGGATAAGGCGCTTAGTGGGGAATAGGAGGAGATTAGAGGTTATAAATTTGAGATAATAGAGGAGATGACTATAACATTTAAAGGTAGATTATGCAATATTCTAGATGGCGAAGAGAAGGTAGTTAACGAATTAGGTATAAAAGATGGATAAGTAACAAGAGAGGTTCTTACTAGGTATTAATGTTATATAATAAGGGCACGGATTAAGTTTAAAAAGAGGTAGTAATAAGTGGTAATCCAAAGCGATATATATTATTTATTTATGGATAAGAGGCAATCTCTAGCTTCTTTTATAGCATTTTTCTAAAACTCTAGAGTATTTAGGTCCCCCAAACCAAATAAATTAAAGATGTTCTATCTATCCTTATGGCCAATCCTAACTAACAAGAGAGCGTCCTCCTTGGGCTTTTCTGGCATGTATATAGATAGGCAATTTATAACTACTAGTCCTCCTATCTCCTTTTCCTTTCTCTATAAATTGCTTGTCTTTATCCTGGTGCGAAATGGCTTAGGGAGGTTTTTAATTATATGGCGCCTTATAAATGAGAAAGAATAGTACTGGCCCTATCCTGGCAATACTGGATATCCTATTAATGTTAACTATAGGCGATATCTTATTAAGGGTCGTTTATAGACTTGGAGTCTGCTGTGATTCTAACCAGAGACGCTTTAATAATGGTTTATCTATAACTTGACGATACGCTAGCATAGTGGCGCTGGAAGGACTTTTAGGAGAGGTGTTTATCTTAGATAAGCATTAAACACACTAGATTTTAGAGAGAGGTGTTTAACCCTTTTTTTTTTAGTTATTAGACGAGAGGGTGCTTTCTTTGCGCGGTAAATCTCCCTCTAAGATAAATAAGTAGCCAGTTAATAAGAGTCCAAGACTGGCATACCAAGCGTTTAATTCGCGTCTTGGGAAAGTAGAGCTTTAGAATGCCTCTCCGGTAACTAAGTGTTTTTAATTAGTGTTAAGTGTTCCTCTAGTAAGAATTATTAATAATTCATTTAAAATAAAAGGTCTTTTATACCCGTGGAAAGATTGACGTCTAAAAGAGGATGTTTTTAAGATAAAGTACTCCTTGCGTCTAGATACGTTTCATAAGGTTATGGACTAGAGGCTAGTAAATGCGTCTTAGATAAAGGAGGATGCGTGCTTTGCAATCGGCCTTGCTCTGTTAAGAATTAGTAATGAAGTCATTTAGGATAGAAGAGTTTCCCTATTAGTGGCGATAGTTACCTGTGAAAACCGACTTTTCTAAGACGACGAAATTAAAGTGCTAATTAAATTGGCCTTATAAAGTTTCTTCACAACCACGGCCAGTCCTAGTGGGTGCGGGGCAGTCTCCCACCAACTTTAAATTTTAGGTAAGCGGGTCTAAGGCGCTATTTTACTTAGCTTTAAGATGGATACTGCTAAGGTAAATAAGAGGAACACTTTAAGACCCAAGGATTGGAAAACGTCTACTAAAAGTTCGCGTGCTCGTAGCCTCACACTACGACGTGACGATAATCGCTTTGCTAAACTTTCCGCATCCTCTCCTAGTAAATTGCAATATAATTTAAATACAGAATCCTGGTTTAAGAGTAATAAACTCGTCTTGTTATTAAATATCGCTAATTCTTTTCCAAGTTTTTTAATTAGCCAGTTATTCCATTCTGTAGATTTTAAGGATATAGTGAAATTAAAGACGGACAGATGGGACGGGGACAAGAAGGACAAAAGGGGACGAGAAGGACGGGAAGGACGGGAAGGACGGGAAGGAGATTTAAAGGACAGGGCAGGGCGGGACGGGCAGGACGGGACTAAATATGGCGGAGCCTAGCGAGTTTAGACCAATCGCGGCGGCACGCCTATAGTTATTCCCATTCCGCATATAACCTTCACTTTAATCAAGACATTTACTTAGCTTCTATGCATTAGGTCCACAGAATTTATACAGCCTAGATAGGTAATAGGGCCCTAATTATATTCCTTTCCGCATCATTTCTAGTCAAACAATATTAGACAGCTATAAGCCTCTACTGTATATACAACTGCGTGTCTATTGTATCTCCTTCCACGTCGCTCTAGTGCCGGAACTGAGATACCAAATATGAGCCACGGCTCTGTTTCTGTAGTCACGGCGGGATTATACACCTTTACTTAGTTAAGTTCTGTACCACGTTAGAAGTAATATTAACATAGCGTCTCCTAGGATAAATAGGGGGAAGTATTTATATGGCATAAAGCGGGTTCTAGTGAACATTTGCGGTATAGTAGTAGCTTAGGTCCTATTAAAGGGTATAAAAGAAGGCGGATCTTTTAAAGAAATAATACTATCTATACTTAGCTCCTCACTCTAATTTTCCTCTAAAGACTGGTACTATTGACCTCCTCTAGCTACCTCTTTAATCTTATACTTTAAATTAGCTCTACCCTTTAAGCAATATGTAGACTATATTAAAGACCCTAAATACTCCTCTAAGTAGCCCTACTCTATTACTAGCTTAGCAGCCCCTTACTCTCTAGTATGCTCTGCAATTCCTAGAGCTGTTAAAGGTAGCTATAGTAATAAATACGTTGTCTACCTCTACCTCTACCTTAGGAGGCCTAGTTGTTGAGCTACTAGCCCCAGAAGACCCTAAAACTAAAGCGATATTGCGAGCCTCTAAGTTAGAGTACAAGACGGTGAACAAAGTGTATGTCTTTATAGTTGTGCATATATAGTCCTACTGACACTATTCTTTATAGTTGGGATGAGAAAGCTTATTAGTACAAGATTGCTAAGCCAGTGGCCCTAATAGGAGAGGTTAATAAACTGGACTAATATATGTTTGTTAATCGTATTTAAATTAGTAGGTATAATACTCTTTATAAGTGTCTTTGATTACTAAAGATGAATCACAGATAAGAAAACCAAAGACTCTACGTTTTACGTTAATATTAAGTCTAAGGGGTTGCGAGACGTTCTAAGGAAGGTTCTTAAAGATATCCGCGGGATCTGCCTAAGAGAGGACAAGCCTTTGGTGCGGAAAATCTCCGCTATTAAAACTTATTGGCTTATACCGCGTATAGGTTAAATAGAACCTCCTATATAATTTTCTTCTAGAACTGGAATTGTATTAAAGTAGCATAAACGTTAACTCTAAGAACGAAGTGTATTTGAAACATTTAGACCTCTTAATTAGCTTTATTAAAACCACCTATGCGTCTATAACTGAACGCCTTAAACCCCTTCTTAAGAACCATAAAATCACGTATAATCTACTCTAGGCTCTTTTTAAGCCGAATTTGGAGGTCTATACTACCTATCCCGGTACCGGCGAACCGAGATGCGTTAAGTTTAATTATAGTAAGGAAAAAACAAGATTAAGTGGAACCAAGTACTTCTATCTAGACTGTCGCTACTTCAATTTCAATGGGAAAGTGTTTAGGGAAGCCGCCCTCGGGCTTGCCGTTAAGAAGTTTTGTGGAACGAAATGGATAGACCTCCTTTAGGCATTTCCTCTGGAGTACTACCGGAAATCGAGCGAGATTAGAGCATAGCTAATTAGATATAGTTAAATTTTTAATAACTTAAGAGGCGTCCACCACTGCTAGTACTAAGGGACTACCTTCTATAAGAATAAAGACGGTAACAAGATTAAAGTCTCTGTTAAGAGCCAAATTATGGTTAATACGGCGTATTTTCAGCAAATTAACCCTAATTACGCTAGACCACAAATTAACAAGTCGCCGGGAACACTAGACTTGTTAAATATCTTTAATTTTACAGGGGGCTTAATTAAAAGGAAAGACTAAATTAAGAGGACAGATATAGATCTAACTAAAATAAAAGATTAAGATTTCCTAATTAGCAGCCCAACTGTGCTAGGTTTTAGTCTAGGTGATAAGCTTTGGCATGTGTTATCTTTACTTATATATAAGCGGCATTTGCTAACGCATTATAGTTAAGTTCGCAGTTGCTAATATTAGCAATATTACATGGAACCCTTCTTCCTTTAATAACCTTAGGATTCCTGCTTAGTAGAAGGAGGTTATTTAAGCTTTTAGTAAAACCTACTTATCTTAGGACTCTCACCCTACCTTAGATAATTTTGTATTGGGTAAAGGACGCGGACTTATTACCCTCCTATAGTATATTACTATGCCTCTATTATAAAATAATAGTCACACTATTATCTTATTAAGATAACCAAATTAGCGGGCCGCCTAGTGTTAGTAAGACCTTAATAGCAAAGGCGATGTCAGAATACCTTATAAGACCACTTTATGTCGTATGTCTTTATTCCTTTGCAATTACAGTTCTTTCTAACCAAGTAGATCTCTGCTGGAGAATTAGGCACGACCGCGGATGCACTTAAAAAGAAGCTTTCTCTTATCTTTAAGATAGTAACCTATTGGAAAGCCACTCTACTTCTTAATAAGGCGGACGTGTTTGTAGAATAGCGTGCTACTAATAATGTCCATCGCAATGCCCTTGTTTGTATATTCTTACGCAAGCTTAAATACTACGAAGGAATCTTATTTCTCACGACTAACTGGGTAAAGACGATTAACGAAGCCATTATAAGTAGAATACACCTCGCGCTTTGGTATGGCCCATTAGATTAGAACGCTTAAGAGGTAGTTTAAAGGAGTTTCCTTAACAAGGCAAGCACGACAAAAGGAGCCGTAGATTTTATGGAAAAGGACCTTGATATTCTGGTAGGGAAGGATCTTAATGGCCGCAAGGTAAGAGCCTTTGCGTCTATAGTAAAGCCGAGCTGATTGATTTTCCGATCTAGATTAAAAATGCTGTTTTTACGGCTTAAGCATTGGCTAGCCATAAAGAGATATAAGTGTTCTTACTATATCTAGAATTCGCTATTAGTGCGAACGTAGAATTTCAGCGTGATTTTATAGGAGGAGGTAAGTTTAATAATATACAGTCCTATGCTTAGCTCTCTTAAATTTACCGGGGTATTAGGGGTCTATAGAATGCATACCTTTTTAGTGCATGAGCAGATATATGTTTGGGATTTAGCTATCTTTTTCTTTTCTTCTTTTTTCCTATTTATACTTGTTAATAGTTGGAGGCAGTACGTTACTTAACTATACTGTTTATTGGCTAGTAATATATATATATATATATCCCAAT
>Ga0307507_10006814_pt1 | contig 17100 bp, 2 predicted proteins | sample 7_EM_MG_FD_207223 | JGI IMG/M metagenome (GOLD analysis project Ga0307507, IMG submission 207223) | Populus trichocarpa ectomycorrhiza microbial communities from riparian zone in the Pacific Northwest, United States - 7_EM | ecosystem: Host-associated > Plants > Roots > Unclassified | place...
GTGGCGGTGGATGATTATGGGGATCGTCTGGGGTTGACGGTGGATGCGGTGGCGCCGGTGGATCCGGGTGCTGTGTGTGGGTTGTTGCATGTGTCGGTGGAGCGTTTGGTCGTGGCGTTGGAGCGGGATCCTGATCTGCCGTTGGGTGCGGTGGATGTGTTGGGTGAGGAGGAGCGTCGCCGGGTTCTGGTGGAGTGGAACGATACGGCGGTCGAGGTTGCGTCGGGTTCGGTGCTGGAGCGGTTTGCGGCGCAGGTGGCGGTGTCTCCTGGTGCGGTGGCGGTGGTGTGTGAGGGTGTTGAGCTGTCGTATGCGCAGTTGGATGCGGCGTCGAATCGTCTGGCCCGGTATCTGAGCAGTCTCGGTGTCGGGTCGGAGTCGGTGGTGGGTCTGTGTCTGCCGCGTGGGGTGGACATGGTCGTGTCGATTCTGGGGGTGTGGAAGGCGGGGGGTGCGTATCTGCCGCTGGATGTGGATTATCCGGCGGAGCGTGTGGCGTTCGTGCTGGCGGATGCGCGGGCTGCGGTGTTGCTGGGTACCGAGGAGGTGCTCGATGAGCTGCCGGTGGGCCGGATCCTGACGGTCGCGTTGGATGAGCGGTCGGTGGTGGCTGCGGTGTCGTCGTTGTCTGATGCTCCGGTCGGGGTGCGGAGTGTGTCGGATGGGCTTGCGTATGTGATGTACACCTCGGGTTCGACGGGTCGTCCGAAGGGTGTGGCGGTCACGCACGGGGGGCTGGCGAACTACGTCGGCTTCGCTGCCGCTGAATATGCGGGGGCCGGTGGTTCGGTTCTTCACTCCTCGCTCGCATTCGACTTGACGGTCACGAGCCTGCTGGTGCCGTTGGTGTCGGGGGCGCCGGTGGTGGTCTCTGTGTCGGGTGGTGCCGAGGGTCTGGCCGAGGTCGTCAACATCGTCGGGGGTGGGTTTGGTGTGGTGAAGGTGACGCCGGCGCATCTTCCGTTGTTGGCGGAGTATCTGTCCGGGGATGCGGGACGTCGGGCTGCGCGGGTGCTGGTGGTCGGTGGTGAGGCGCTGGCCGGTTCTCATGTGCGTGACTGGCTTGAGCGTTGCCCGGATTCGGTGGTGGTCAACGAGTACGGTCCGACCGAGACGGTGGTCGGTTGTGCGGTGTTCTCGGTGCGCTCCGGTGACGTGGTGGGCGCCTCGGTGCCGATCGGGAAGCCGATCGCGAACATGCGGCTGTACGTGTTGGATGCGGTGTTGCAGCCGGTGCCGGTGGGGGTGTCCGGTGAGTTGTATATCGCTGGTGTGCAGTTGGCGCGGGGCTATGTGGGGCGTGTGGCTTTGACTTCGGAGCGGTTCGTGGCGTGTCCGTTTGCTGCTGGTGAGCGGATGTATCGCAGTGGGGATCTGGCGCGTTGGACGGCCGATGGGGAGCTGGAGTTCTTGGGTCGCGCCGACGAGCAGGTGAAGGTGCGTGGGTTCCGGATCGAGCCGGGTGAGGTGCAGGCGGCGCTGGAGGCGCATCCTGCGGTGGTCCGCGCTGCGGTGGTCGTCCGTGAGGACACGGCCGGTGACAAGCGGCTGGTCGGTTACGTCGTTCCCGACGGTGAGTGTGATGCGGTCGCGGTGCGGGACTTCGCGGCCGCACGTCTGCCGGAGTACATGGTTCCGTCGGCGGTGGTGCTGTTGGAGGCGCTGCCGTTGACGGCGAACGGGAAGCTGGATCGCAGGGCCCTGCCAGCGCCGGAGGTGACCTCCGGTGCCGGTCGTGGTCCGGCCAATGCCCGGGAGGAGCTCCTGTGCCAGGCGTTCGCCGAGGTCTTGGGTCTGGAGACGGTGGGTGTCGAGGATGACTTCTTCACGCTCGGCGGTCACAGCCTGCTGGCCACCCGCCTGATCAGCCGCATCCGCACCCTCCTCAGCGAGGAGGTGCCGCTCCGTGCAGTGTTGCAGAACCCGACTGTCGCCGAACTCGCCGCGCATCTCGCAGAACGGCGCGCGGCCCAGACCAAACCCACCCGGCCCGCGCTGCGGCCGATGCGCGACCAGGAGGAGTCCTGATGACCCCGTTGTCTTTTTCTCAGCGCCGGCTGTGGTTCATCGGCCAGCTGGAAGGCCCCAGCGCCGTCTACAACATCCCGCAAGTGGTGCCGCTGTCCGTCGATATCGACCCGGTCGTGCTGAACGCCGCCCTTCGCGACGTCATCAACCGTCATGAGGTCCTGCGCACCGTCTTCCCCGTCGTCGACGGCGAGCCGTACCAGAAAATCCTCCCGATGGACGGTGTCGAGTGGACGTTGCAGACCACTGACGTAGAGCCGGAGAATCTGGGCACTGCGATCGCCGAAGCGTCCAGCTACGTCTTCGACCTGTCCAGCCAGATACCTATCCGGGCGTGGCTGTTCACGACTGAGGCAGAGGCGGTACTGGTCGTCGTGGTCCACCACATCGCCGGCGATGGCTGGTCGATGGCACCGCTGGCACGGGACGTGTCCGTCGCCTACGCCGCGCGCAGTGCGGGCAACGCCCCGAACTGGGAGCCGCTGCCCGTGCAGTACGGGGACTACGCGCTGTGGCAGCGCGAGCTGCTGGGGTCGGAGGACGACCCGGCCAGCGTCGTCTCTCTGCAGATGGCGTACTGGCGAAAGGCGCTGGCTGGCATCCCCGAAGAACTCGCGCTGCCGGTCGACTATCCGCGCTCCGCGGTGGCCGACTACCGCGGGATCACCGTTCCCCTGCACGTTCCGGCTGACGTCCACGCCCGCCTGGTCCGGCTGGCACGGGCGAACGATGTCACGATGTTCATGGTTCTGCAGGGTGCGATATCACTACTGCTGTCCAAGCTCGGCGCTGGCACTGACATTCCGATCGGCGCGACCGTGGCGGGGCGTACCGACGAGGCGCTCAACGATCTCGTCGGCTTCTTTGTCAACACCCTGGTCATGCGCACCGACGTGTCGGGCGACCCGACGTTCCGCGAGCTGCTTGGGCGGATCCACGAGACCGCGTGGGCCGATCTCGAGAATCAGGACGTTCCGTTCGACCGCTTGGTCGAGGAACTATCGCCGGTCCGCTCACTGTCCCGGCACCCGCTGTTCCAGGTGATGGTGACGCTCCAGAACACGGACGCCGCCGCTCTCGGGCTGCCTGTTGCAGCAGGGGGTGATGCCGGGAGCGAGGGCACGCGGCAGAGCGCCGGCTCGGCGTCGGTCGACTGGCGATCTGACGCCCGCGTGTCCATCGCCAAGTTCGACCTGGAAGTCAGCGTCGGCGAGGTGTCCGACGCCGCCGGTACGCCGTCGGGTCTGCGCGGTGTGCTCACCGGTTCGGCGGACTTGTTCGAACACGGGACGGTAGAAAGCATCGCCGAGCGCCTGGTTCGGGTGTTGGACGCGGTTTCGGCAACTCCGGACGTGCCGGTGAGTGCCGTAGACGTCCTCGATGATGCGGAGCGACGCAGGATTCTGCGTGAGTGGAATGACACTGCGATCCAGGTTCCGGTCCACGACGTGACGGTCGCGGACCTGTTCGCGGCGCAGGTGGCTCGGACGCCCGGTGCGGTGGCGGTCGTCTGTGCGGGGACTGAGACCACGTACGCGGAACTGGACGCGCGGGCGGGTCGTGTGGCGGGGTTGTTGGTTGGGCGTGGAGTGGGTCCTGGGGCGCTGGTGGGGTTGTGTCTGCCGCGTGGGGTGGACATGGTGGCGGCGGTGTTGGGGGTGTGGAAGGCCGGGGGCGCGTATGTGCCGATGGACTCGGGTTATCCGGTCGAGCGGATCGGCTTCATGCTGGCCGATGCGGCTCCGATGGTGGTGCTGACGGCGCGGGAGTGTGCTGACGCGCTACCGGCAGGGCTGCCGGTTGTGGTTCTCGACGCCCCCGAGACCGTCGCGGAACTGGCGGCGTTGTCGGGCGATGGGTTCGGTGAGCGTCGTGGTGTGCTGCTGCCTTCGCATCCGGCTTATGTGATTTATACGTCGGGGTCGACGGGTCGTCCTAAGGGTGTGGTGGTTGAGCATCGGTCGGTGGCTGCGTTGGTGGCGTGGGCTGTGGCCGAGTTTGGCGGTGAGCAGTTTGCGCGGGTGTTGGCGGCGACGTCGCTGAGTTTCGATGTGTCGGTGTTCGAGTTGTTCGGTCCGTTGTGTAGCGGGGGCTGCATCGAGGTGGTGCCGGATGTGTTGGCACTGGCTGATCCTTCGGGTCCGGTGCGCGAGTTGAGTTTGGTCAGTGGTGTGCCCTCGGCGGTGGCGCAGGTGTTGTCGAGCGCGGGGGCGCAGTGGTCGGCGGGGACGGTGGCGCTGGCCGGCGAGGCGTTGGCCGGTTCGTTGGTGAGTGGGTTACGGGCTGCGCTGCCTGGGGTGAGGGTGGCGAATATTTACGGCCCCACTGAGGCGACGGTGTACGCCACCGCTTGGTATGTGGGGGATGGGGACGGGGGTGGTGACCGGGTGCCGTCGATCGGTCGTCCGATCGCGAATGCGCGCGTGTATGTGTTGGACGGGGCGTTGTCTGTGGTGCCGGCGGGTGTGGTCGGTGAGTTGTATATCGGCGGTTCGGGTGTCGCTCGTGGTTATCTGGGTCGTGCGGATCTGACGGCGGAGCGGTTCGTGGCCGATCCGTTCGGTGGCCCGGGGGAGCGGTTGTACCGCACCGGAGATCTGGCGCGGTGGAGCGCCGATGGGAACGTCGAGTATCTGGGGCGCGCCGACGATCAGGTGAAGGTCCGCGGCTTCCGCATCGAACTCGGCGAGGTCGAAGCGGTACTGGTCGCTCACCCGCACGTGGCACAGGCCACGGTGATCGTGCGTGAAGACGTTCCGGAGGACAAGCGCCTGGTCGCGTACGTCGTGGCCGAGGAGCGTCGGGATGACACGGCACCGGAGGTCGACGGCCTGCCGGAGACCTTGCGTCGGTTCGTCGCCGATCAGCTGCCCGGTTACATGGTCCCGTCGGCCGTGGTGGTGCTCGATGCCCTGCCGCTGTCGCCGAACGGGAAGTTGGACCGCAGGGCGCTGCCGGCTCCCGAGATTGTGAGCGGTACGGGTCGCGGTCCGGCGAACGCCCGTGAGGAGATCCTGTGCGAGGCCTTCGCTGAGGTGCTCGGCTTGGAGACGGTCGGCGTCGAGGATGACTTTTTCAGCCTGGGTGGGCATTCGCTGCTGGCGGTGCGCCTGGTGGAGTGGCTGCGGACCCGTGGCGTATCGGTGTCGGTGCGCGCGCTGTTCTTGACTCCGACTGGCGCTGGCCTTGCGTCTGTCGCTGGTCCGGTTCAGGTGGCGGTACCGCCGAACCTGATCCCGGACGGGGCCGAGTACGTCACTCCGCAGATGCTCCCGCTGGTGGAGCTGGCCCAGGACGAGATCGACTCCATCGCCGCCACGGTCGACGGCGGCGCGGCGAACATCGCGGATATCTACCCGCTCGCCCCGTTGCAGGAAGGCATCTTCTTTCACCACCTCCTGGCCGACGGCGGCGACGACGCCTATGTGACCCCCACGGCTATCGACTTCGCTTCGAAGGACCATCTCGACGACTTCATCGGCGCACTGCAGAAAGTCGTCGACCGGCACGACGTGTTCCGCACGTCCATCGCCTGGGAGTCGCTGCGCGAGCCGGTTCAGGTTGTCTGGCGTTCCGCGACCCTGCCGGTCATCGAGTTGGACCTGGACCTTGGCGAGCACGCCGAGGCCAAGGGCGCGGTGGATGCCGCACTGGCGGCGGCCGGACGCTCGATGGACCTCCGGTGCGCGCCACTACTGGACGTGCACACGGCGGCGCTTCCGGACGGACGCTGGCTGGGACTGGTGCGAGTCCACCATCTGATGCAGGACCACACCGCGCTGGAAGTGGTCTTCGAGGAAATAGTGTCCGTTCTAAACGGACAGGGTGATCAGCTGCCTGATCCGCTGCCGTTCCGCGACTTCGTCGCACAGGCGCGAGGCAGCCTGGCCGGCGGAGGCCACGAGAGCTACTTCGCCGACCTCCTGGCCGAGGTCGACGAGCCGACTGCGCCGTTCGGCTTGGTTGACGTGCGCGGCGACGGCACTGCAATGACGCAGGCCCGTTTGCCGCTGACGCCTGAGCTGATCGAACGGCTGCGGGACGTGGCTCGGCGGTCGGGCGCGAGCCCGGCCACGGTGCTGCATGTGGCCTGGGCGCGAGTGCTGGCGACGCTCAGCGGGCGGGACGACGTCGTGTTCGGCACGGTGCTGTTCGGCCGCATGAACGCCGGCGCCGGATCCGACCGCGTGCCGGGGTTGTTCATGAATACGCTGCCGGTGCGGGTCCGCGTGACGCAGCAGGGCGTGTCAGCGGCGGTCAAGGGGATGCGGGGCCAGCTGGCCGCGCTGCTGGAGCACGAGCACGTCCCGCTGTCGGTGGCGCAGCGGTCCTCCGGGGTTCCGGCTGACCGACCGTTGTTCACCTCGCTCTTCAACTACCGGCACAACGGCGGGGGCCGGGTCGATGGGACCCCAGTAGCGTCCGATGCACTCGAGGGAATGCGGGTCGCGTATTCCCAGGAGCGGACCAACTTCCCACTGGCAGTCGCGGTGGACGACGACGGCCATCGCATCGGCCTGGTGGTCCAGGCGGTGGCCCCGGTCGATCCGTCCTCGGTCTGTTCGCTGTTCAACACGACGATCGGCAACGCGGTTGCCGCGCTGGAAGATGCGCTGGACAGCGGGGACGATCTACCGCTCGTCGACGTCGAAGTGCTCGGCACGGACGACCTGCGCAGGGTGGTGTCGGAGTGGAACGGCAACTCGCTGCCGGTGCCGGGATTGTCGGTAGTGGAGTTGTTCGCCGAACGGGTGGCCGAGGCTCCGAACGTGGCGGCAGTGGTGTTCGAGGACGCTGTGCTCTCCTATGCGCAGTTGGACGCGGCGTCGAATCGGATAGCGAATTGGCTGGTCGCACAGGGCGTGGGCCCGGAGTCGATAGTCGGGCTGTCTCTGCCACGCGGACTGAACATGGTCGTGGCGACGTTGGGGGTGTGGAAGACCGGGGCGGCGTATGTGCCGCTTGATCCGCAGCTTCCTGCGGAGCGGGTTGCGTTCATGGCGGCGGACAGCGGCGCGGTGCTAGTGCTTGATGATTTGTTGGAGGCCGAGGGTTATCCGGACTGCCCTGTCGCCCCGGCAGTGACGTCGGATGTGTCGGCGCTGGCGTATGTGATTTATACGTCGGGTTCGACGGGTGTGCCGAAGGGTGTCGGAGTCTCGCAGGGGGCATTGGCGAACCTGGTTGCGGTGTTTGCTCCGGTGTTCGGTGCGCGGGCGGTGCTGCAGTTCGCGTCGTTCGGTTTTGATGCGTCGGTGCTGGATGTGGCGGTGGCGTTGTGTGCGGGCGGGACGTTGGTGGTGGCGTCGGAGGCGCAACGCGCGGATGCGTCGCTGCTGCGGGAACTCGTGGCGGAGCGCGGTGTGCGGGTGGCTTCGGTGGTGCCGTCGCTGCTGGAGGTGCTGGATCCCGCTGACTTCGCGAATGTTGAGACGTTGCTGGTGGGTGCAGAGGCGATCTCGGCGCGGGCGGCGCAGGTTTGGTCTGCGGGCCGGGAGTTGATCAACACCTACGGTCCGACCGAGTCGGCGGTGATGGTGGCCAAAGCTCCGGTGGATGGGGTCGGGCCTGCGGTCCCGTTCGGTGCTCCGGTGGGCAACGTGCAGTTGTACGTGTTGGACGCGGCGCTGTCTCCGGTGCCGGTGGGGGTAGCCGGGGAGTTGTATATCGCCGGGGCGCAGCTGGCCCGCGGGTATCTGGGTCGTGCCGCGTTGACCGGGGAGCGGTTCGTGGCCTGCCCGTTCGCTCCCGCTGAGCGGATGTATCGCACGGGGGACTTGGCGCGCTGGACGTCTGAGGGCGTGCTCGTATTCGCCGGTCGTGCGGACGAGCAGGTCAAAATTCGCGGGTTCCGGATCGAACCGGGCGAGGTGCAGGCCGTGCTCGGCGCGCATCCGGCGGTCGCGCAGGCCGCCGTGCTGGTACGCGAGGACGTCTCGGGCGACAAGCGGCTCGTCGCGTACGTGGTTGTGGACGGGGACGCCAGTCCGGCGGCAATCCGTGCCTTTGCTGCGGAGCGGTTGCCGGAGTACATGGTGCCGTCGGCGGTGGTCATCCTCGATGCGATTCCGCTGACGGCCAACGGCAAGCTGGACCGCAAGGCTCTGCCCACACCGGAGCTCACCAGCGGTTCCGGTCGTGGTCCGGCGAACGCCCGTGAAGAGATCCTGTGCCAGGCGTTCGCTGACGTCTTGGGTCTGCAGACAGTCGGGGTCGACGACGATTTCTTCGTCCTCGGTGGGCATTCGCTTCTCGCGGTGCGGCTGGTGAACCGGATCCGCACGCTGCTCGACGCCGAGTTGCCACTGCGGATCCTCTTCGACGCACCGACCGTCGCAGGACTCGCCGACCGTCTGGCCACCGCCGACCCGGCGCGGCCTGTGCTGGGCGCACGTGAGCGGCCTGAGCGGCTGCCGCTGTCGTTCGGCCAGCGGCGGCTGTGGTTCATCGACCAACTCGACGGTTCCAGCTCCATCTACAACAGCGCGGACGCGATCCGGCTCAACGGCGACGTGGACCGCGAGGCTCTCGCGGCGGCGCTGCGTGACGTGATCGGACGGCATGAGGCGTTGCGTACCGTCTACCCGGTCGCCGACGGCGAGCCGTACCAGCACGTGCTCGCTCTCGAGGATCTGGACTGGACCTTGGAGGCGCTCGAGGTCGACGAGGGCGGGTTGTCCGCGGCGGTGGCGGCCACCGAACGGCACGTCTTCGATCTGGTCGCCGAGGTGCCCATCCGCGCATGGCTGATCAGCGACGGCCGCGAACTGGTGCTGGCCGTGACCGTCCATCACATCGCCTGCGACGGCTGGTCGATGACCTCTCTGGCCGCTGACCTGTCGGCCGCCTATGCGGCGCGCCGCGAGAGCCGGGCGCCGCAGTGGGAGCCGCTGCCCGTGCAGTACGGCGACTTCACGCTGTGGCAGCGCGAGCTGCTGGGCTCAGATGACGACCCCGAGAGCGTGCTGTCGCAGCAACTGGCCTTCTGGCGCGGCGCGCTGGACGGAGCTCCCGAGGAGCTCACGCTCCCGGTGGACCATCCGCGGCCGACGGTGGCGAACCACCGGGGCCATGCGACACCGCTGGTCGTCCCCCCGGACGTGCACGCACAGATCGTGGCCGTGGCCCGGCAACAAGGCGTGACCGTGTTCATGGTGCTGCAGGCCGCGCTCGCAGTGCTGCTGTCCAAGCTCGGTGCCGGCACGGACATCCCGATCGGTTCGGCGGTCGCGGGCCGGACTGACGACGCCCTGAGCTCGGTGGTGGGCTGTTTCATCAACACCCTGGTGATCCGGACGGACCTGTCGCAGGACCCGGCATTCACAGAGGTGCTGGACCGCGTGCGCCGGTCGAGCCTGGCGGCCCTCTCGCACCAGGACGTGCCGTTCGAGCGTCTCGTCGAGGAACTGTCCCCGACCCGGTCGATGGCCCGGCACCCGCTGTTCCAGGTGCTGCTGACGCTCCAGAACAACGCCGGTGCGGTGCTCGAACTGGAGCTTCCCAACGTGCGGGCGGACGGCCGACTGGCCACGGCGGGTTCCGGCTCTGGCTCCGGTACTGGCTCTGGCTCCGGTTCCGCTGCTGGTTCCGCTGTCGCGGCGGCGTCGCGCGGGGCGAAGTTCGACCTCGACTTCATCGTGCGTGAGGGCGTCTCCCGGGACGGCGCGCCGTCGGGGATTCGCGGCGAGCTCACGGGAGCGGCGGCCCTCTTCAACGAGGAGTCGGTGCGGCGGATCGCCGAGCGCTGGGTGCAGGTGCTGCGGACGGTATGCGCCGATCCGGCGGTCCGGCTGAGCGCGGTGGACGTACTCGACGCGGCCGAGCGTCACAGGGTTTTGACGGAGTGGAATGACACCGCGGCGGAGGTGTCTGGTACGTCGGTGGTGGAGCGGTTTGTTGTGCAGGCTGCGGTGTCGCCGGATGCGGTGGCGTTGGTGTGTGAGGGCGTTGAGGCCAGTTACGGAGAGTTGGACGCGGCGTCGAATCGGTTGGCGCGGTATCTGATCGGTCTGGGTGTGGGGCCGGAATCGGTGGTGGGGTTGTGTCTGCCGCGTGGGGTGGACATGGTGGTCGGGATTCTGGGGGTGTGGAAGGCCGGGGGCGCGTACCTGCCGGTGGATCCGGCAGCTCCGGCCGATCGGGTGGCGTTCATGCTGACGGATGCCAAGGCCGCGGTGTTGGTGGGTACTGAGGAGCTGCTCGACGAGCTGCCGGTGGGCCGGATCCGCATGGTGGCGCTTGACGAGCCGGCGGTGCGGTCGGCGCTGGAGTCTCTGTCCGACGAGCCGGTTTCGGCTCGGGTGCCGGGGGATGCTGTTGCGTACGTGATCTATACGTCAGGGTCGACGGGGCGTCCCAAGGGCGTTGCGGTCACGCAGCGGGGTCTGGCGAACTACGTGTCCTGTGTTCCTGGGCTGGTGGGGCTGGGGGCGCGTGGTGGCCGGTATGGGTTGTTGCAGGCTCAGGTGACGGACTTGGGTAACACGGTGTTGTTCGCGAGCCTGGCCACCGGGGGCGAACTGCATGTGTTGGGCGAGGATGTGGTCACTGATCCGGTGGCGGTGGCCGGGTATCTGCGGGATCACGCGATCGAGTTCGTGAAGGTTGTGCCTTCGCATTTGGCGGCGCTTGGTGCGGAGGGTTTGGAGCGGGTGTTGCCGTCGTTGGCGGTGGTGCTTGGTGGTGAGGCGGCTTCTGCGTCGTGGGTGCGGGAGTTGCTGGAGGTGGCCGGGGATCGTGGGGTGTTCAATCACTACGGTCCGACCGAGGCGACGATCGGTGTGGCCACGGTTGAGTTGACGCCAGGTCTGGTGGGCTCGGGTGTGGTGCCGATTGGTCGGCCGGTGGGCAATACCCGGGTGTTCGTGCTCGATGACGTGCTGTCTCCGGTGCCGGTGGGTGTGGCGGGGGAGTTGTACGTCGCGGGGGCTCAGGTGGCCCGGGGCTATGTGGGTCGTCCGGCTCTGACCGGGGAGCGGTTTGTGGCGTGTCCGTTCGGTGCCGAAGAGCGGATGTACCGCACGGGTGATCTGGTGCGCTGGACGGCCGACGGCGAGCTGGTGTTCCTGGGGCGTGCGGATGAGCAGGTGAAGATCCGCGGGTTCCGGGTGGAGCCTGGCGAGGTCCAGGCCGTCATCGCGACTCATCCGCGGGTACTCCAAGCGGCGGTGATCGCCCGGCAGGACACCCCTGGCGACGTGCGCCTCGTCGGCTACGTGGTCCCGGCCGAGGTCGAGGGGCACGAGGCCGAGCTCGCCGCGGCGGTGCGGGAGTACGTCGCCGGGCGGCTGCCCGAGCACATGGTCCCGTCCGCGGTGGTGGTGCTCGACGCCCTGCCGCTGACCGCCAACGGCAAGCTCGACCGCAAGGCTCTGCCTGCGCCGGTCCACGGGGGCGGGACATCGTCCGGCCGTCCGGCGGCCTCGGTGCGCGAGCAGGTGCTGGCGCTGGCGTTCGCGGAGGTCCTCGGGCTGGAGCGGGTCGCGGTGGACGAGGACTTCTTCGACCTGGGCGGGCACTCGCTGCTGGCGGTCCGGTTGATCGGTCGCATCCGTACGTTGCTCGGCGTGGAAGTCGAGATCCGGACCCTGTTCGACGCGCCCACGGTGGCGGCTCTGGCGGCCCGGCTGCCCGGGGCGGCCGAGGGCCGGGCACCGCTGACGGTGATGCAGCGCCCGGAGCGGGTGCCGCTGTCCTACGGCCAACGCCGGCTGTGGATCATCGACCGGCTCGAAGGTCCCAGCTCGACGTACAACCTCCCCGTCGCGGTGCCGATGCCGGGCGATGTCGACGCCGCGGCGCTGAACGCGGCCCTGCGGGACGTGATCGGGCGGCACGAGGTGCTGCGGACGGTGTTCCCGGTCGTGGACGGCGAGCCGTACCAGTGCATCATCGACCTCGATGACCTCGACTGGCAGCTCACCGTGGCCGACGTGGCGCCGGAGGAGCTGGCCGACGCCGTCGCGCGGGCCGAGTCCCACGTGTTCGACCTGTCGGCCGAGGTGTCGATCCGGGCCTGGCTGCTGCGCGCCGGGACCAGAAGCGTCCTGCTGGTGGTGATCCATCACATCGTCGGGGACGGCTGGACCTGGGCGCCGCTGGCCCGCGACGTCTCCGAGGCTTATGCGGCACGCAGCCAGGGCCGGGCTCCGCAGTGGACGCCGCTGTCGGTGCAGTACGCGGACTACGCGCTGTGGCAGCGGGAAGTGCTCGGCGACGGCCAGGACCCCGACAGCTTGATGGCGCGCCAGGTCGCCTACTGGCGCGAGGCGCTGGCCGCGGTCCCGGTGGAGCTGGAGCTTCCCTTCGACCGGCCGCGTCCGGCGGCGACCTCGCACCGCGGCCACCGCGTCAGGCTGGAGATCCCGGCCGCCGTGCACCGGGACCTCGCGGCGCTGGCGCGGGCCGAGGGCGTGACGATGTTCATGGTGCTGCACGGCGCCCTGGCGGTGCTGCTGTCCAAGCTGGGCGCGGGCACCGACCTGCCGATCGGATCGGCGCTGGCCGGACGCACCGACGAGGCGCTGAACGACCTGGCCGGGTACTTCGTCAACACCTTCGTGCTGCGCACCGACCTGTCCGCGGACCCGACCTTCCGCGAGGTCCTGGCCCGGGTGCGCGAGACGAGCCTGTCCGCGTTCGCCCACCCCGACGTGCCGTTCGAGCGGCTGGTCGAGGAGCTGTCCCCGGCCCGGTCGATGGCGCGGCACCCACTGTTCCAGGTGATGCTGCTGCTGGAGAACACGAGTGCGGCGGTGCTCGACATCTCCAGTCTGGGCGGGGGCGGGCAGGCCGGGGACGCATCCGCGTCCGACGCCGCGTCCGGAGCACCGGGCCGCCCCGCGCCCGCGGACCCGGTCGGCCGCGCGGTCGAGTCGGCGGTGGTGAAGTTCGACCTGGACGTGAGCATGATCGAGCGCTTCGACGGGCGGGGCGCCCCGGCCGGGCTGAGCGGCTCCGTCGCGGTCGCCGCCGACCTGTTCGACCCCGAGTCGGCCACGGTGCTCGCCGAGCGGCTGGCACGGGTCCTGTCCGGCCTGGCCGCCCGGCCCGGCGACCGGCTGAGCGCGGTGGACGTGCTCGACGAGACCGAGCGCTCGCAGGTGCTGACCGGGTGGAACGACACTGCGGCCGAACTCCCGGATACGACCGTCGTCGCTCTCTTCGAGGTGCAGGCCGCCCGTACCCCGGAGCGCACCGCGCTGGTCTTCGGGGACGAGGCGCTGAGTTATGCCGAGCTGGACGCCAGGGCCAACCGCCTCGCCCGGTACCTGATCGGCCGCGGCGTGGGACCGGAGGCGGTGGTGGCGGTCGTCTTCGAGCGCACCGTCGACCTGGTGGTCGGGCTGCTCGGCGTGATCAAGGCCGGGGCCGCCTATCTGCCGATCGACCCGCACTATCCCGCCGACCGGATCGCGTACGTGGTCGCCGACTCCGGTGCGGTCTGCGTGCTGACCGGCGAGAGCATGCGCGAGCGGCTCGGCGAGTTCGAGCTCGGGGACGGCGAGCGGCCCGGAGCGCCGGTGATCCTCGTCGACGCCCCCGCGGTGGCTGCCGAGCTGGCAGGCTACCCGGCCGGTCCGGTCTCCGACGGGGAGCGCACGGCCGCGCTGCTGCCCTCGCACCCGATGTGGGTGATCTACACGTCCGGATCCACCGGACGCCCCAAGGGCGTGCTCGTCGAGCACCGGGCGATCGTGAACTTCCTGCTCTCCATGCAGGACAAGTTCACCCTGACCGCCTCGGACCGGCTGCTGGCGGTCAGCACGCACGGCTGCGACATGGCGGGCTTCGAGTTCTACCTGCCCCTGGTGAACGGCGCCCGGCTGGTGCTCGCCGCGCAGGAACAGGTGCTCGACCCCTGGGCCCTGCGGACGCTGATCCGCTCCACGGACGCGACGATGGTCCACGCCACCCCGAGCCTGTGGCGCGGACTCGCGGCCGACTCCGAGGACCCGGTCGACTGGACCCGGGTGCGGGCGATGATCGGCGCCGAGGCCCTGCCCGCGGATCTCGCGCGCATCCTGCTGGCCAAGACCCCGACCCTGACGAACCTCTACGGCCCGACCGAGACCACGGTCTGGTCGACCGCCAAGGTGCTGCGGGGCGACGCCGATGACGTGTCGTCGATCGGCGGTCCCGTCGGGAACACCCAGGTGTACGTCCTCGACGACACGCTGGCTCCGGTGCCCGTGGGCGTCTCCGGCGAGCTGTACATCGCCGGCAGCGGCATGGCCCGCGGCTATCTCGGGCGTCCGGGCCTGACTGCGGGCCGCTTCGTCGCCTGCCCGTTCGGCGCTTCCAGCGAGCGGATGTACCGCACCGGCGACGTGGTGAGCTGGACGCCGGCCGGGGAGCTGCGGTACGTGGGCCGCTCCGACGACCAGGTGAAGGTGCGCGGATTCCGGGTCGAGCTGGGGGAGATCGAGGCGGTGGTGTCCTCGCACGCGTCGGTGGCGCAGGCCGTGGCGCTGGTCCGCGAGGACACCCCCGGCGACCAGCGGCTGGTGGCGTACGTGGTGCCGACCCGCGAGGCCGCGCAGGGCGATACGGACGGTCTGGCCCAGGCGGTGCGCGCGGCCGCCCAGGACCGGCTGCCGGGCTACATGGTCCCCTCGGCGGTGGTGGTGATCGACAAGCTGCCGCTGATGCCGAACAGCAAGCTGGATCGCAAGGCCCTGCCGGTGCCCCGCAGCACCACCGCCGAGCCGGCCGCCAACTGGGCCGTCACCTCCCTCGAGGCGAACGTCTGCGCGGCGTTCGCGGAGGTGCTCGGGGTGGACACAGTCCGGGTCGAGGACGACTTCTTCGCCCTGGGCGGGCATTCGCTGCTGGCGGTCCGTCTGGTGGAGCGGCTGCGGGACCGCGGCGTGTCGATCGAGGTCCGCGACCTGTTCGCCGCGCCGACGGTCACCGCGCTGATGGAGCGGATGTCCTTCGCCTCCGTGCGCGACGCGCTCGACGTGCTGCTCCCGATCCGGCCCGGCGGCGACGAGCGGCCGGTGTTCGCCGTGCATCCGGAAGGCGGGCTGAGCTGGTGCTACATGCCCCTCGCCCGGTACGTTCCGGCGCAGATCCCGCTCTACGGACTCCAGGCGCGCGGTCTGGACGGAGTCCAGCCGCTCGCGGGGTCCATCCGGGAGATGGCGGCGGACTACATCGAGCAGCTGCGTTCGGTGCAGCCGGTCGGCCCGTACCGCGTGCTCGGCTGGTCCTACGGAGGTGTGATCGCCCACGAGATCGCCGTCCAGCTGCAGGCCGCCGGCGAGGAGATGGAGGCGCTGGTCATCCTGGATCAGTACCCGTGGATCCGGGACCGGGTGGATGTCGACGCGCCCGACGGGCCGGGCGATCGGCCTGCCGTGGAGGGTGCGGAGGGTGTCGAGGGTGTGGAGGTCCCGGAGGAGGATCCTGAGGCCAGGGCGGATCAGCTGGTCGACTTCGTGCGCAGGCGGGTGGGCGGCATCCTGGGGGCGGTGACGGACGAGGAGTACCGGGTCTTCGCCCGGGTCCTGCACAACCACCGCCTGATGCGCGACCGGCACGAGTTCGGGCGCTACGACGGCGACGCGCTGCTGATCGTGGCGGAGGGGAGCAGGGGCTTCAGGGAGGGCGGACTCACCGCCGAGCTCTGGAAGCCCTACATCACGGGTGAGACGACCGAGGTCGCCCTGCCGTGCACGCACTACGAACTGGCCGACCCCGAGAACCTGGGCGCGGTGTGGACGGCCGTGTCCTCGTGGCTGGAATCTGAGGGCTGACGTGCCGGGGCCCCGGGCGCTCGCGCGTCCGGGGCCTGATGTGGTTGGTAAGTCGTCAGATTCGGTGCGGGGTGGGGCAGATGGAGTGGCCCGCCGTCACGATGCGGTCGGCCCCGATTCCCAGGCCGCCAGCAACGACGCGACCAGGGCCGGTTCGACGTTCCCGCCGCTGAGCAGCACGCCGACGTCGGCGCCGTGCTCCGCGCCGCGGCTGATCGCGGCGGCCAGCGCGGTGGCCGCGGCCGGCTCGATGACCAGCCGGGCGTGCACGAGGGCGGCCACCAACGCCTCGGCGATGGCCTCCTCCGGGACGCCCACCACGGCGCGGACCCGCCGCCGGGCGAGGGCGAACGGGAGCCGGCCGATCTCCTCGGGGCGCAGCCCGTCGGCGATGGTGTGCCGGGCGGCGACCGTCACCGGCCGCTGAGCCCGCAGCGCGGCGAGGAAGGCGGGTACCGCGTCCGGCTCCGCCCCGACGACCGCGGTATGGCGGCCCGCGGTCGCCAGGCAGGCCCCGGCGATGGCGCTGCCGCCGCCGATCGGCACCACGACGGCGTCCAGCCGGTGGCCCTCCGCGGCCACCTGGTCGAGCAGTTCGGCGGTGGCCGTGCCCTGGCCCGCGATCACATATGGGTTCTGATAAGGGTCGACCTCGTCGTAGCCGTGCTGCTCCCGCAGCCGGGCCACCGCGGCGACCCGCTCGGCGAGCCCCGGACCCGCGAACGCCACCTCGGCGCCGGCGTCCCGGATCCGCCGGACCTTGACCGGCGGCGCGTCGTGCGGCAGGACCAGCACGGCCCGCAGCCCGTGCCCGGCCGCCGCCAGTGCGACCGCGATCGCGTGGTTGCCGGTGCTCTGGGCCACGACCCCGAGGCTGCCGGCCGCGGCCAGCTCCTCGACGGCCAGCAGGGCGCCCCTGACCTTGAACGACCCGCCGCGCTGAAGGTTCTCGGCCTTCAGCCACAGGCGGGTGCCGGCCAGGGCGTCCAGCTGCTCGCACCGGACGACCGGAGTACGCCACACCCGGCCGTCCAGCCGCTCCCGTGCGCGGTCGATATCGGCGGGTCCGAGCCGGGCGGACGCGGGCCCCGTCACACGAACGGCGGATGCCCTCGGCACCGGGGCCTGCGCCATGAAACCTCCTAGGGAGTGTTTGAAAAGTAGCGTCGGATAAGGCCGAGGTGTCTGGCGCGTGCGATCGCAAGGCGGAGGGTCTTCCCCATACCGGTGTTGTATGGGGAAGACCCGACAACGCGGCGAGCGTGCGTGTCAGGCGCCGCGGACCCGGCGATACTTTTCAAACACGACCTAG
>Ga0307507_10006815_pt1 | contig 17092 bp, 1 predicted proteins | sample 7_EM_MG_FD_207223 | JGI IMG/M metagenome (GOLD analysis project Ga0307507, IMG submission 207223) | Populus trichocarpa ectomycorrhiza microbial communities from riparian zone in the Pacific Northwest, United States - 7_EM | ecosystem: Host-associated > Plants > Roots > Unclassified | place...
CAGTTAACCTACTTGGCAACTTTAAAAGCTAACTGCATATTTCTTGACATGCAGTTGGCCTACTTAACATATTTAAAAGTTAAATAACATACAGTTAACCTACTTGACATATTTAAAAGTTAAATAACATACAGTTAACCTACTTAATAACTTTAAAAGCTAACTGCATATTCCTTGACACGCAGTTAACCTACTTAGCAACTTTAAAAAGTAACTATATATTTCTTGACATGCAATTAAGGTAAAGTTATATACTATATATTTAACTATTATATAGTCTTATTACTTGGAGGCTCTGCACAAGGCTTTACACGAGGCTCTGCACAAGGCTCTATACGAAGCTCTACACGAAGCTCTATACGAAGCTCTGCACGAAGCTCTGCACGAAGCTCTGCACGAAGCTCTACACGAAGCTTTGCATAAGGCTCTACACGAGGCTCTACACGAAGCTCTGCGTATAGAGGCTCTGCACGAAGCTCTGCGTATAGAGGCTCTGCACGAAGCTCTACGTATAGAGACTCTGCACGAGGCTCTGCGCGAAGCTCTGCGTACAGAGGCTTACACGAAGCTCTGCATCGGGTCCCCGCTATATTCCCGATAGCCTCTACACGTGCCTCTACCCTATGTAGCCACCTTATTTTTTTTTTACCCTTCCTTCCTTACATCCTCCCTACCTAGGGAGGCACCAGAACGGCAGCTAGCAGAGGACCGTCGCCAGAACTAGACAACTGTCGCCAGAACCAGACGACCGTTGCCAGAACCAGACGACAACCATTTAAATAACTAGCTAGCAAACACCACGAATAATTCAATTAATCAATTAATCGAATTGAACCAGAGCTTTAATATTAGCCCATTACCGAATCAAATTAAGGCCTCCTAGGGAGGCACCCTAGACAACCACCGTTCGAATGTAATTAGGGCCTTTAATCGGGCCGACCCCTCCCCCAAATTGAATCATACACTGACACAGGCAGGCAGGCAGGCAGGCAGGCAGGTAGGTAGGTAGGTAGGTAGGTAGGAGACGACCATCGCTAGAACCAGACCACTGTCGCCAGAACTAGACCGCCGTTACCAGAACCAGACGACCGTCGCCAGAGCTAGACGACCGTCGCCAGAGCCAAACGACCGTCGCTAGAACCAGACGACCGTTACCAAAACTAGACGACTGTCGCCAGAACCAGACGACCGTCGCCAGAGCCAGACAATAACGACTAGCCAGCGAACACTATAAATGATTCGATCGATTGATCGAATCAAGGCAGCACAGACAGGTAGGCACAAACAGGGAGATGCTGACGGGTAGGCAGATACAGACAGGTAAGCAGATGCAGACAGGCAAGTAGATGCAGATAGGTAGGCAGATGCTGACGGGTAGGCAGATATAGACAGGTAGGCAGATGCAAACAGGTAGGCGATGCAGATAGGTAGGCAGATGCAGATAGGTAGGCAGATGCAAACAGGTAGGCGATGCAGACAGGTAGGCGATGCAGACAGGTAGGCGATGCAGGCAGGTAGGCAATGCAGACAGGTAGGCGATGTAGACAGGTAGGCGATGCAGGCAGGTAGGTAGATAGGCAGGTAGGTAAGTTAATAGGTAGATAGGTAGAAGAGAACCATCGCTATATTATATTAAATTATCTAAAATAATAATATTTATTTTGCTGGCCTTATAAATAGCCTTAAAGTAGCTTTTATTTATTTAAAAGAGGTAAATATAATTGTGGTTGCCAAATGCGCAGGCTGCGTGTTAAAAAAATACGACATAGGCTAGTTAGTCGAGTTGCTAAATGCCCTCAACTGCGCGCCAATTGCGTCAACCACCAACCATTGAGGCCATTGGTAGGGTACCATATTTTCCCGATATACTATTTATACAAATATCTCGGCGTCTTGTATTTTAATCTTAATAGGTAGCTGCCTTTCTAATTGCTTTTCTATAGCTGTATAATTAATAAAGGATAAAACGTCGCCGGTGTCTATCTTGTTAAGGTTATCGCTGTAGCCACCTATACTAATAGGGGTATACCCATCCTGCTAGGCTGGTTAACTCTTATAGTTTTTAAGGTGGTACTAGGTGCTTAGGGGTACTTGTAGTTATAACTCTTTTAAGCCGCTAGGCTTCCCCTTAGGGGTTAAGGCTAGGGTTAATAAATTAAATTCTCCTGGGATTAATTAGCGTTATAGGTTAGGTTAGGGTATTAGGTTGCTCTTTAGGCTTAACATAGTAACTAGTAAGGAATATCGTCTTACTATTATAACGCGAAGGTTGCTCGTAGACACGCTACTTCTAGCAGCGCCTATAGTATTATAGAGATATAGAATTGGTCATAGGCTAGGCGTCGGTAGTAAAAAAAAGGCGTAATGTAATATTATAAGGTGCGGAACAGTGGCTACTAAATGTATGTATTTAAGGAGTCTATAAGACGTTACGCAATCGATCATAAGGATTAAGGGCGTAGGAAGGTGATGTATTACACATAGCTAACGTAAGCTGTACGCGAAGTGTACGCGAGGGCACGGGGTTCCGCTAGGGAGTCTCCTATAGAGGCTCCTACGGCAGCATTCCGTGATAGCAGAATTTGGCAAAATTTAATTAAAGCGTTAGAATTTATCTATTAAGTGTTTTACCGAGATATTCCTACTATAACTAGGCTAGTCCCGTTATAGTACCCCCCCTTTAACCAAAGGTCTAAATAATTCAATTTTAGTTAAGGCTTTATAACTTATCGCGTGTTATATAATTGCGTTACAAGTGTTATAGTGCATTTTAAGTTCTTTTTAATTTTAAGTTTCCTACTATTATGTTTTGTATATTTGTGTTAGGTGGTAATTATTTACTTTTATATTATATCTATCTAGCTAGAGCAGGCCGCGAAGGATAGTCCTTATAGAATTTTTTTACTAGGGAAGGCGCGTTGGCCTTAATCTGGTTATAGGTTTCCTAAGTTTATATTTTATATCCTTCCTACTTAATAAGAAGTTTAAATTATTTAGATTATATTTTCTATTATATATTATTAATTAAGTTAATAAAGTAAGAACTGTTACCATTGTTAATAATTATAGGAGGTAGTAGTGGGATTTTGCAAGTTATAGGATTATGTCACGGAACGCCGCCGTAGGAGCCTTTATGGGAGACTCCCTAGCGGAACCCTATGCCCTCGCGTACGCTTCGCGTACAGCTTACGTTAGCCACGCGTAGTATATCACCTTCCTACGCCCTCGATCCTTACGATCAATTGCGTAACATCTTGTAGACTCCTCAAATATATACGCTCTATAGCTATTGCCTACGTCCTATAACATTACGTTGCGCCCTTTTTTTTTACTACTAATACCTAGCCTATAACCAATTCTACGTCTCTATAATACTGTAGGCGCTGCTAGAAGTAGCGTATCTACGAGCAACCTCCGCACTATAATAGTAAGACAATATTCCTTACTAGCCACTATATTAAGCCTAAAGAGCAACCTAATACCTTAACCTAACCTACAACGCTAATTAATCCTAGGAGAATTTAATTTATTAACCCTAGCCTTAACCCCTAAGGGTAAGCCTAGTGGCTTAAAAGAGTTACAACTATAAGTACCCCTAAGCACCCAGTATTACCTTAAAGACAATAAGAGTTAACCAGCCTAGTAGGATGGGTACACCCCTATTAATATAGGTGGCCATAGCGACAACCTTAACAAGATAGATACCAGCAATATTTTATCCTTTATTAATCACACAGCCACGGAAAAGTAACTAGAAGGGCAGCCACCTATTAAAATTAAAATACAAGATGCCGAGATGTTTATATAAATAGTAGCACAAGAACCTAATAAATACTACCACCTTTTATAGAACTACCACCTAAAGCTTACGCAAGCTAAACTGCGTACTGCCTAAGATTATAATATTATCCAAGACTTATAAGCTAGTGAGGCACTTGCTAATAACACACGCTAAAAGACTAAAGATAACCTCCGTATATCTAAACGCGACGTTTAACGATTAAAAAAAGCTAAAATTGTACTTATTGCCTAGGTTACTAAGAAGGAGGGCATAATTAAATACCTATAGTCTTAGCTTAACAAGCACATCTATAATAATGCTAAGCACCTCCCTACTATGCACTATACTATCTAAGTCCCTACGCCTCTGGCAACCTTATCCACCTAACGCTTAGCCAAAAGTTAGTGTTAAGTAGCTTTACCTAATAGGGATAACCCCTATAACAGCAACCAAACTTAAGCTATAATTGTGGGGTTTAATATACGATACCCTAATCCCCTAGTCTTCTAGGGAGACTACAAGGAATATAGCTACTAGAAGATATAAATCTGCGAGAAACTAACCTAAAGCGCCTACCTTTTTCCTAGGGAGGATACCAAGATTGGTTATATTATTGGGTATATAAAGGGTACCCTATTTAATAGACTCTTTGCCTAATAGGAGACCAATAGCCCCTAGAAATAGCAGTCCCACTATAAGGTCCTTAATAATCTTAACCTAATATATCGCGACTATAACCTAGTGGCCACCAGTTAAGCCAAACTATATGCCTTAAAGATAAGTTCTATTAAGTTATTTAATAAGTTCTATGTTAAGTTCTAGGAATATACTAGAGTCCTCTCTTAAGATAATACTAAAGACTAAAAAGACCTCCTTAAAAAGGTTACCTATTATCTTAGTTACGCTACCGCTAGTTACAATTACAATAATATTTATAGCATAGTGGCAGCCCTACGGAAGATTAAACAACGGCTAAATTAGATCTCTACTGCTAACCCTTACCTAAAGGCTCCTATATAAAAGCCCTCTAGACCAACCACACCTATATATACTAGGTCACCAACGCCTACTACTAATACTATTACCAGAGCTAATATTAACCTCTTTATTCTAACCTTCCTATATAAACTCCTAGATGGAGAGCGTGAGCTACTTCAGAAGCTAGGGCGCTGCTATAGATACTATTAAAAAGGCTATTATTGCGAAAACCTAAACTGCCTAATAGCTAGGTTTGGTAATCGCCGCCTAATACCTAACTTTATACCTTAAATACCGAATACCTCGCTACACACCGTTACCATACAAGATAAAGAAGCAGCAGCAATAAAAGTAGTGGGAAATGCTTAGTCCTAGCCCTAAGTTACAAGCTGGGACACCCTAATAATAGAGGGATCTATATATCGGCCTACTTAATAGATAACTTAGTAAGAATAAACAGACGGAAATAGATAGTTTTACCTATAATAGGAACAACTGCTAAAAAACAATATAAAAACCGTTCTATAATTAACTGCGGAGCTACTAATAAATTTATAAATACCTAATTTATATGTAAACATAACCTATTAACCTTACCCCTTACTAAAGCCCGCGCCCTACAACTCGCTAACGGTAGTTATACTGCATAAAAGATTACTTATATAGCACAACTCTACCTAGATATAAATGGACACCAAGAAGAGCTCTAGGCCTATATTATACTACTTACCAATTACCCTATTATCCTTAGAATGAACTGGCTTAAGTAATATAACCCTATTATTAACTAGAAGAAAAGAGAAGTAACCTTTAACTTTAACTACTACAGAGAGACCTGCCTAGGGTATAGCCTAGCCGCCTCTACCTACTCCCTAGGATATTAACCCAAAGAACCTCTAATTATACCACCCATAACCAACTATTACTACGTTAGTGCCGCAGCCTTCTATTATATAGCACGAAGGAAGAGCTGGGTTATTATAGTAGCCTCCCGCTTATAGCTATACAAACTTAATAAAGAATAGGATCATATCCTCTATAGTAATAAAATAGATCTGGTAAACCTCCTAGAGGACAATATACCTATAGAACTTAATAAACTCTTAACCTTAGACTTTAAGAAGTTTATAAAGCTTAAAAAGGGACTTACTAATAAGGAACTCCGTAAGCTCCTCCCTAAAAGGTACTATAACTTTATCAACATATACTTATAAAAGGGCGTAGATATACTTCCCCTATATTAACCTAATAACCATGCTATTAACATTAAATAAGGAAAAATGCTACCTTATAAGAGACCCTACCTAATATTAAAAGACAAACTTTTAGTTATAAAAAAGTATATTAATAAGCACCTTAATAAAGGGTTTATTCGTCCTAGTATATTACTAACAGCCGCCCCTATCCTTCTTACTAAAAAGCCTAGAGGAGGTATCTAATTCTACGTTAACTACAGAGGACTTAACGCTATTACAATTAAGAACTAATACCCAGTACCGCTTATATATAAGACCCTTAAGCAGCTTAGTTAAGCCAAAATCTATACTAAGCTTAATATTATTGCCGCCTTTAACTATTTCTAAATACAGGAAGGTGACGAATGGAAAACCGTATTTATATCGCGCTTTAGCCAATTTAAATATACTATTATGCCCTTTAGTGTATATAACAGCCTAGGCACCTTCTAAAGCTATATTAATAACGCCTTATAGGACTACTTTAACGTCTTCTACTTAGCGTACCTAGATAATATACTTATTTATAATAATAACCCTTTTAAGCATACTAAGCATGTTTAAAAGGTTCTATAGCGCCTTAGGGAAGCAGGACTCTATATTAATTTAAAGAAGTATAAATTCTTAGTTATAGAAGTAAAATACCTTAAACTAATTATTACTACTAAAGGTGTCTGTATGGACCCTAAGAAGGTATATATAATTACTAAATAGCAAGCCCCTAACTATATTAAGGATATATAAGCCTTCCTTAGTTTTGCCAACTTCTATTAGAAATTTATATACAACTTCTTAGGCATAGTAGCACTATTTATAGCAATAATGCAAACAAAGGGCCTTTTTGTAAAAGGAAGAAAAACGTACCTACACTTTACCTAGACGCCTAACTACAAGAAGGCGTTTTAAGACCTTAAAAATGCCTTTACTAAAGTACCTATCCTAGCTTACTTTATACTAAGATGACAACTTTATCTTAAAACCAACTCCTTAGACTATGTTAACGTAGGCGTCCTCTTCTAGATAGGTAATAACGGTCTTTTCTACCTAGTTATATTCTACTCGTCTAAGCTTATACTATAAGAGTATAACTATAAGATCTATAATAAAGAACTCCTTGCGATTATATAAGCGTTTAAAGAATTCTAACTAGAACTCTTTTTAGTAGAACCTAACCAGCTAACTAAAGTCCTTACGGATTATCGCAACCTTAAATACTTTATAACTATAAAGTAGCTAAACTAACGCTAAGTATGTTAGAATGAGTTCCTCTCTAGTTTTAACTTTAAAATTATATATAGGCTGGGAGTATAAGGCATAAAACCTAATAGCCTAATACACTACTTGTAAGATCTTTCTTAGTTAGAGGATAACCCCTATAATTAGTTTTAATAGCAGATAATCCTAAAAGTAAGGAACCTAGCCCCTAGTATACTACCTATAATAGAACTATCCGTACCTTAGCTTTATGCTACGGACTTAAAGCCGCCCCCTAAAATTAATAAGCTTATTACTGCTATATATAATATCTCTATTAACCCATTATTATACTAACTTATTGCTATAAAAACTATTAGCGCCTATAAGCCACCTACTAGCCTCTAAAACTTAGGCTAAATCGATATAATAGCCTTAAAAGTAAAGGAGAATAGACTTTACTATAGAGGCCGTCTATTTATCCCTAATTTAGAAGACCTATAACGGCAACTAATCTAGATAGCCTATAACCTCCGGTTAAGTAGTTACCTAGGTAAAGGAGGAACTTATAAACTCCTTAGCCAATACTACTTCTGGTCTAAGATAATAGACTTAGTTAAACGCTTTATAAGCGCCTACTATGGCTATAAGCGCGCTAAGGCCTTTCGCACTAAGTACTAAGGACTACTACACCCACTACTAATCCCTATATGGCGGTGGGTAGATATAGCTATAGACTTTATTACTAACCTACCACCCTATAAACGGCATGGTTATACCTATAAAAACATCCTAATAATAATATACTGACTTATAAAGGAACGTTACTATATCCTAACTAAAGGTATAGCTATTAATAATATTGTAGACGCTTTTCTTTACAAAGTCTACTAACTATATAGGATACCTGACTCCATTACGTCCAACTAGGGCATGTAATTTAACTCTAACTTATAGAGATAGATCTGTTAACGTCTTAGTATCTCTATTAAGATGTCTATGTCCTTCCACTATAAGACTGTGGGATAGCCAGAAAATGCCAACACTAGTATAAAGGCGTACTTATAATAGGTCGTTGCCTATAGCCAGGACAACTAGGTAGATTACCTCCTACTAGGTAAGTTTATAGCTAATAACCACGTCTTAGCCACTATAGGACTTACTCTGTTCTTTATAAACAAGGGTTATTACCCCTAATCTAGTATAGAGCCACTAGAACCTATTAATAAGAAACTACTATATAGAAAACGCCTTAAGATGCTACTTACTGACCAGTATATAGACTGTATAAAAAATCTACTTAACTACTATAGGGGAGAAATGGCCTAGGCTTAAGCAAAGTAGGCCTACTTCGCTAACTGTTATAGAACGCCACTATTAGAGATGCGTGTTAGCGACTAGGTATAGCTAAATATACGTAATATCTCTATATAGAGGCCTATAAAGTCACTTAATTATAAGAACCTTGGCCCCTATTAGATTAAATAAGTTATTAATAGGGGAGCTATATATAAGCTAGAGCTCCCGCCAGCCCTAGCCACCCGTGGGATATAGCCTATATTTTACCTATAGCTACTACACCTTTACTAGCCTAACCCCTTACTGGGATAGATATAGCCTAAACCCCTACTAGTACTAATCCGAGATAAGAACAAAGACAAGAACTATAAGGAGTGGACCGTTAAATAAATTATTAACTCTAAATACTTTGGTAAAGGCAAAGGACGGCGGCTCTACTATAAAGCTATCTATATAGGATTTGATATAGATTAGCTAAAATAGCAACTATAGGAAGACTTTAAAAATGCAAAGGACCTAATTAGCGACTTTTACTATACAAATCCACAGAAACTGGGCCTAAGTAGAGATTTTATGCCTAATCCTCTATAGGAGCCCTTATAGAGTTTAATTGTTATATACTGCTATATAAGGGCAAATTGCTATTAGATTGCCGTAGATTGCTATTATATAACTAAAAAATTGTTAAGATATTTAGGAACTTTAACCGCCAGTTAAAGTTATCTAATTAATTAAATTCTTGGGTGCTAAGCCTTATTATATAATAACGCTGCGGACTATAAAGATGTTAGTTTAGCTTACCGCCTTCTACTAAGCTAATAGCGATTTTCTATCCTGGGGATAGAAAATCCTAATTGGTCCATTTAATAATTAGAGCTAGCAGAACTCCATACTACTAACCCCTTTAGTGTTATTTCTTTTCCTTCTCTATGCCTTAAGCGTTCTTTCTATATATATATAGTAACCACAGCGTCGCTAGAGCTCCGCCTCTATAAGAGGGGGGGTAGTGTCACGGAATGCTGCTGTAGAAGCCTTTATAGGAGACTCCCTAGCGGAACCCTATGCCCTTACGTACGCTTCGCGTACAGCTTATATTAGCTATACGTAGTATATTACCTTCCTACGCCCTCAATCCTTATAATTGATTGTGTAACGTCTTGTAGACTCCTTAAATATATACGCTCTGTAGCTATTGCCTATGTCCCATGACAGATTATTTCTTAAAGGTTGTAGTAAGCTTATATAAAATATTAGGTATATTTTTATCTTAGTTAGTAGTTTAAGCTTATAGGTATATAGGCTTGGCTTCTTTTTAATTTAGTATAGGCCTATAAACTTCTAATTAAGTTTCTTTAAGGGCCGTTAAGTCTTTAAGTTTTGTATATTTAGGTAAGCTATATTATTTTCCTTAAAGTCCTATGTGGGAGCTTGTTCTTTATTTGTATGCTATTTCTATAGCGTTTAAGTATATATTAATTTACTTTGTAATAGTTCCTGTTGGAATATATATTACATAGTCGCGTGTCTCTAATTAGTTACCCTTATGGTGACTTATTAGCCCCCTACTTAGGTACTATAATCCTTACGATCCTCTGCTTTTGACACCTATTAGACAAGAACAAATCTATTAGTTAATAGGCCAATTAAGTGCACTTAGGTAATACCGACAGTTCCATTAACTGCTTTATTTAATTAGTAAAGTTATACTCGTTAATTAACTAGATCTGTTTAATTGTGGGTCCTATTATATTAATATTAGGTTATAGCTTAAATCTAAGTAGAGGGTTTTATCTATAGGTTGCGTAGAATAGTGTTATACCTATTAATATATTTATTATATTGTTTATAGTAAACTTAGCTAAAGGCAGCTATTTTTTCTAGTTGCCTTGTAGGTAGGAGCAGTATATTTATAAGTATTATTCCATAGTTGCGTTTGCAATTTTAGTTTAGCCATTTATCTCTAGATAAAATGCAGTTAAGAGTTGTATTTAAATACTTAATTATTTATATAGAGCTTGCCAGAAGTCTAAAATGAATGTTATAGGACGTAGGCAATGGCTACAGAGCGTATATATTCGAGGAGTCTATAAGACGTTGCGTAATCAATTATAAGGATTAAGGGCGTAGGAAGGTGATATACTACGCGTAGCTAATGTAAGCTGTACACAAAGCGTACGCAAGGGTATGGGGTTCCGCTAGGGAGTCTTCTATAGAGGCTCCTATAGCGGCGTTCCGTGACACTACCCCCCCTCTTATAGAGGCGGAGCTCTGGCGACGCTGTGGTTACTATATACATATAAAAGGAACGCTTAAGGCATAGAGAAGGAAAAGAAATAATGCTAAAGGGGTTAGTAGTGTGGAGTTCTGCCAGCTCTAATCGTTAAATAGACTAATTAGGATTTTCTATCCCCGGGATAGAAAATCGCTATTGGCTTAGTAGAAGGTGGTAAGCTAAACTAATATCTTTATAGTCTGCAGCGTTATTGCGTAATAAGGCTTAGCACCTAAGAATTTAATTAATTAAATAACTTTAACCGGTAGTTAAAGTTCCTAGACATTTTAATAATTTTTTAGTTATATAATGGTAATCTACGGCAATCTAACGGCAATTTGCCCTTATGTGGTAGTGTATAACAATTAAACTCTATAAGGGCTCCTATAGAGGATTAGGCACGAAATCTCTGCTTAGGCCCGGTTTCTGTAGATTTACATAGTAAAAGTCACTAATTAGGTCCTTTGCATTTTTAAAGTCTTCCTATAGTTGCTATTCTAGCTGATCTATATTAAATCCTATATAGATAGCTCTATAGTAGAGCCGCCGTCCTCTGCCTTTACTAAAGTATTTAGAGTTAATGATTTGTTTAATAGTCTACTTCTTATGGTTCTTGTCTTTGTTCTTATCTTAGATTAGTACTAGTAGGGGTTTAGGCTATATCTATCCCAGTAAGGGGTTAGGCTGGTAAAGGTATAGTAGCTATAGGTAAAATATAGGCTATATTCTATGGGTGGCTAGGGCTGGTAGGAGCTCTAGCTTATATATAGCTCCCCTATTAATAACTTATTTAATCTAATAGGGGCTAAGGTTTTTATAATTGAGTAACTTTATAGGCCTCTGTATAGAGATATTGTGTGTATCTAGCTATACCTAGTCGCCAACATATATCTCCGGTGGTGGCGTTCTATAATAGTTGGTAAAGTAGGCCTGCTTTGCTTAAGCCCAGGCCATTTCTCCCCTATAGTAGTTGAGTAGATTTTTTATATGGTCTATATACTGGTCAGTAAGTAGCATCTTAAGGCATTTTCTATATAGCAGTTTCTTATTAATAGGTTCTAGTAGCTCTATGCCGGATTAGGGGTAATAACCCTTATTTGTAAAAAACGGAGTAAGTCCTATAGTGGCTAAGACGTGGTTATTAGCTGTAAACTTGCCTAGTAGAAGGTAATCTACCTAGTTGTCTTAGCTATAGGCAACGACCTATTATAAGTATGCCTTTATACTGGCATTGGCGTTTTCTAGCTGTCCTGCAGTCTTATAGTGGAAGGATATAGACATCTTAATAGAGATACTAAGATGTTAACAGATCCGTCTCTATAGGTTGGAGTTAAATTGCGTGCCCTAGTTAGACGTAATGGAGTTAGGTATCCTATATAGTTAGTAGACTTCGCGAAGAAAAGCGTCTGCGATATTATTAACGGCTATACCTTTAGTTAGGATATAGTGACGTTCCTTTATAAGTTGGTATATTATTATTAGGATGTTCTTATAGGTATAACTATGCCGTTTATAGGGTGGTAGGTTAGTAATAAAGTCTATAGCTATATCTGTCTACCGCCGTATAGGGATTAGTAGTAGGTGTAGTAGTCCTTAGTACTTAGTGCGAAAGGCCTTGGCGCGCTTGCAGCTATAGTAGGCGCTTATAAAGCGTTTAACTAAGTCTATTATCTTAGGCTAAAAGTAGTATTAGCTAAGGAGTTCGTAAGTTCCTTCTCTATCTAGGTAACCGCTTAACCGGAGGTTATAGGCCATCTGGATTAGTTGCCATTATAGGTCTTCTAAATTAGGAACAAATAGATAGCCTCTATAGTAGAGTCTATTCTCCTTTACTTCTAAGGCTACTATATTAATTTGGCCTAAGTTTCAGAGGCTAGTAGGTGGCTTATAGGCGCTAGCAGTTTTCGCGGCAATAAGTTAGTATAATAACGGGTTAATAGAGATGTTATATGCAGCAGTAATAAGCTTATTGATTTTAGGGGGCGGCTTTAAGTCTATAGTATAAAGCTAAGGTGCAGATGGTTCTATTATAGGTAGTATACTAGGGGCTAGGTTCCTTACTTTTAGGATTATCTACTATTGGAACTAATTATAGGGGTTATCCTCTAACTAAGGAAGATCTTATGAGCGGCGTGTTAGGCTATTAGGTTTTATGCCTTATACTCCTAGCCTATATATAATTTTAAAGTTAAAACTAGAGAGGAACTCGTTCTAATGTACTTAGCGTTAGTTTAGCTACTTTATGGTTATAAAGTATTTAAGGTTATAATAATCTATAAGGACTTTAGTTAGCTAGTTAGGTTCTACTAAGAAAAGTTCTAGTTAGAATTCTTTAAACGCTTATATAATTGTAAGGAGTTCTTTATTATAGATCTTATAGTTATACTCTTATGGTATAAGCTTAGACGAGTAAAATATGACTAGGTAGAGGAGACCGTTATTGCCTATCTAAAAGAGGATGCCTGCGTTAATATAGTCTAAGAAGTTGGTTTTAAGATAGAGTTATTGTCCTAGTATAAAGTGAGCTAGGATAGGTGCTTTAGTAAAGGCATTTTTAAGGTCTTAGAACGCCTTCTTGTAGTTAGGCATCTAGGTAAAGCATAGGTGCGTTTTTCTTCCTTTTATAGAAAGGCCCTTTATTTGCATTATTGCTGTAAGTAGTGCTACTATGCCTAAGAAGTTGTATATAAATTTCTAATAGAAGTTGGCGAAACTAAGGAAGGCTTATACGTCCTTAATACAGTTAGGGGCTTACTATTTAGTAATTATATATACCTTCTTAGGGTCTATACGGACACCCTTAGTAGTAACAATTAGTTTAAGGTATTTTACTTTTATAACTAAAAATTTGCACTTTTTTAAATTAATATAGAGTCCTGCTTCCCTAAGGCGCTATAGAACCTTTTAAACGTGCTTAGTATACTTAGAAGGGTTATTGCTATAAATAAGTATATCATCTAGGTACGCTAAGTAGAAGACATTAAGGTAGTCCTATAAGGCGTTATTAATATAGCTTTAGAAGGTGCCTGGGCCATTATATACGCTAAAGGGCATAATGGTATATTTAAATTAGCTAAAGCGTAATATAAATATAGTTTTCCATTTGTTGCCTTTCTATATTTAGAGATAGTTAAAGGCGGCGATAATATTGAGCTTAGTATAGATTTTGGCTTAACTAAGCCACTTAAGGGTTTTACGTATAAGTGGTACTGGGTATTAGTTCTTAATTATAATAGCATTAAGTCCTCTATAGTTAACGCAGAATTAGATACCTCCTCCAGGCTTCTTAGTAAGAAGGATAGGGGCGGCTGCTAGTAATATACTAGGATAAATAAACCCTTTATTAAGGTGCTTGTTAATATACTTTTTTATAACTAGAAGTTTGTCTTTTAACATTAGGTAGAGTCTCTTATAAAATAGCATTTTTCCTTATTTAATGTTAATGGCATAGTTATTAGGTTAATATAGGGGAAGTATATCTACGCCCTTTTATAAGCATATATTAATAAAGTCGTGGTACCTCTTAGAAAGAAGCTTACGGAGTTCCTTATTAGTAAGTCCCTTTTTAAGCTTTATAAACTTCTTAAAGTCTAAGGTTAAGAGTTTATTAAGTTCTATAGGCGTGTTATCCTCTAGGAGGTCTACTAGATCTATCCTATTACTATAGAGGATGTGATTTTGTTCTTTATTAAGTTTATATAGCTATAAGTAGGAGGCTGCTGTAAGAACCTAGCTCTTCCTTTATACTATATAATAGAAGGCTGCGGCACTAACATGGTAACAGTTAGTCGTGGGTGGTATAATTAGAGGTTCTTTGGGTTAATATCCTAAGGAGTAGGTAGAGGCGGCTAGGCTATGCCCTAGGCAGGTCTCTCTACAGTAGTTAAAGTTAAAGGTCACTTCTCTTTTCTTTTAGTTAATAATAGGGTTATACTACTCAAGCTAGTTTATTCTAAGGATAATAGGGTAATTGGTAAGTGGTGTAATATAGGCCTAAAGCTCTTTTTAGTGTCCATTTATATCTAGGTAGAGTTGTGCCATATAAGTAATCTTTTATGCAGTACAACTACCATTAGCGAGTTGTAGGGCGCGGGCTTTAGTAAGGGGTAAGGTTGGTAGGTTATATTTATATATAAATTAGGTATCTACAAATTTATCAGTAGCTCTGTAGTTAATTATAGAATGGTCTTTATATTATTTTTTAGCAGTTGTTCCTATTATAGGTAAAACTATCTGTTTCCGTCCGTCTATTCTTACTAAGTTATCTATTGAGTAGGCTAATATATAGATCCTTCTATTATTAGGGTGTCCTAGCTTATAACTTAGGGCTAGGACTAAGCATTTCCTACTACTTCCGCTGCTGCTGCTTCTTTATTTTATACGGTAACGGTACGTAGCGAGGTATTCGGTGTTTAAGGTGTAAAGTTAGGTATTAGGCGGCGATTACTAAACCTAGCCATTAGGTAGTTTGGGTTTTTGTAATAATAGCCTTCTTAATAGCATTTATAGTAGCGCCCTAGCTTTTAAAGTAGCTTATACTCTCCGTCTAGGAGTTTATATAGGAAGGTTAGAATAGAGAGGTTAATATTAGCTCCGGTAATAGTATTAGTAGTAGGCGTTAGTGACCTAGTATATATAGGTGTGGTTGGTCCGGAGGGCTTTTATATAGGAGCCTTTAGGTAAGGGTTAGCAGTAGAAATCTAATTTAGCCGTCATTTAATCTTCCGTAGGGCTGCCACTATGCTATAAACGTTATTGTAATTGTAACTAGCGGCAGCGTAACTAAGATAATAGGTGACCTTTTTAAGGAGGTCTTCCTAGTCTTTAGCGTTGTCTTAGAAGAGGACTCTAGTGTATTTCTAGAACTTAATATAGAACTTATTAAATAACTTAGTAGGACTTATCTTTAGGGCGCGTAGTTTGGCTTAACTAGTGGCCACTAGGTCGTGGTTGTGATATATTAGGTCAAGATTGTTAAGGACCTTATAGTGGGACTGCTACTTCTAAGGGCCATTAGTCTCCTATTAGGCGAAGAGTCTATTAAATAGGGTACCCTTTATACGCCTAATAATGTAACCAATCTTGGTATCCTCCCTAGGAAAAAGGCAGGCACTCTAGGTTAGTTTCTTACGGATTTATATCTTCTAGTAGCTATATTCCTTACGGTCTCCTTAGAAGACTGGGGGATTAGGGTATCGTATATTAAACCCTACAATTATAGCTTAAGTTTGGTTATTATTATAGGGGTTGTCCTTATTAGGTAAAGCTGCTTAACACTAACTTTTGGCTAAGTATTGGGTGGGTAAGGTTGCTGGAGGCGTAGGGACTTAGGTAGTATAGTGCGTAGTAAGGAGGTGTTTAGCATCGTTACAGATGTGCTTGTTAAGCTAAGACTGTAGGTATTTAATTATACCCTCCTTTTTAGTAACCTAGGCAATAAGTATAATCTCAGCTTTCTTTAATCGTTAAACGTCACGCTTAGATATACGGAGGTTATCTTTAGTCTTTTAGTGTGTGTTATTAGCAAGTGCCTTACTAGCTTATAAGTCTTAGATAATATTATAATCTTAGGCAGCACGCAGTTCAGCTTATATAAGCTTTAGGTAGTAGTTCTATAAAAGGCAGTAGTATTTATTAGGTTCTTGTGCTACTATTTATATAAATATCTTAGTGTCTTGTATTTCAATCTTAATAGGTAGCTGCCCTTCTAGTTACTTTTCCGTGGCTGTGTAATTAATAAAGGATAAGATATTACTGGTGTCTATCTCGTTAAGGTTGTTGCTGTGGCCACCTGTACTAATAGGGGTGTACCTATTCTACTAGGCTGGTTAACTCTTATTATCTTTAAGGTAGTGCTGGGTGCTTAGGGGTACTTATAGTTATAACTCTTCTAAGCCACTAGGCTTGCCCTTAGGGGTTAAGGCTAGGGTTAATAAATTAAATTCTCCTGGGATTAATTAGCGTCATAGGTTGGGTTAAGGTATTAGGTTGCTCTTTAGGCTTAATATAGTGGCTAGTAAGGAATATTGTCTTACTATTATAGTGCGGAGGTTGCTTATAGATATGCTGCTTCTGGCAGCACCTGCAGTATCGTAGAGACATAGAATTGGTCATAGGCTAGGTGTCAGTGGTAAAAAAAAAGGGCGCAACGTAATGTTATGGGACGTAGGTAATAGCTACAGAGCGTATATATTCGAGGAGTCTATAAGACGTTGCGCGATCGATCGTAAGGATCAAGGGCGTAGGAAGGTGATATACTACGCGTGGCTGACGTAAGCTGTACGCGAAGCGTACGCGAGGGCACGGGGTTCCGCTAGGGAGTCTCCCATGGAG
>Ga0307507_10006816_pt1 | contig 17088 bp, 4 predicted proteins | sample 7_EM_MG_FD_207223 | JGI IMG/M metagenome (GOLD analysis project Ga0307507, IMG submission 207223) | Populus trichocarpa ectomycorrhiza microbial communities from riparian zone in the Pacific Northwest, United States - 7_EM | ecosystem: Host-associated > Plants > Roots > Unclassified | place...
TATTCTAAGGCCTTATAATCCAAAACCACCTTAATAGGCTTAGGGGTCCCTTCTAGCTATATACGCTAGTGCTAAAAGCTAGAGATAATAGCCAGCATTTCTTTATTATAGATGTGGTAGTTTAGCTCAGCATCTATTATAGTCTTCGAATAGTATATAATAGGGTGCCATTCTCCGTCTAGTTACTTTTAGGAAAAGATATTAGCTATTACACCGTCTAAGGCATTAGTTTTTAGCATTAAGGGCCATTCTAGGTTAAAGTAGGCAAGTAGGGGAGCCAATACTAGCCGTTTTTTAAGCTTATTAAAGGCCTGCCTATATATGGCGTTAAAGTGGAAGGGCTGGTCTTTCCTAGTAAGACAGTTAAGGGGCTAGGCGATCCTGCTATAGTTCTTAATAAAGTGTTAGTAGAAGTTATAGAAACCTAAAAATAATTATACCCCCTTTATAGTCCGTGGGGGTGTCCACTGGTTAATTACGGCCGTTTTTTCTAGGTCCGCCTTAATTCTATTTATACTGATAATAAACCCTAGGTACTTAGTACGCTTAACACTAAATTCTAACTTCCTAATATTAGCCTGGAGGCCAGTTTCGCGAAGCCGTTATAGGACTTTATAGATATACTTCTTATATTTCAGTTTATTTTTAGAGTAAATCATAATATTATCTAGGTAGGCTGTGTAGAAGTTATTAAGGTAGTTAAAGAGTACGTTATTTATATACTATTGGTATATAGCCGGTCCGTTAGTCAGTCTAAAAGGTAATACTTTGCATTTATATAATCTGTAGCGGGTCTGAAATGTAGTAAGATTTTTAAATCTAGGGTCTATTCTAATTTGGTAAAAGGCCTGGCGGATATTAAGCTTTATAAAAATCTTAGCCTTACTTATACAGGCCAGTGTTTCGTTAAGTAAGGGCAGCGGATATCGGTCTTTGTGGGTTATATAATTTAGTTTATAGTAGTTAATATAGAAACGGAGTCCGCCGTTTAGCTTTTTTACGAAGAGAATAGGTAAGGCAAAGGGGACTTAGCTAGGCTTAATAAAGCCCTTATTAAAGTTATTAATAAGGTACTACTTAATAGCCTATAGCTCGTTAGTAGATTGCTAGCAGAGGGGGCTATAACTAAGGGTGTTTTCTTTATCGGGCTTAATCTTAATCTTGTAGTCGTACGGTTGGTAAGGTGGGAGTATATCGGATACTACCTTAGAGAACACATCCTTGAATTCCTAGTATTAACGGAGTAGTTTCTGTTCTACCAGCTCCTTATCTATAAGCTTACTTTCCCTACTAAGCTAGTTACAGGCTAGGGCTTCCTTATCTTTAATTATCTAGTCAATTTTATATAAGCTAGTTATAAAGGCAACGGTATTAGGCCGTTTTAAGTTCTGGTAGAACCCTATAGAACTAATACAGCAGATATCGACTGGTGGGAGGTTTATAGGTTTTTTTATAGACGTTCTGTGGACTGTATTTTGCGGTAAAGGGTTTACAGCCCTCCTTAGCTCCTATTCTATTTTCCATAAGTTATCCTTTTAGTCTATACATTTAGTACAGCGTCCAATATTTCTTGCTGTTCTTTATAGCTATATAGGGCCTAAGCTAGCTAGCTTATTACTAACTTCCTGGGTTTCTAGTGCCGGTAGTATAATATTAGTAGTCTAGGGGCGGCGTAGTATATGGACCTATTATGAATTAAGCTGTATATCTTTCTTAAAGGCCTAGTCCCTACACATGGTATTAGCCTATTAAACGGTGTCTATCTATAGCCGTATAAGATTTTCTATTACAATGCTGATTTCCTTTATAAAAGAAGGTATTAGGGGTAGGGTTTTGGGCTAGACAAGCCATCTACTCCGTACATTAAGCTATAAGCCTAGATAGGCTAGCCATTTTCTTCCTAAAATTATATCATGGCTTCCTAGGTCCGTAATAAGAAAGGGGATGTTATACTACCTTTGTTTATCTATACGGAGGTAAATCCGTAAGATAGTTATAATAGGTGGTCCTATCCGTCCGTTATACCCGCGAATAGAAATTGGTTTGGGCAGTTCTTTAAGGGATATATTTAAAAAGTTAGCCAGCTTTATAGCACACTGTGTATCTATTAAGGCAAAGGCATTTACTCTAGAGTTAGCTAAAGCAGAGGTTAAAACTTAATATCTATTACGGAATAAAGTATAAGGGATAGTGCAGCTTCTTTTACCAACTAGCCAACCCAGATTAATATATAATATATTAATTCCTTTTAACCCTAGAGAGGAGTCTTGCTTTAGGGTTCCTCTTTTTCTAACTCTATACTATTCTCCTAAATTAATAGGACCTCGTTTGTCTTTGCCGCTATTAGGCAGTCCTTTATAAAGTAGTCTTTCTGGCCGTATAAGAAGCAGGCTCCTTAATTACTAAGGGCCTATCTATAGGGGTTATTATATATAGGTTAAGTATTCGCCGGACCCGCTATAGGGCTAGCTGCACAGCTAGCCGCTAGGTTAACGGCAGGCGGTACAGTTAGTACTATAGGGATTGCAGATCTTACTAAGGCGCTATAGCCCGTTCTTATAGTACTTATATTCTGGTTGGCAGAGCTTCTAGTCTTATACTACTTAGCACGTGCCTTAATTCGGCAGAGGCCCTAGTTAATAGCTAGGCACTAGTCCATAAGTTCCTTTAGCGTTTATACAGTAATATAAACTGGCAGCACGGCGCGCTATAGGTCTAGGGTAAGCTTATTAAAGAGGTCTGGCATTAAGTCTTCCTAGGGGATTCAAGCCTATCCGGCTAGGTGTAGAAAGCGGGTCTAGAAAACTAAGAAGGTCTCTATTATTTTTATATTAAGGGCTTTATAGTTAAGGCGGGCGTTCTGTATCTTATAGGGGTCCTTATAAATAGAAGACAGGTAGTTAATTATCTTTTCTTTAAAAAGGAAGGGGTCTGCCAAGTCCTAGGCATATTTCGGATGTAGATACGTCTATGCGTCCCCACCAGTACGGCCAAAGACGTAGGCCATTTTAGCTTAGGTAGTAGGGAAGTGGTCTATATTAACTTTAAGCTTGTTTTACAGTTAAAGCTTCTAATTGTTAAATATAGGGTTAGTTCCGTCTGTAAGCAATAGGGGGTCCGCAACCTTTGCGAACCGCGACAATGCTAAGGCTGTATATTAGGCTAGGGCCTTAAGGACTATAGTAAGTCTCTAGATATCTAATAACTCCTTACTAGGTATAGGGGTGTTTCTGGTTTTAAGCAGCTCTTAAAGCCGTTCAATTTTAGTATTAGCTGCTGCGGGCTCTCCCTAGGGGGTTAAAACGGCGACTGTTTTACTATTAGAGGTATTTATGGGTCCTATAGCGGCTTTGCCAGCTGCTGTATTTCTTGGCATAGTAGTAGAGGTATTAGGTAATTTCCGGTATTTGTTTATTTCCTAGGGGTTCTAGTCTATGCGTGTCCTATTCTTAGGTTTCGCGTTCTATTTATATTCTTTTAGTTCTTAAGGGTCTGTCCTGTCCTTATAGTCCTGGTGATGTCCTTAGGGTCCTATTCTGTGTCCTTGTCCTGTTTGTGGCCTTATAGATATTTTTAAGTTCCTTCTTAGGAAAGAAGGGTAGTGACGAGCTTTAGATAATATTAGCGACTCAGTCAATTAAGGCACGAGCACAGCAAGAGGGTCGCGCAAGCCTGTACAATTGGATTGTCTATAAACGAGGATCCAAAGCTAGAGAAAGAAAAGGGGAAGAACGGAAGCACCGCTCAAAGCTATATACAATCCTCTGGTCACGTGATGGCAACTTGCCATTATATAACGGCAAGTTGCGGCAATCTGACGGCAATCTGACGGCAATTTGCCAGTACCGTTTTCCACCAGCGCCGTAACACAATCGAGAACGACGATCTTCTAGAAGGATCTTACAACTACTAAATAGTCTCTCGCATTTGTCTAATATAGAGGTTATTACAAGAATATTAAGGGCAAAGTAAGTAAGATCTGGCTGACTTTTATAGCGATCTAGCTAGTATTGTACTATATTAAAGTGTTCGTTTTCGTTAATAGGCTCACAGTTCGTTTTAAGGTAGGATTTAAAGCTATCCTCATTAGGCGGCTAAGTTAAATTAAATAGGCAAGAGGTTTTCAGGCGCTTATAAGCTTAAGTAGAGGTATACGGCTTCGCTGGCCGTGCCTGCCATAGTAGAGGATTCGAAGTAGGTAAGTTCGAGAGGTTTAATAGATATTTACCTTTATATTTAAGCTAGAGTTCCCTAACTAAAGTTTTAACTATTAGAATCTACTTCTACTTCTTATTTAAATTCTCCTATTACTGCTTAAACCACTTTATCGTAAGCGTTAAGTTAAGTATAATTGCTACGTACGGAGGTCGCGGCCAAAAGTAATCGCACTTACAGGGTATACGCCACAAGACAGGGGTTTCTCTTGGCATCTATTTTCAGTAGGGTTGTACCTATACTCTAACGTACCCTATTCAGGTTCCTTTTCCTTTTATTACGCCCCTCTTTATACCTATTACCTCCTTCTAATTTAATTATCTTCTGAATATGTTCTGGTATCCTCTCTATCCATTTTTAGATCTTCTTTTGTGGCAAGTCTTTCCATGCTTTTAGCCTATCCTCTTTATATGCTCCTCTTCATCCAAAACCAAGCTAGCTCTATTATATTTAAATTAGGAGAGTTTGCTGGCTAAAGCATTCTTATAATCTCCCATAATTAATAAACTTTTCCTTGATGCTTATGAGCATATGGGGATGCGTTATCCTTTTATACAATCTGCTTATCGCCAAACCCCTGTCATGTGGCTTAAACACGGACCCCTGCGAGTGCGATTACTTTTGGCCGCGACCTCGGTAGTATGCTGTAGTATTATCAGCCTTCTTATAATACTTCTCGCACTTTACCTATATAGCTTCCGCACAACCTGCAAGATATTTATAACTTTATGCCTCCTAGTTGTCACGGGACTGCCCGCTATATGCGCTACGCCATGCGCGTAGCTGGCGTCATAGGATTCCTTTCTTTCTTTGTTTGTTTTCCTTCCTTAGCGTCATTCGGCAGATAAATTATCCACCCCGTTGCCCCTATATCCCCTCCGCGGGCAATACCTTCCGCACGGACCAGAACATTGCACGTGATGCCCTATTAGAATGTATGCAATGCATGCAATAAGCTATAATGGCTACTATTCCTGTCCATCTACTACCTTATTAATTTACTAGGAAACATGCCTAGGAAATACAATAACCATAATCTTGTTATATATTCTGAATTAAAACCTATTAAAGGACCTGCACTGTCTATCTCCCCTATTCCTTACTTTGAACCATTTGTTTATAAAAGTAAATAAAACACGCCATGTATTCCTACTACTATTAATTTAAGCGACCTAGAAGCTTTATTTAAGCTATTTTTTAAAGAAGCTACTATTTAAATGCTTGTTAATGCAATTAATAAAAATGCCGACATTAAATGTATAAAATATCCTTAGCAAAAGTATGTAAGAGCTTGGCGTCCTATAAATTTAAATAAAATACTAGCCTATTTAGGTATTGCAGTATTTATGGAATGTTAAAGACTTTAAATAATTAATGAATACTAGAATACACAGCCATAAAATGGAGCAGTATTTGACTTAATTTGATAGTTAATGGCTTTAAAACAATGGGAGTAAATATATAGATTTTTCTATATAAATTGACCTGGATAATTAAATTTATAACCTTTTAAAAAAATGGAGCTACTGGACGATATTGTTAGAACTACGTTATAGATATATATAATTCCAGGCACTTATATTACTATTAATAAATGTATTTAGGAATTCTAGGGGAGGACTTTTAAAATTATTATAATTCCTAATAAACCAATTCCTACTAGATATAAGATTTGGGTAAAGGCTTTAGATGACTATATTTTCGACTTTATCTGGCATATGCGTGGAATATATAAGATTAATGGACTATAAGGCCTTAATCTGAAATGGTAATAATAAGGTTTTATAGCTACCTAGGTAGTAGTACTGGAATTAATGCTCTAAGGTTAATGTTTAGGAGTTAACTAAGTGGTTTAAATAGATAATTTATTTATAAGTGCATGTCTCCTTGTAGAACTTTAAAAACTTAGAATTAGTGCTGCTGGTATAGTATGAACAACTAAAACAAAGAGAGAAGAGTAGGAAGAATCTACTTAAATTAAGGCTGAATCTTAAATTTCTGGAATCTCTAGTAAAAAACGTACCTCTGAATCTAATTGTGGACTTAACCAATCTATTGTGGATATTAAAATTTAATATAATATAAAGGTTCTATGGGGCACGCTATATGTAGAGGTATTATATGCTAAACCTAGCGTACTCCAGTTTGTATGGAAGGATAGTAATATTATACTGTTTATATCTACCGTATATAACGGTAAAGATACCATTAAACGTATTTAAAAATGTCTAAAGAATAGTAATGCAATTACGAAGTATATATAGGGTAAGGCTTTTTAAAAACCTCTAGATATCCCAGTTTTTATTAACAGCTATAACTATAGTATAAATGGTGTTAATTTAGCGGATTAGGGGCGTGCTGAGTGTCCAATTACTTATCATACGTATTATATATGGAAACCCCTATTTAGCTACCTTTTTGATACAGCGCTATATAATATAGCTAAAATATGGGATGTATATATATATTATAATAGGCAGAAAAGGATGGGATTATATAATATATTCCAGAGGGAACTAGCCATTAAATTAATGGCTAGAAATCGAGCCTATTTGCATATATTTATATATGGTAGTGTACCAGGAAAATGTACAGTACTAGCTATGGTGCTTAAACCCTCTGGTAGCTATTCTGGCTAGCTAGTTAAAGGTATAAAATAGAGTGCATGTATGGCATGCCAGGCTGGAGCTTGATATGTATCTAAACGTAGATTTGACAGGCCAGCTCTAGGTAAGATTTCTACTAATATTACTAGTAAACTACCTAGGGCGCTAAGTACGAACTATGTATATGATTAATGTAATATAGCCTTATGCAGAGATGGGCCTTGCTGGCAAGAGCACCTAGATTCGTATACTACTAGTAGTCAGAATTAATCAAAAAGGGGTGTATTGCATACATTCTGATGGGGCATCACGTGCAATGTTCTGGTCCGTGCGGAAGGTATTGCCCGCGGAGGGGATAGATTCAAAGGCAGCCGCATTCCTGTCGAACTCTCCAGCAATCCTCTTGAGTCTCCACGACAGCCGTACGTAGCTATCAATTCTTCGAATCTGATGCTTGTCCATCTAGCGTTCGCATGTGATACTTCGTTATTGTGACACTAGCAACCCTACCGTTGCTTCTACTTCTTAATTAAAAGCTCTAAGAACTTCTACTTTATAGTATTAAGCTTATTTAAGAGCTAGTTAAGTATTTAAAAGTAGTCTATAAGGCCTATTATATTGCCTTTTACTATAACAGTAGCCTTATAGAACATTTCCAGGTAGTTGTATAGGTGCTTAAGTTCCTACTAATGATATATATAGAGTACATTATCCTTTAAGAGAGGCCTTGAGCTAGATATTAGTATATAGGTATTATAGAACTATTTTATACGTTGCTTATAGTTTAAGAAGTGTATAATAGACATAAAAGAGAATTCTAATGTGTTTAATTGTTTTAGATAAGCTAGTAGGTATTAGTATTAATTTCTAAATATTATAACCGTATAGAAACTCTATGTAATTCTTTACTAGAATATAGAAGATCTATAACTAAGCCAACCAAACCCCCTAATTGTGACATTATAAGGAAAATATTGCTTAGATCTTGACACTAAATTCCTATATAAAATCTTATTACTTAACGTGGGTGATAGGGTTTTGACGGTTTGATAGGTTTTAACGGGTTTAAATATTAAAATACTGCCGCATACTGCCGCATACCAATTCGCAAGCAGAATATTAGTAAAAGGCATTATGTAGTATTATTTAATTATATAAAAAATATAAAGCCGTAAATATATACTATAGAGGCTCTATTATAATATTTTATGGTAGTAAAAGCTGTTTAATTATCAAGCTATATAGCCAGGCTTTCTTCTGCAATTTTATTGTCGCTTAAATTAAGCAGTTTATCAATCAATTTATCTTCCTAAGTCTCCTCTATTTGTGTAGCCTGATCTTTTATCTTCTTTAAGGCCTTAAGCAGTTCTTTATAGTAAGTAGAAGCTATAGCAGCTACAGCTAAAGAGGCATCTATAACAGCCTTCTTTACTGTTACTTCCGCAGTAGCTGCAGCTGCTACAGCGGCAGCTATAGCGGTGGCTTTAATAGACGCCTCTTGTGCTTTAATTGTATGCTTCTTCTTCTTAGCAATATTGGCAGCAGCTTCTAAAACCTTTTGCTCTCTCTTTACTGCTAGTGCTGCTGCCCAAGCGTCCTTACAGTGTTGCGCTGCAAGCGTTTTAGTAGCAGTAGAAGCAACGCGTGCATCCTTTTGAGCCTCTAGCTGTTTCTTTGCAAGCGCTACTACCTCCTCTCTATTCTTCTTATTCTGCTCCCTTTATAATCTAGCTTCCTCCTTGGCTTAATTAGTGGCTTCTTACTTAGTAATAATTGCCTATATTAATTTGGAAGTAAGCACTAACCCGGTAGAAAGTACCTGCCGCTTATAAGCCTTCCTTGCTCTCCTTTCTGCAGTAGCTAGTTAAAGATTATTATTTTCTACCTACAGAAGCTCCTCTTAATCCTCTATTAATTATAGGTGCTCTATAAGCTTGTTTACTACTACCTTAGCTACCTTAGGTGTAGTTTTAGGGTGGAGGATTATGTGGGCGTACCGCGCGTAATTATTGCAGCTTTTAGACGTACGTGGGTGTAAAGGCGAAGATAGAAGTATTACTTACTAATCAGAAGATAAAGGTGTAGAAGGTTGGGTAGATATAGAAGGATTTGTATAGCGCTTAAGCGCTTTATCTAGATTATAAGGAAGAAGGCCTACAGCTTAAAAAGCGCTATTAATTAGTCTTGGTGTATATATCTAAGGGTAGATCTCCCCTAAAATCTTTAAAAAATATTCTTTATTAATTCTAGTAATACCGCGTGTTGTATATTTATCAACTTTAGATAAGTAGAGGCGCTTAAGCTATGAAAATATTATAAGATCTAAAGGCTGCAGAAGGTGTGTTGAATAAGGTAGTAGGCAAATTGGTATAATCTTATAGTCTTCACAAAACTGTATAAACTTGAGATTAATGTGACTACTGTGGCCGTCTATAATAAGCATTTAATAGCCGTAAATAGAGTCGTTGTTGTCGCCGTTGTCTCCGCTAAGGTGCTCTGGTAATCTAGTGCGTCAAGTATAGCGCTTAAAATGGCGCAGCCACTCTATGCCGACTTCTTAATTTAACCACCTATTCTCTGTCATTCTAATAGAACACTCGCCTACAGCGCATACAGCTTCCTGCCATAGTAAATCTATATACTGGCGTCCCTTAAAAATGATAAACAATAGTATAGTCTGCCTATACATACTAATCGCGTTAATCTGGCTTACCCACTCTAAGCCATTAATTGTCTTAAAGTTGCTTATATTGCCATGTAGTATAACTACTTTAGCACTATAAGTAAAGCCTATAACGTAGCCCGTCTTATCCATACTCTAAATATTAATATCCTTAATATTATACCGCGCCTTAGCTTTAGAGTAGTTGGTAAAAAAGCGTATTACTAGACCAGGAGAGTTGCCAGCCATAGCTTATTCTTAATTAATTAACTATATATAGCAAGTATGTAACTCTTCCTGGCGCTTTAGAAAGTAATATACCTATCTTTAGCCTAAAGGGGAGGGTGGCTGAAGGCGTGGGATCCTCCAGTACTCGCGCTGGTAGATTGTTGTCGCTATTGTTCGAACCTTATAGATTTGGCATGGAAATCTAGCCTTGGCAAGATATATACAATATTAAACAATTGCAGCTTCGCTAGCTGCTGAAATACGTTATTGGTTAGTATGGGTGACTTTATAAAACTGGTGCACCCTAGCAAGCCTTTATTGAAATGTATTTAGGTTAATCTTATGCGCCTTTGCATAAGCTTCTCAACTTATATATAAGCCAGAATTGAAAGTAACAGTAGCAATAGCTATCTTCTTGTCTGTATTAGGTTTGCGAGGCTAGCGGGGCATAGTGGCGCTGGTGGTGAATTTTTAAGTTAGGTAGCAGCCATTAAAAAGCAGGTCAAAAAGGGGAGATTTTGGATTAACGACTGGCAGTATACTAGATTTGGCAAGCTCTAAACCTAATTGGGCAGGCGGTGTTCAAAACCGTTAAAACCTATCAAAGTGTTAGAACCCTATTACCCACGTTACCTCTAAGCTATTAAACCTCCTATTTGAATACCTGCGAAGAAACTATAACGCTAGGGTATTAGCCGAATAAAATTGATAATATTATAAAGCAATCCGACTGCTTCGCGCTTTTACTAGAGCTTTTTAACGATTGCTATGTTTATATTACAATATATAGTAGAGAGCTGCTTATAAACCTTCTTAGAGTCTTTCTCTATAATAAACGCCTAGGCATAGAGGTTCGTAATATAGCTAAAGTAATATAGTTAACGTGCCTTTCGTTGCTTTATTAATATATTTTAATAAAGAGCTTAAAGGACCGTATTAATATACGCATTATTTAACTCCGCGTTATTAGTTATAAAATATCCTATATTATTATAGATTTCGTACTCCTTAAAAAGAGTAATAAGTATACCTACTTAATTCTTACCACTATATTTGCTAAGGACCTCTCGCAAGCCTAAAATAACCTAATAATGCCTGTCTCTCCTATTAATAAAACAAGTAACTATATTAAGGACTGTATAAGAGTTTGGTAACGGCTAAAGATTAAAGGATGTTAATATCGCGCTTTAAGCTTCCTTTAAGTCTTTCTTTAAGTCCTCCTTCCGTCTTTTATACGCCTTAATTACCCAGCCATAAATTATACTTACGGCTTTTAGAAGAAGTTTTATAAGGCTTAGATATAGGAAGAAGAGAAGCTAGTAAAAATACTTATTCTTAAATTAAAAGAAGGTAATATAGTAATATATAATCTATTAAATTAGGAGCTGTTTAAAGCTTATAAGTTATAATAAAGTTTAAACAACTATTAAATAGGATATTTCTTAATTGTTAGCTAATCTAAATTAAAAAAAATGCCTTTCTTTAGGCTTGCCGGTAGACCTATTTATATTATAATTATTATAAAGATAATCTAAAGCCATATATCTTCCCTTTAATATAGTTATAAGTTTTTAGACCCGCTTTTATTTCTTATAAATCTAGTAGTAGTAAAACGTTATACTACTATTTAAATCCTTTAGAAATATATTATCTCCCTACCACCAGATTGGTAATATTCGCTATTTTATACTCTTTGGCTTTTTTATTAGAGTTTTATACCATATATATTATTTACTACATAGCTTAAACTCGTTAAAGTCTTTAGAGTTATCTGCCTTTAGATTAATTAATTTAAGCGCCAGGATAACATTATTGGAGAGCTCTAATACGCGTATGGGAAAATATTTCTATATAGTAGTTAAAGAAGGTAAAATAGATTTATAAAGTAATTGTATATAGAGGAAGGTAGTAAAAAGGGAAGAAAGATAAGCAGGCTTTCCAGATTATATAGAAAAAGACTCGTATTTTCGAACTCCAAGTCATTATACAACCCTTCTAATTAGCTCTATACCACGCTTTAACACCTTATTAATCCGTCCTCCTTAGCCTCTTCCTTTTAATTAGGTATAGAACTGGCGCTTTATAAGCTCCAGAGCTTTAAGATCTACTTTACGCTATTAATTAATTTAGTAAATCTACCACCTATGCAATCTAGGTACAGCCACACCACGCCAAATTGCCGCCAATCTAATAAGACTACTACTTGGTAGACCGTTGGTACGCATAGGCGGGTATACTACTCCTTATCTAACGAATTCTCCACCAAGGGTCTAAAAGCTTATAGTTGCAGCTTTGGTAGTAATAGTATAACGAGCTTATATAAATGCTTCTAAACTAAAGCTTGTAGATTGCTACTGTATAAAAATACCAAGCTAAGAAGAAGAAGAAGAAGAAGAAGAAGAAGAAGAAGACTGTTAGTAACTAATAAGATATAAGGGGTCGCTAAGGCGCTAGTGGTAAGCAAGCTAATAGCGATTTTCTATCCCAGAGATGGAAAATCCTAATTGGTTAGCTCTATAAGTAGTACTAGTAAAGTATGGCAGAATATGGCAGATTGCCTAGAAATGCGGCAAATTGCCTTAGAAACGGCAATGTAGCAGGTAACGCGCTCTAGCACTATTATATTACCCCCCCTCCTAAAAAAGCCTGCCCTTAGGCTTTATCTAAGTTCTTTATTATTGTCTAGATTATTATAGCTATCTAGCCCCTCTTCCTAGCATTTAATCCAGCTATCTAATCTATATAGTGGTCCAGAGAGGTTTAGGTAGGCTAGGTGGAAATCTTGTAGCTTATAGGGAGAGTAATTAAAATCGGATATAGGGTACTATTCTAGATCTTTATTATAACCTACCTAGCTCGCATAGTATTTTAAGGTACTACGGTCCTTTTTAACTGCTAAGATCTTTTTAACTTCCTATTCCTTGTCCTCTATAATCTAAACTAGTGGTGGGGGGTTGTTATACTATTTAGGCAATGGGTTGTCTATGGCCTTCTATAATTAGTTTAGGGAGAAAACAGGGTGGATCTTTATTAACTCTGGCAGCTTAACCTTAAAAGAGTGCCCTACCTTTTTAGGGATCTTATAGGGGCCAGCTATTTAGTAGTCTAGCTTATGGCTTGGCCTCTAGGTCTTCTAGTTCTTTATTAACACCTATACCTTATTTCCTATATAGAAGTCTACCTTATAACAATGTTAGTTTACGTTGGCCTTTTTCTTCTCTTATACCTTTTTAATAATTGCTTAGGTAGTCTCCTAGACTCTATATATTCTCTTAGCGAATATCTGGGCCTCTTTATAGCTAAGGCGTTTATGGGCCGTTATAGGCCCTATAGGTCTATTCTAATTAAAGGATATTTGTGGCTTATATCTATAGAGTAATTTAAATGGTAATATTCCTATACTATTATAAGGGAGCGTAAGCTATGCGTAGTCTATTATAGGTAGTAGTTCTAACTAGTTGTCCTAGTAGTAATTAATAAAGGAGCGAAGTTGCTGGTTAAGGTATTAGTTTATAATCTTGGTTTAGCCATTAGTTTAAGGATAGAATGTAGTAGAGAGTTTAATCTTAATTTTAAGGATACAGTAGAATTTGTTTTAGAAGTCTAATATAAATTAGGGTCTATGGTTAGAGATAATTAACTTAGGAGTGCTATGGATCTAGTAAATATTATTAATATACATCTAGGCTATATCTTTTATAGTTATAGTCTTAAAGTAGGGGAGGAAAATAGCTTACTTACTTAGTTAGTTAACTACTATAAAGGCTATATTATAGCCATATTTGTCCTTTAGAAATAATTTAAAGTCTATTATAATATGTTGCTATAGGCGTTTAGAAACTAGTAGTGGTTATAACTATTTAGGGGTTTAATCCCTAGGGGTATCTGCCTATTTATAAGTATAACAATTTCTAATAAATTATTCTATGTTAGATAGGAGTCCTTGCTAGTAGTAGCAAGGCGCTAGTAGTTAGTGGGTCTTATCTTAACTAGGGTATACTATAGAGACTTAACAGTGGGCTTTACAGACTAGCTCTATTTATAGGTTGTTAATATCTGGAACTATAAGCCGTTCTTAGTATAAGAGCAGTCCGTCTTCCATTTCTAAATTAGGGTTATTTTTTATAGCTTAGTTACGGAGGGCTTTTAGGGATTTGGCTATATAGTTTACGATTAAAATACGGTTAATTAGTCCTATTAGTTTATTTAGGATCTCTCCTTCTATAGGCGCTAGTTTATTCTATTTAGAGCTTAGTTTCTTAAGGATATATAGGTTAAGCTGTTTAGGATAGAGGAGGGCATATATCCGGTGCTAAGCTTTTAGCTTATCCTATAGTTCTATATCCTGTTCTCTCTAGGTAAGGGTATTAGCTTTAGAATTTTACCTACTAAGGCAGTATATAATTATAAAGAAGAATTAGGAGAGTATTTTAGCCTATCTAGCCTATTAACTTGTAAGCTACTTTATTGTTATAAAATACCTAAGGGCTTTATAATTAGTATAGACTTTAATCTAAGAGTCTATACTTCTAAGCTCTACACGCTACTAGGATAATAATTATATAATAGCTAGCATTTCCTTATTGTATACCTTATAGTTACATTTAGCTAAGGCTATTATCTTTAAGAAAAACGTAATAGGGTACTATTTATTATCTAGGTATAACTATAAGAAAACTCCTACTACTACTCTGTTGGAGGTATCTGTTTCTAGCATTAATTTAAGGTCTAGGTTATAGTGATAGAGAATTAAAGAGAAAGTAAGTTAGGCCTTTAACTCCTTAAAAGCTTTTATATAATTATTATTAAAAATAAAAGGCGTGTTATTCTTTATTAGTTATATAAGAGGCTTAGTCACAACCCTATAGTTATAGATAAACTAATAGTAGAAGTTATAGAAGCTAAGGAAGGACTAGATACCTTTTATAGTATAAGGGGGTTTCTAATTATATATTGCCTTAACCTTCTTAGGGTTAACTTTAATCCCTTCTATACTAACAATAAACCTAAAATACTTTATTTATTTTACTCTAAATTTATATTTCTTAATATTAACTTATAGGCCTGCATTTTGCAGCCTCTCTAGGACCTTTTTAACGTAAACTTAGTGCTTAAGTTTATTATCTAAGTATATAAGAATATCGTTTAGGTATACTATGCAGAATTTATTAAGGTAGTTAAAAAGAACGTTATTTATGTACCGTTGGTATATGGCTAACCTATTTATAACGGTGCTGGGGCACGCCACCTGCTATACTTAGTGGACCCTAACTTCTGCCAATTAATTAAGATTTTCCATCCCCGGGATGGAAAATCGCCATTGGCCCGCTTATTACTAGCGCCTTGGCAAACCCTTTATATCTTACTAGTCTCTAATAGACTTCTTCTTCTCCTTAGCTTAGTATTCTTATATAGTAGCAATCTATAAGTTTCGGTTTAGAAGCATTTGTACAAGCCTGTTATATTATACTAAGCTCTCCCTACATTACCTAGGAAGGCCTTAATAATATCCCACCCTAAAAGAGGACCTTTATCTGCAATAACGCGTTAATGCATTATACTTAGACACCAAAAAACTTATACTACTACGCCTAGGAAGGCCCTAATAATATCCTACTTTATAGGCCAGACTGTACTTAACCTATACCCCCTAAAAAGAACCCTAGAATTAAAACCAAACTATATAATTGTTACGGCGCTGGCACATTGCCGCAGATTGCCGCAAATTGCTGTCACGTAATGGCAAAGTGCCGTCACGTAATGGCAAAGTGCCGTCACGTAACTAGAGAATTGTATATAACTTCGAGCGGTGCTTCCGTTCTTCCCCTTTCCTTTCTCTAGCTTTGGATCCTCGTTTATAGATAATCCAATTATACAGGCTTGCGCGACCCTCTTGCCGTGCTCGTGCCTTGATTAACTAAGTCGCTAATATTATCTAAAGCTTGTTACTACTCTCTCTTCCTAAAAAGGAACTTAAATATATCTATAAGACTACAAATAGAATAAGGAAACAGAATAGGGCCTTAAGGATATTACTAAAACTAAAAGAATATAAATAGAACGCGAAACCTAAAAAATAGGACACACATGGACTAGAACCCTAGAAAATAAATAAATACTAGAAATTACTTAGTACCCCTACCACTATGCTAAGAAATACAGTAGCTGGTAAAGCCGCTGTAGGACCTATAAATACCTCTAATAGTAAAACAGTTGCCGTTTTAACCCCCTAGGAAGAGCTTATAGTAGCTAATACTAAAATTAAACGGCTCTAAGAGCTGCTTAAAACTAGAGACACCCCTACGCCTAGTAATAAGTTATTAGATACCTAGAGGCTTGCTACAGTCCTTAAGGCCCTAGCCTAATATACAGTATTAGCATTATCGCGATCTATGAAGGTTGTAGACCCCCTATTGCTTATAGATGGAACTAACCCTATATTTAATAACTAGAAGCTTTAACTGTAGGACAAGCTTAAAGTTAATATGGACTACTTTCCTAATACCCAAGCTAAAATGGTATATGTCTTTGGCCGCACTAGCGGTAATATATAGACATACCTATATCCGCGATACGCCTAGGACTTAGTAGACCCCTTCCTCTCTAAAGAAGAGATAATTAACTACCTATCTTCTATTTATAAGGACCCCTTTAAAGTATAGAACGCCCAGCTTAATTATAAAAGCCTAAATATAAAACCGATAGAGACCTTTTTAGCCTTTTAGACCCGCTTTCTACACTTAGCTGGATAGGCTTAAATCCCCTAGGAAGATCTAATGCTAGACCTCTTTAATAAGCTTACCCTAGACCTACAGCGTGCTATACTGCTAGTTTATACTACTATATAGACGCTTAAGGAACTTATAGACTAATACCTAGCTATTAACTAGGGCCTCTATTAAATTAAGGCATATACTAAGCGGTATAAAACTAGAAGCTCTACTAACTAGAATATAAGTACTACTAGAATAGGCCGCAGCGCCCTAGTAAGACCTACAACCCCTACAGCACCGGCTGTATAGCCCGCCACTAATTTAGCAGCTAGTTATATAGCTAGTCCTACCATAGGTCCAGTAAATACTTAGCCTATATACAGCAACCCCTATATATAGGCCCTTAGCAATTAGGGAGCTTACTTCTCTTGCGGCCAGAAGGGCTATATTATAAAGAATTACCTAATAAATGTAAAAGTAGGCGAGGTTCTGTTAATCTAGGAGGATAGTATAAAGTTAGAAAAAGAGGAACCCTAAAGGAAGACTCCTCTCTAGGGTTAAAAGGGATTAATATATTATATATTAATCTAGGTCAGCTAGTTAGTGGAAGAAGCTGCACTATCCCTTATACTTTATTCCGTAATAGATATTAAGTTTTAACCTC
>Ga0307507_10006817_pt1 | contig 17087 bp, 11 predicted proteins | sample 7_EM_MG_FD_207223 | JGI IMG/M metagenome (GOLD analysis project Ga0307507, IMG submission 207223) | Populus trichocarpa ectomycorrhiza microbial communities from riparian zone in the Pacific Northwest, United States - 7_EM | ecosystem: Host-associated > Plants > Roots > Unclassified | place...
TTACTGAAACACAGTAGTAGGGAGAAGAGATAGACCTGATAGGGAAAACAAGAGTAGCATCACACTTCAACAGAGTAGAACTCCTTATGTAGAGATCTGTTTGTGAATCTGCCAATGAGGAATCAAAGAAGGGGTGAAGTAGTATTAAATCATCTATGATTGTTTCCCACTAGTGTTAGCATCAAAACACAGAAGTAGGGAGAAGAGACAGATCTGGGTTGAAAAATAAGAAGAAGACTAAAACTTCAACAGAGCAGAGCTCCCTCTACAGGTGTCTGTTTGCTGCACTGTCAGTGACGAATCGAAAGTGAGACAAAGGAGTTTTTCAGGCTCTCTTCAAGTTGAGATGACACATGTTTCCACATGTCGGCGGTGGCAGTGTTGCATGTTTCCATGCGCTGCCAAGATTACCTAGCTGTTGGAAAGTTTCCAACAATCCTCAAACAACCACAACAACATTGGAAGATTGACATGATATTATGAGGATTGCTGAAAGAATTGAACAAGCTATGTAGATGGGAAAGATTGAAGGTTCTGCCCAAGATTCCAGAATAATGATGAGAGATGAATTAGGAGATGACTCTGAAGATGGGAAACCATGGTTATATGGTCTAGTCAAGTCTCACTCAAGCATCAACTACTCAAATGTCTTTGCCAAAGATTAACATACCTCTGCCACTCAAGTTTGCCTAACAGAATCTGCTAGATTCCAAACTTGTTGCCTCGAGTCCGTTAAATCCCATGCAACCACTATTTTCTAGGTGGTATAATCCAAACAAGATTTGAATATCATGGGGGGACTTCAAGCCATTCAGTTGAACAGTTGCAAGAATTTCAAGAATCGAGTTCAGAGGATAGTGAACAAGAGGCAAGTTGAATTTATAAAAAGATGAGGTCATTGGCTATATTGTCACCACAACATCCTCAGAATAACAAGTGATCGAAATTGCTCGGCAAAACACAGATATTGCCAGAGTAGCTGATCCAAGAAAGGTGTTGAACTGTCAATCATTTTTGTTATGGATTTTGCCATCTTGCATTTTGTTTTGGGGTCACATCTCATCCTTTAATGAAACATGTCTTTTCATTGTCTCTTTGTTGTTCTGAAAGCATGAGATGTTTATTTCAATGTGTATTTTGATATAAAAAAATTATCGAACTCCAACATGTAAAATTAAGGCTAACCAATCCTAAAAGATTGAAAGTGTTTTGATTGCAGAAATGACTCGATGCTTGAAAATGACATGAGGTGACCAAACAATTTTGAACTCATACCTCCTGAAACTGAACCACACATCATATAGCTAAGTTTTAGCAGTATGTATAATGACATATAGTGGATTCGGTAGTTATGGATTTATAAATCATGATTCTTATAAGTCCAAATCTTTACACTAGATGAGGTCAAAATTTATTGGTTCTAACTGACCTTGCTTGAAATGAGAAAAGGTCATCTTTGATATCCCCTCACTTTCTAAAGATATTTATCCTTTGCAAACCCATTTTGAACCTGATAAAATATTTCTTTTCAAAAGAAACCCTGGCCAGGATCACACCCCATATTGGGGGCAAATAAGAGATTTATGTTAGCAAAGATGAGGAAAATGTTAGAGTCAATTGATAAGGGAAGGCTTAGAATAAAAGTCCAACGTTTGAGAGAGAGCTAAAAGAAAGAAGACATATATTAGGGGCATGTTAGAAAACTTTGAGGAAGGCTATGTGAAAGTCATATAAAAAAAAATTACTAAGCTACAAACAAGACTTTTGGTATCCATGATGAAGCCTTTGATGTTATCAAATGATTGAGATTGGTTATTCATCAAGGAAAGTTGGATATGCATTATGGCCTATGTTAAGAAATTCTGATCTTTAAGGTTAACATGGTTATATGTAATTTGAAGAATAGTTGATGTTGATCCGAGGTCTTTGAAACCCTCAAACACCTTTTGAGCCTGTAAAATTCCTCTTCTTTCATAGCCATGAACCATAGCCTGCATTATATGATTTTAAAAGCCCTTTTTAATCAAGTAAGCAATTGGAACCGATAAATGATGCTCTCAAAACTTGAAGAGCCTTTCCATAAGAATTATGACTTCAAGAACTAAGCTACTAGTTATTATGCATGCTGATAAAATAGGTGCTAAAAAAAAAGTCTTTCTCGATAAAGCCTCAAGTTTTGACTTGAACATCTTGTTTCTTGAAATTTCTAGAAGGTCACCTTATCACAGACCATCAAATGATATACCCAAGATCAAAGATTAAATCAGACACAAAAAACCATGGGAAAGGCCATTTTATTCTTGCAACGGGTCAATTTCTGTTTTTCAAAATACAAGACAATCAAAGGATTACATTGAATAACATGTGTTGGATCTTTGATTGAAGAAGCTTGACTTTAAAAAAAAATATTTTTTTTTAAATGACATCTCTAATTTCATTTCAACAATTACACCTTGTATAGACATGATTTTTGAAATATGAGAGTTGATTCCCGAACAAGAAAGATTGTCAAACAAGAAGAGCATTGATTGAGTTTGCAAAATCCTTGAAAGAAGTGACATCAATGCTTCTCGACACTTTTGAAAAGTTGAGCAGCCGGGGACAATACAGTGGACCCTGAAAAGAGAAAACAAGCAGTATTCAGATCAGCTAGGGGGCAATAAAAAATGATTAAACGATGAATCGGTGAACTGAGGACAATGTGGTTCAAAGAAAGATAATTCATATCATATTGGAGGTAAGTCAGTAGATGATTAGCAATCTAAGATGAGGGCAACACTAGAAAACCTCTTGATGAGTGCTGGTAGGATGCACACAACTAATCAAAGAGCGATTCTCGAGAGAATCCAAGAGATGAACAATTTGTTAAGCTCCTTTATGACGAATCAAACAACACCACATTAGGGGCCATTGTCAAGCTTGATAAACAGTGAAACCAGTAATCATCAAAGATAGCCTAGGATAGGCGCTGCATTTACAGTTGAGTGGATGACTAGCACATGAACGGGCCAGTACATTGAAAGAGCAAAGAAGGCTTTGGATAGCAAACAAAGGCACCCTATGACGATGGAACATCAAAGAGGGGGGACCTATATTTCAAATCAGGTAAGGATGCATGCATGTCATCTAACCTCAAAGAATTGCACACATATTTTTATTCGTTACAGGAAAATCTTCAAAGAAGTCCAGTAAGATAAGAAAAAAAAAAGAATCATTGAGCTGATAATAACAGAGAATCATGGTTGTGACCCTGAAACGGGAAGAAGATGAGATGAACCTTACTATTAGAAAAGTCTCAAAGAAATGAGAATATCAACCTTGTCATCATGAGGAGTCTTCAGGTCAACCCTGCAATCAGGAAGCACCAAGTTTTCCAACCTTGTCATCGAGAAACACCCAGTTAATTTCAGTCATCAGGAAAGACAGATGTCACCCTACAATTAGAAAGGACCGATGTCAGTCCTGCAAAATCACAAAAAAAGAAAGAAAGAAAGAAAGAAAGCATCAAGAGAAAAGTTTGATCAAACCTTATCATCAAGAAGAAAAATGAGAAGAACCTTACCATTAGGAAATTCTCTAAACAAAAGAAGAAAGTTCAAACCCTACCATCAGGAAGAACACACATATTCTAGTTCTGGTTAAAGGGGTTTGCCAGATGGGATCTCAGTTTAGCCCAACCATATAGATTTTGGTTCTCGTTAAAGGGGATCGCCGGATGGGATCTCAAGTTAGCCCAACCACACACAAAAATTGGTTCTGGTTAAAGGGGATTGCTGGATGGGATCTCAGGTTAGCCCAACCACACAAATTTTGGTTTTGGTTAAAGGGGATCGCCGGAAGGGATCTCAGTTTAACCCAACCGCACAAATTTTGGTTTTGGTTAAAGGGGATCGCCTGATGGGATCTCAGTTTAGCCCAACTGCACAGATTTTGGTTCTCGATTGCCAGATAGGATCTTAGGTAAACCCAATCAAAAGGGCAGGTTGCCCCTGAAAATAGACCAAAGTGAGTATGTATGGGTAGGTCGCCCATGAAAATAGACTAGTGTGAGTGTATGGGATGGTCACCCTTGAAAATAGACCAGGCTAAACATGTGTGGGTAGGTCACTCGTGAAAATAGACCAGTGTGAGTGTGTGGGCAGGTTGCCCATGAAAATAAATCGTGTGAGTGTGTGGTTCGGTCGCCCCTGAAACTAGACCAGGATGAACATGTGTGGGTAGGTCACCCGTGAACATAGACCATTATGAGTGTGTGGGTCGGTCGCCCTTGAATATAGACCAGGTTGAACATGTGTAGGCAGGTCGCCCGTGAAAATAGATCAGTATGAGTGTGTGTGCTCGTCGCCCCTGAAAATAGACCACTTTGAGTATGTGTGGGCAGGTCGCCCGTGAAAATAGACTAGTGTGAGTACGTGTGGCCAAGTCGCCCGTAAAAGTAGACCAGTTTTCTTCAAAAGGGGCAGGTCACCCAAGATAATGAGATCATTTTCTTTTTCTTTTTCTTTACAAGCTTACTATGCAAGACAATGATGATGTTTTGCTTCGTAAGCATTGTATAGAGGAGGCATCTGTTGTTACCTATTTTTGGGTTCCCACACAAAAAAAAATACAAAAAAATATATATTCGGAAGGAATCCAAAAAAATAATAGGAGTGAGAAAATGATGCTGGAACGCCCATAAAATGGCTAGAAATTGGTTAAGGAGGTTAAAAAAATACAAGAATTGAAATTTGACAGTATATTTTCAACTAGTGAGAGCCCTGTTGATAAGGACAATTCAATTTGAGAAAGAAAAGTTCAAAATCAGATGTTTATGGACTCAATTAAATTTTATCTAAGGTTTAATTGAATTTATGGAGGGTTTGATTGCAAGAAAAATTGATTTTAAAGTCAATTTAGGCTTTTATTGGAAGAAATTAAAGTTTTGGGGTCCAATTATAATTTTGAAGAGTTGATTTGGTCAAATTAGGGGCTTCATTTGCATCATTATTGAAGTTTGATGACCAATTAGGGACTTGATTGAAACAATCCGAAACCAAGGACCAAACAGGAAAAGGTGGTAAAATCAAGGGATCCAATTACAATTTATTCGGGGTCTTGATTACAAAATTGTAAAAAACATCCAAGGACCAAATTAGAAATATCCATTTGAAATTGAAAACGACGCCGTTTCTTTGAAACTATTCATTGTCTTCTTCAAATAAAACGGCTGGCAATAAAAATAGAGGAAGCGTCAGCAGTAGAGATAGCGGAGCTGCAGTCAAGGGAGAGGGATTGTTGAACCTCTTTCAAAACCGCACTATCCATGATCAAGCTCAGAGGAACTGAAAAAAAACACGAATACTAGTAGCAAGGAAAAACAAAAGAAGAGGAAGAACTAGAGGAACCAGAGGAAAAGCAAACGAAAAGGGGAAGATATAGATCCAAAACATGCTACTGCTTGAGTCTTGCTTCCAGGTAACTCCAGCTTTGCAAGATAATGCACAAAACACTGTGCACTTAGAATTTAATTACATGGTGTCTGTAGCAAGCGTGCGTGACTTATTCACGCACGCTGGCAGGAATGAATCCAGCGGGGTCACTGGTTTGGCCAGTTACCCGGCTAGGCCTGCTGGGTCCAGCCCGAAAAAAATATATATATTATCTTCAAAAATTATTTCAAAAAAAATTGTGATTTTCCGCAAATATGTTCCTACATTTTGATCAATAATGGTTTGTATTTTTATACTGTAAAGATACAAATCCGGTATTAAAATACCTGGTTTTGTTAAAACATTATAAATAAATAAATAAAATGTTTTGTTTTCATGCATACGATCAAGTCTCTAAAAATAAAAGAAAAAAATTATATTGTATTTTCTTACAACAAAGAAAAATTCAAAAATATGTATTAACATGCATTTTGGCTTTAATAACCAGTTTATTAAAGCCACGAGAACTAGGCCAATATTTCAAAAATTCTAAAAAAATTATTTTGTTTTCTTTCAATATTTGGGGTTACGACCTTATACATGTATCTCGAATATTAAATTTTTTTTGTTGACGTTAGAACGGTTAGGTTTTACCCGATAAGATAAGGATCTTTTTACCGAGGAAGACTTTTCTTAAACAATAGACGGACCAACAACTAGAAAACACGACAAGACCTTAAACTTTATCAGACAATATAACAATGCAGCTTACCTTAGGTAGGGCGTACTTGGGGTGCTAATACCTTCCCTTTACCCAACCAGTCCCCGTACCCGATCTCTTAGACTAGTTAGGGTTTCTAGTGACCAAAATATTAGGTGGCGACTCCCATTCCAATTTTTCACTGATAAAAGATAAGAATTCCTTGTCTCCCCATCTTTGATAGATAGATAATATACATATGAGAGTGGATTTTTTCACCGCGACGCCGCACATGTGCGACAAGTATGTCAGATCTCGCCCTCCTTAATTTTTGTTTGACCGACTTGCAACCTTCTATCAAGGGTAACTTGTGTACTATAATCTTAATATCCAAACCAGGCATGTCAGCATATGACAATGCAAAAACATCAACATATTCTTGTAAAAGAGCAGCCAAATCATTTCTCACATTAGCAGTGATTAGCATCTCAATTTTCAGTTCTCTTTTATCTTGCATAGTGCCTATTTTCCAATTATAGCTCTTGTTTTGTAGGCTCCCATGTATACTCAAACTATTCCACCTGCTTTGTAAACTCTTTGATGTCTTCCTTCTCAAATCCCTTCCCATCCATTGTAATTATAGTTTTATCAAAGTTAGGCCAATTATTCTCAATGCAATGAATTTATTAATGATCTCCTTTTAGATTTCCTAAAAGTGAAAAGTGTTTTGGTTATGAGTGTATAATTTACATTTGGGAAAATAAATAGTAAAAACTAAGGCATAATTAAAAGAAAAATGCTTGATCTAATTAAAATTTGAAAAGAGAAAAAAGGCTTAACAATAAAACCTTATTGCCAATATCTTGAGCCATAATTTTTGGTATGGTACATTATCCAATCAAAACAAAAACATTTTGATAAAGCATACTATTACTTTTTGAAAACAATCGGGACTTCTTGAATCTCCCAATTGTTTAACTCTTCCCCATCGGCCAACTCTCTCACAAATTCATATAGGACTTCTAAAGTGCCAATAGTCAGTTAAGGTAACAATTCATGAGGAAATGTTAAATCTACCCTCAAAAACTCCTTTGTGGTCTTTTTTTTTAAACCTTTCAAGATAGTTGATAGTAGCACCATTAAATTCAACTCATCTTCGACATTTACAACCTCAAACATATTAATATTTCCATCCTCACTTTCTTCAACTTCATTGTAAGGGATTGACACATTTCTTATCATAGACAGAGCCTCCTTATCATCAAATTCCCATTGATGATAAACATGACTTGCTGATGTAAGGAAGATGCGATAACTTGAGCTACATGTAACCAAGGTCTTCCTAACAACATGATATGTGAGGGATGGATATTCATCCCATGCAATGTCACTTCAGAAAAGTTCTCCCACTCTTTTGATACAAACAACTTGAGTGGCTTTTGGTTGAACCACCAAAAATTTCTAAATATTGGAGTTTCAGCTTCTATGTGACTTACCATCCAGATAAATAGCAATGAGACCCAACATCTCATAAAACCTTTCCCAATATTTTCACAATGATTGAGAGATAGGAATATCTCAGCCAAAATTGCAATAGAAGAATTAATCTTTGTTTTCTCATACCCAACAAACTTGGTTGCTTCCATACTAATAATTCCAGTGGTAGAGGGATACAATTGCAGTCGAAATATCCCTAAAGCCAATATTCTACACTTCTCCATTCTAGCACACGGATTAGACTTTTTTGCCAATCAGCAGCTCCTCTAGTTGTTTCCATCTTAAACCCCCATAATTTGTTTTTCTCTATATGGGTTCATTTGATGGATTCTTAATAGCTTAGCAAGCTCTTTTATAGTATTCTCAATTCTTTGGTGAAAGTATACCTTATGGACATCTTCAGGGAAAATTTTCAAGACACCATATTGCTTAATAGTAGGCACCATATCGATGTTCCAAATGTAAAGCACCGATAATCAAGGTCCCAAAAATGTATCAAAGCTTTTATGGCTAATGACAACACTGACACTTTCAAAAGATGCAAAATCCTTTCATATATCTTGGTAAATTCTGTCTCATCTGCTAGATACTTGGTGAGCTAAAACAACTTGTTGGCATCATTTATTACAAATCTTACATCCCTAAGCAGCAGTATCCCACCGACATCCAATCTAGGGCAGTCTCCCTTTGTTAACTGCAGTGATACAGATTCAAACTCATACTCAACAGTTGTGATCTCATGATTAGCAGCCATTATGTCACCCACATGTCATAACCCATTTCTGGGTAATTCCCCAAATACATCTCCTTTCTTTCAAAAATAAAAACCAAAAAAATAAAATAAAGACTAGCATTTTGGCAAGAGCAAGCTAGAAGGATTTCACATGTAGAAAAAATCAAACTGTAATTTTGGATAGAATCAGACGCTTAATTGTACTCCATTTTATCCAAAACTAGAGAGACAATGCAAATTCAAAGTCAAGTTACATGATTATTAAACGAATCTACATATAAATTAAGCCTAAGAATATAATTAGATTTTTAGTAGGCTAATTTGATTTAATCATGAGTCAATTTAAATTTTAATTATGGTTAAGAACTAATTTGGGTTCAATTGAAGGATTTAATTAGTTGCAAAGACTTAATTATACTTTAAATGGGTCAAATTAATTTTATTACATGCTTGATTGGTGAAAAATTAAGTTTGAGAACCCAATTTGGGCTTAATTGAGAAGATTTGAATTTTTGGAGACTAAATTTAATTTTTACTAAGTCAATTGATTGAAATCAAGGGTAAAATTACAAGAAAATTAAAGTTTTAGGGTCAATTTAGTGTTAAATTGAAGAAATTCACAGCCAAAGACCATTTTGCAAAAGATGTCGAACTATGGGCACTCAATTGATTGAAATCAAGGGTGAAATTGAAGAAAATTGAATGTTTAATGGTCAATTGAGGGTTAAATTGCATAAATCCAAGACTAAGGAACAAAATGAAAAAGGCACTGAAATCCGAGGCTGAAATTGAAGTTCGTTAGGGGCAAAATTAAACAAAATTAAAAGTATGAAGTTGACACGACCAAAGAGTTGATGTCTTCTCCCAAGTGTAGGAGTGTCGAAGTAATAAATAACCCGGCAAGACCGGGGTCGACCACAGGGAGGTTAACTGTATAAACTACAAATAAAGAAATAGATAATAACATAAAATGAGTTGAAGAGAGCTTTGAGATGTGATATTGATATAAGAATTAAACAAAGATAAAATAGTTGTCAAGGTTAAAGGATCCACTAATGGATTTCAAACAAGTATAGTATAAACTCTTTTTATTACTCAACTAGAAACCACACACAAAGGAGGTTCCAATCGGATTATAAATTGTTAAAATGATTACATTAGTTATCTTAATCGAATAATGTTAATACTTATAAATGTTGTCAGGTATTCATGATTATAACTTATGTTAACAACAAATCAAGTTCCTTTCATAGCACAGGTGTCGGTTATACCATACGGTTGGGCTATGAAAGTGCCAGGTATTTATTGTACCAAGGGTTATATAACATAAATCTAGATTAACCATTTAACAAGCAAAGTACTAAAAGTGAACAAGATAGCAAATACAAAACATGTTAGTATCAAACATTAAAATCTATGTTGAGTTTATACTATACTTATTCTTACACCATTAGTGTAATTTTTTCACCTTGACATAATAAACTTAGCTAAACATAATGAAAGAGAGAAACATAAATAAACAAGATAATAACATAAATAAGATATAAGTTAACAAAGTAAAGGAAAGGAAAAGAAAAGCATAAACAAGAGATTAATATAAACAAAACTTAAGCATTACAAAAATATAAAGAGAGAGAGCAAGAATATGATCTTGATCTGAAAACCAAGATGCCTAAATGCATGGCAAATACCTCCTTTTAAAGGCCAAAATTCAGAACTATTGATTTGATGACTAATTGTTGAGTGGGTGGCCACATCTTGACTTGGTGACAATCCTTATCTTTTTGTCTAAACACAATGTCATTGCTAACGTCAGAATTTGAACAGATATTCTTCATGAAAGTTCTGGGACATTGTCTCAACTTTCCAACAAAATAAAAATTGGTGTATTTGGACTTCTGGAACTCGAGATATGGGCTGAACACTAAACAGTATCTGGACTGCATGATAGATTCTGACTTCTCCGTTGTTGCTACCATTTGAACTCGAAAATGACACTTTTAAATCTTGGACTCTTCATGAAAGTTTTAAGCCTATATCTTAGCTTTCCAAACATATAAACCAGACCTAAATCGAAGTTCTACAGCTCTAATTATGATCCAATAATCAAATGGTGTTCTAGTTTAGACTGAACCAGCATCTCTTTTATAATCTTAGCCCTCTCTTTGTCTTCTCAATTTCAGTAGTTAAACTCATCAATCAACCCTTTGATTTATGTGATAGACCTACATTTTAAATGAACATTTACCATAAATTAAATGTATCTTATATTATCAGACTTGTTATTATAAAACATACTCTAGTTAAGGAGTTATTGATACTTCAAGTGCAAAATGATGATATAAAACCTTGATAAAAATCCACTTTTAAGTACTAATCAAAAGCTAATCAGAGGTGTAATTGAGAGATATCAGAAATCAAAGGACCATATATGTTATGGCTGATTGACACCACAACACTTGTGACACCGTCCCAAAGTGGCCAACCCGACCAACCCTTTTCCTGTAACAAATCTGACAACCCATGATACCTACTTTAAGCTAACGGTTGAGATCCTTCCGGGTTGAATCAGTGGCCAAGATTTGGCACCAGTAAAGACAAAATGTCCCTCTCCACCAACTCCACGACCAGGCCACCAACAGCTTCCCACGCTAGGTACACTCCTCTCTTCTTCTTCTCCTCTGTTCCCCTTGTTTTCGTCTTATACGCAAAACAATAATTTGTTCTGCATGAAAGGCGTCACTGGGGATAACCCCCCCCCCCCGAGTTTGGGTTGGCCTTGTGCTGGCCTAGCCCAAATAGCTGGTCGAGTCCAGCCCAGACCAAATTTGTTGGGCCGATATCGGTCCAACCCTTTTTTGGGCCAATTTGGCTATATCTAGGCCGGCCTAACCTAATACATTTAGATAATAATATAATATTAAAAAAAAATATTAAAAAAATTACTTGGGGGGGATTATACCCCCCGAGTTTGGTTTGGCCCTGTGCCGGCCTAGCCCAAATAGCTGGTCGAGTCCAGCCCATACCAAATTTGTTAGGCCAATATCGGCCCAACCTTTTTTTGGGCCGATTTGGCAATATTTAGGTTGGCCCAACCTAGTACATTTAGATAAAATATAATATTAAAAAAAATATTAAAAAAACAGAATTCCAAAAAAAATTCAAGGGTCATTTGAAAATATTTCTAATTTTATCGCGTATTTTTCTATCAATTTTGTATAATATTATGTTGTATTTTACACTGTAAGATACAGATCCAACATTAAAATATCTAGTTTTCTCTTAAATATTTCTTTAAAAAATTAAAAAAAAAATCAAAACTTTTAAATTAATTTCCCCCCTTAAAAAAACAAAAAAAAATATTTTGTTTTCATGCATACAACCAGATCCTAAAAACATTTCCAAGCATTTTCCAAAAACAAAAACCAAAAAATTGCATCTTTCTCATGTTTTAAAAAAACAAAAAAATAAAATGGATATCGTAACTAATTTATGATTATCCGTTAAGATTTAACCAAAATATCAAAACCATTTACCAATCATTTTGTTCATTTTTATATTAAGGTTTAGATATTATAGACTTTAATATTGGGGTGTAAAACTACATAATAGAGTACACCCTCAAGTATTAAAGATATAAAGTGTAAAATAAATGTGATGCTAAAATTTAAACTTTAGAATGGTTAGGATTAAATCCAATGAGGTAGAGACTCTCTCACAAAGGAAGATCTATCTTAGGCCTTAGAAGAAGACCAACAGATAGAAACTTAATATAGAAAAACAATCAAACAACAATGTAGTTTATCTTAGGTAGGGTGCACTGTGGGTGATGCGTCTTCCCTTTGTACAATCAATCCTTACTTAGACTCTCGCAGACCATAGGTTTTCTAGTAACCATAATACTAGGTAGCGACTCGTGAATCTTAATCATAATTTTATGATTAAATCCAAAATCCTTTCCATTCCAACAACATACCTCATAGGAGGCTCTCTGTAAACACCAAAAAAAAAGTCCAAAAAACCTCACCGTCACTGCCGATTTCTGGATCAGCAGCGACGATGTTTTTGCTGTCGATTTTTGAATCGGCAGCTACGCATTTTTTGCTGTTGATTTCTGGATTGGCAGCGACGTAGTTTTTTTTTTCAATTTTTGAATCGGCGGCAACACGATTTTGTCTACAGATTTTTTAATCGGTAGCTATGCAGTTTTTGCTGTCGACTTCTAAATCAACAGCGGCATAGTTTTCACTGCCGATTTCTTAATCGATAGCAACTCAGTCTAGTTGAAAGTTTAGGAAACAATCAGGCTATCTTAAAGAGCTAGGAGGGATGGGTAAAACCAGTTTTGGACAGACCAACACAGGGATAGGAGCACGTCTAAACCAACCTCAAACACCCCACCTCATCTAATGTGAAGTGTAAATGCAAGGAGAGAGAGAAGATGACCCTTCCTCTTCCCAAAGTCTGTCAGAAGCAGCTGCATGCTTCTCTTCTCTTCCTCCTTCCCAACGAAAACTGAACCAAAACAAGTAGAGAGTACCTCTATGATCGTGTGAAAGAAAGAGAGAGTTGAGATCTTAAGTGGAGGCTAAACACCTACTTAGAGGGAAGGGAAAAGGGGCTAGAATGGGTGGGAAGAAACTGACAGAAGAAAGAGAACCGAGAGAGAAAGAAGGAGAAGGAGAAGGAGAAGCTGGAGAAGGAGAGAAGGAACTCTACCAAATTGCCCAGATAAACTTAAATCTGAAAGGTAAGGGTCATGTAGTCTCCTCCCCCTTATTCTTGAAACCCAGAACCGAAAATGATGAAAAAGTCCCTGAGAAAATTGACCTAAGACCCCTAAGCTAGCTATAAAGGAAACTAAAACCAACTAAGAGGACAAAGAAACAGAGACTAAATAAGGCAAAGTTCCATAACATCTAACAAAGAAAAATGTATAAAATGGAAAGAACAAAACATGGTAGAGGGTCGGCCTTAGCTATGGGGTTGGCTAAAATGCATGTGTGTGTGTTCTGCTGGGATTTGATGAAAGATTATTGCTGGAATTGATGATTTCAATGTGTGTGTTCTGCTAGGATTTGATAAAAGATTATGTGCTGGAATTGATTATTGCATGTGTGTATTCTACTGGACTTTTGTGATAGATTATGTGCTGGGATTGATTAATGCATGTGTATGTGTATGTTCATGCTAAAATCATGTGACTTTGCTAGAACCTAATGTCAAATTGCATGCCTGCAGCGAATATGTGATTCACTATCGAAGTTGTGTATTCTGCAATGAATTTGTAATTTGTTGCTGAAATTGAGTTGTTTGCAGCGAATTAGCATTCACTGCTGAATTGTGTGTGTTGTAGTGAATTTGCGATTCGCTGCCAAAGTTGTATTGTCTACAATGAATTTGTAATTCGTTGCTGAAATTAAGTTGTTTGCAGCGAATGTTAATTCGCTGCTAAATTGTGTGTCCTGCAGTGAATTTGGGGTTCACTGTCGAAGTTGTATTGTCTATAGTGAATTTGAAATTTGCTGCCGAAATTGGGTTGTTTGTAGCTAATTAACATTCGTTGCCGAATTGTGTATTTTGTAGCGAATTTGGGATTCGCTGCCGAAGTTGTATTATCTATAATGAATTTGTAATTCGCTACCAAAATTGAGTTGTTTGCAGCGAATTTACATTCGCTGCTAAAGTTGTGATTCATTGCTGAAGTTGTATTGTCTGCAATGAATTTGTGACTCGCTGCTGGAATTGAGTTATCTACAGCAAATTAGCATTCGCTGTCGAAAACGTGTTGGCTGCAACGAAGTAGCATTCGCTGTCAAAATTGTGGCGCCAGCAAGGAAACATTTTTTGCTGCCGAATTGTGCAGCCTATAGCGAACCAGTTTTTGCTGTCGAATTGTATAGTCTGCCGAATCAGGTTTCGCTGCTAATTTCTATAATAAGCTCAGAAATGACTCAAATGTTTGTAACAATTTCATTGTAAAATGTGGAACACTTGAATGTGAACATATGAACTCTTGAAATAAGTATAGTGATAAATGTGATTCAAAGATACAAATGTACTGATTTATGACCATTGATGTCTTAGGTGGTGCGGCCGGGAGGTGACTTCCACCTTCTTTTTTCATAACGTTGATTTATGAAATGCACTATCATGAATTGTTATCGTATTGTGTTAGTATAGATATCAAATTGCCAAATGGGTAAATGTTGGAAAATGATCGATTAGCTTCGGCTAATGACATCCGAATGGATGGTCGGGACAAATGATTGATTAGCTTCGGCTAATGGTATCCGAATGGATGGCCGGGACAAACAGTTGATTAGATTCTGCTAATGGCATCCGAAGTGGATGGTCGGGATGAGTGAACAGTTAACCTCGATTATTGATGATTTAAGAGGATAACCGAATTTAAGATTATGGTTGATTGCAAGAATTGATGCATTTATATGTACTACAAGTCGTGCATACCAAGTACATAAAGGAACTACGAATGTTACGCTTCAAACATGGGATAATGTTAATGCTTCATTAAACTGCCAGACTGCTTATTATTATTAAGTAATCACACTCTTATAATTGTTTTGTACTGCAACAGAGACGTCTCTCCAATGAGGTGCCTAGGAAACCCAATACATGGGAACCTACTTTTGCAAGGAATCATATAGTTGCATTTTAGACTTTCTATTTAAATTCGTGATGAGTATTAGTAGGATAGGAATGCAAACTCATGTCTATGTATGTATATTTTTAATGTGAACTTATAATCATGCAAACATAATATTATGTGTACATGTAAGATTCATTTTTAAATGAAATGTTGTTTGATGTTGGTGTATGGATTATATCTTGATAATGAGAGAGAACATATTCAACGATTACTAACATGATGTGTGTCAAGTGTGTGTGTGTGTGTGTGTGTGTGTGTGTATACATCGCTGTTTTGGGCTTGAAAAGTCAGGTTATTACACTCTCATTTCAAAGTGCGCCAATCCTAACATCGCCCTCGCGACACCACAAGTCCTGTAATTAAGATGCTATATGTTAAGCTTGCCTTGGTGAAATTTATATGAGGCACAACCTAATAAGTAGGTTCTAGCCATTAAGTGCATGTAGTTTACTACCTAGTTTCAAAGGGTTTCTAGCATGCCTAGTGATCATCCTCGAAAGGTCGATATAAGGCTTACAAGAAGTGTGAAGATAACGGCCCTAAGTAATATTAGATTGGCATATCAACTACTACCATGTAAATAATCAAGCAAGAGTTGGATAATTTTATATGTTTTACCTAGACTAAAGCCATTGGGGGTACCGTTACTTCTTCATCTAATCTAAAGTTGATATTGTGTATATTCAATGTGTAATGAGTAGTATGTAAAGGCACAAATTCATAGCCAATATATGCATGATAACACGAGTAAATATGCATGTGTAAAGCTGTAAAAAAATGATAACCAAATAAACACAACATAACAAATATTATAGCAATTAACAAATAAAAAGCAAATCTTAGTCTAAAAAAATTGTCCCTAGTAAAGTCACCATTCTATTGCACTCGACATCGCGACAACCTTAAAATTTTAAGGAAAATGAACAGATATCTAGCATCTTGTTCTTAGAAAAAATAGAAAATACTATCACCCCTTAAGCGTCCTACTTGAGGTAGACTGCATAGTTAGTTTTGTCTTAACTTGCTAAGGATTTGTTATATTATGCTATTGATGGTTTGCCTATAATATTGATGACTCTGGCATCATTGAATATTCAAATACAAATATTCATTCATGACTCCGACATCATTGAATATTCAAATACAATATTTCCATTTAGCTTCGGTGAATATATGAAGAACAAGTACAATATTCCTGATTATAGTGTTGGTGAATATTAGGGTTTTAAAACTATTTCCGATTCTAGTGTCAATATTCGTAACTATAATATTAGTGAATATCAAGGGTTTTTCAAATTTTGATATTAGTGAATACAAATATTTCTAATTCTGACACTAATAAAATAAATTTATTTGAATTAACACACACATATATTGGATGTCGGCCCAACGAGCCTTTTAATTTTGGCAAAATCCTAATGAACTTTATAAACTTGTTATAAAGTCAAAAAAATATAAGCAAATATTTTTGTATTATTTTTTTTCTATATATAAAATAATGCTTAAAAAAAAAGTCAATGCTAAAACATGCATAGGTTCTTAGATTTTTTTTTAAGTACTTTGCCATAAGCAAAACTAAAAAAATAAATTAACATTTACTTTTTTTAACATAATATACTGCCATATCTTGACCAAGGCCAAAGGCATATTTATTATATATTTTTTTCTTTTACGTGTAAAAAAACACAAAAGAAAAAAGAATAAAAGCAACAAAAGAAACCAAGGGAGAATTCACCCCTTGAACCCGATGGTTAACAGTTCAAAAGATTCATCTTTTTCTCTTACCTAGAACACCAAGGAACCCATGAAGAAGCAGCATGCTCGATGTAGCCTCATATTGAACACAGAAGTGAGGGTTGCAAGACTGCGTACCGGTCGTAGTAGTGAAGATTTTATTGCTCTTTGAATTCTTACTCGACGCCAGAACTACCTGGTAAAGCTGACGAATTAAAAAAAAAAAAAAAACTCAGGGGAGAGCTTTGGGGGCTGAATGATGGCTCTGTTTCGTTTTCTTCTTTTTTTCTTTTTTGAAGGTTGTGATCTGAGTTTCAAGGGATATAATTCTCCTGAAGCTAA
>Ga0307507_10006818_pt1 | contig 17086 bp, 9 predicted proteins | sample 7_EM_MG_FD_207223 | JGI IMG/M metagenome (GOLD analysis project Ga0307507, IMG submission 207223) | Populus trichocarpa ectomycorrhiza microbial communities from riparian zone in the Pacific Northwest, United States - 7_EM | ecosystem: Host-associated > Plants > Roots > Unclassified | place...
CCAGCCCTAACACCTATTCTCTACGGAACCCTAGGTTCCAGCTAGTTACATTGAATATCACTACATCTACCTTCCCCCCAAAAAAAGGTTTTCTGTCCAGTATTGTGATAAATTTTCAGTCTCCATACCAAGTTGTCCTCCTTCCAGTCACATATCGGATTACCTAGGACTTCCCCATAGATACAATAAACACCTCCCCGAGTCCTGAATCTCTTGAAACTATAAATGTTTTCCCGTTATCGTGCTCTGCCAAAATTTCCCCATGTAACAGATTCAATAATCTCTGCCTCCGCTTACGCCCACTGCGTCTTAGCACTGTTTTTGCCCCCAATTCCTGAGTCAAGCCCACCTCCTCACGCATCTCAAAGTCAGCCAATGCTTCTTCAGCATGTGTCAGGTTTTCCAATGGCTCCCATGTATGCTCTGTTTCACCAACCCACTTGACTTCAAACTCTACTCGCCCCTTCTTGGCTGGGTTACGCCGTCGAGACAAGATCTTTTCGAGTTCAAAAGAGGCTTCAGCATCAGAGAAACCATGATTCCGTTGAATGCGAAGTGGTGGGGGCCCATCCTGTAGTCTTGAGTGATCAACTGTAGAGTGCTTTAGCATATCGACATTAACTGTGCGTGAAAGCTTCCAATGTTTAGGGAAGTCAGCTATTTCAAAAGCATTCTCTCCTCTCGCCTTTCCAAGTTCAAATTCTCCCATGTACCTATGCTGTAGCGCCTTCCGATGAGAATTATCTGGCTTGCCGGCCGTAGTTCCATCATTCACATAGGTAACAGGAAGGTTGCGGGTTGAAATATAAACCATATCCCCGGTCTGGAAGGTGTGTGGCCGGCGGTGATTATTTGCTGATATAATATACTCCTCCTGAGCACGAAACAGGCTTTGTCTAATCTCAACTAAGATGTCATGCATCCGTTGGGCAAAGGTCTGGCCTGAACTCATAGAATTTGCTTCATTACTTCTCTTCTTAGTAGCATGCCCAGAAACTGATGGTGCTGACCGTTCTCTAATAGCTGCTAATGTATCTAGTGGCATTCTCGGAACATAGCCAATATCAGCCTCAAAAGGAGTCATCTTTATCGCTGTCTGGATAGTAGAATTATAGGCAAATTCAGCCAAAGGGAGCAACTTATCCCAGCTCCGTTGTCTGTTGGTCGCATAAGCACGTAAATACCGTTCCACTATACTATTTGCCTTCTCTGCTAGCCCATCCGTCTGAGGGTGAAAGGCAGTACTCATAGCCAGCTTGGTTTTCCAAATCTCCATCAGCTTCCTCCAAAATTCAGATGTAAAGCGAACATCACGGTCAGATACTATAATATTTGGCAAGCCATGTAAGCGTACATAATACTCTAGGAACAGTTGCGCAAAGTCAGCAGCGGACATGGCCTCCCTTGTTGCTACCCAGTGTGCCCGCTTCGTAAGCCCATCAATAAAGGTAACGATAGTATTATTTCCGGTCTCAGTAGTCGGTAGTTTTGTAATAAAATCAATATTGAGTCGCTCCCACCTGTTTTCTGGAATATCTAGCGGCTGTAATAAACCATAGGGGACCTGATTGGAACTCTTGGTCCGGTGGCATGTTGCGCACCCATGTACATACTTCTTCGCTTCCTGAAATAGCCTTGGCCAATAAAACCTTTGTGCAATTGCTGAAGCAGTCCGTCTTGCTCCAAAGTGACCACCAGAAAGGCTGTCATGAGCTTCATAAAAGATTGACCTTCGAAGCTCTGGATTTCTAGGCACACAAAGCGCACCAGTCTGAGTATGTATTATAAAACCGTCCGGATCAAGCCAGTAGAACCTTGATCTGGCTTGCTGCTGTCGAGACCTAGCGCGCCGTGCCTTTGCACTAGTTATCCCTTCTTCCTCCACACCTCTCAAGCCGTTCAGCACATCTCTAAAATATGGATCCTCCAGATATCCTGCCTTAACTTGGTCTAGCCATAACGTACCCTCTTCCACCAGCAGTGTAGACAGTGTCGCATCACCAATCCTCTTACTAGTGTCAATGGAGGGTAGTGGTGGATCTTTATAGTCTGGGCGTCTGCTCAAAGCATCCTGAATATAATTCTTCGCTCCCGGGAGGTAATCAATTTCCATGTCATACTCCTGCAGGTCTTGAAGCACTCGCATTTGTCTTGGTGAAAGTTTTGGTTGGGTAAGCACATGGCGTAAGCTGGCATGATCTGTAGAAACCCGTACTCGCCGACCTCCACCAAGAAGATAGTACCGCCAGTGACTCAATGCATCTCTAATCGCCAGTAACTCTTTATCATATGTAGAGTATCGGCTCTCTGCATCAGAAAGCTTTCTAGAAAAGTATGCTAAAATCTTCTCCTCACCCGGATTCTGCCCACACTTTTCCTGCACCTGCCGGAGAGTAGCCCCTTCCGCAAATCCCGACGCATCAGTTCTCACAATGAAATCTAAGTTATGCTTTTCTGGTAGTGAGAGTGCCGGATGCTCGCAGATTACATCCTTCAACTTCTGCATTGAGGCTTCAATTGTATCTCGCATACCCTCCTCTTGGATTAACCCATCAAATTCCTTCTGCTCAACATTGACCAGCTTGAATAATGGTAGTGCGTATAGTGCAAAATGCGGTGTAAACCGGCGATAGACTCCAGCTAGGCCAAGAAATGATCTCACCTCTTTGGGTGATCTTACCATTGGCCACTCCTTAATTGCCTTGATCTTTTCCTCTGTGATCTTTATACCATCCTTTCCGATATCAAATCCAAGAAAATTCACTTCCTGGGCAAAGAACGAGCATTTCTTTTCTTTTAGAAGGAAGTTATGATGCCTGATTGACTCTAAAACCTCTCGAACATGGTGTTCATGCTCCTCCTCTGTATCGGAAAAGATCAATACATCATCCAGAAAAACGACACAATAACGCTTATGCTTTTCCAAAACCTCCGTAATCATTCGCATGAACCATGCAGGTGCTGTAGCAATACCCTGTGGGATTACAAGCCATTCAAAAAGCCCATCTGGTCCCACAAAGGCAGTCTTTTCTACATCTGCTGGTGAAACACGGTTTTGATGATATCCAGACCAAAAGTCAATCTTTGAAAACCACTGCTTTCCTTGTAACTGATCGATCAACTCCTCCGGGTATGGTAGTGGGAAGCGATCTTTGACTAAGATAGCATTTAATGCCCGATAGTCAATTACCATCCGTAGTTCCCCAGTATCACCACCCGGTTTAGGAACAAAAAGCACCGGAGCAGCGAATGGCGATTTTGATTTTCGGATCCAACCTCGGTCTAAGTATTCTCGTGTCTGCCTCTTATACTCCGTCCACTCCGCTGGGGTTAACCTATATGGACTGCGGTATGGTGCTTCAGATCCAGGCAACAATCTTATTTTAAAGTCACCAAATCGCTCCCTGTGCGGAGGTAGCCCCTTTGGTTCATGAAAAAGGTCCGCAAATTCCCCTTTTATCTTGCCTTCCAAAGAGCACAGTTCACTCATCAAGCTTCCCTCTTCTTCAATTCCACCCAATCCAAGCCCACACTCATTCTCCCCAGCCAGTCTTCCTACCCGGCTAGCTTCCACCTTATTCGTCGCCCAGTAGGTTTCAATCTCCGCCATCACTACCTCCACAACCATGTGCTCGCTACCTGTTCCTGCTGCAGCCTTGCCCCGTACTCCATCTCCCTCCCCATTTTCTAACTCATTTCTGCCTCTGCCCCCCTCCATAGTGCTCCAACCTCCATTGTCTCTCTCATTGAATCTATTTGCTTCCGACATCTCATTCCGCAGTCCTTTTATGTAGACTGCCCATTTCCCTACTTTTTCCTTCTGCCGCCCAAGCTTCAGGATGTTCCGCTGGTGGTCAATCTCATGCTCCACCTCCGCCAGCCATTCCTTCCCTAATACAATATCGTATTTAACCAAGTCAAAAATAATAAACCACCCACTATAGATGTACCCATCCATGTCCAATATGAGCTCCACCTTTCTTAACGGAACCTCTATAACGGTATTTGCTGTTGTAACCTTTATTTTTCCGTCTTGCTTTACTGGTAGTCTGTGTCCAGTGAGCTGTTCTATCTTTCTCAGGAACTGAGGCCGAACGAACTTATGACTAGCTCCACTGTCACTCAAAACATGTGCCTTTAAGCCATCAATATTATAAAAGCCTTTTCCACTCGCTTCTGATCCCCTCCGATCAACCCCTGAGTGTCTTAAAACAGAAACATAAAAGTGTAAAAGATTTGAATTGTGGTTACTATCACTCACAGATCCGTACATGATATCACCCCCCAAACTTGCCTCTTCTCTATTACACCCTGTTCCCCCTTTCTCACGGACTGGCTTGCACTCAATACCAGTCCGAATTAGTTTTTTGACATGCTGGGAGTCGGAGAACTACCAGCTAAGACCCCCTCTCCAGCTTTTTCCACCCGGGTCTGCCCACCCTTGTCACCCCCTGCAGGCAAGCTACCTCTCCTATCTGGCTCGGAGCAAGAGCGGGCAAAGTGGCCAAGCTTTTTACAGTTGTAGCACTGAATATTGGCAAGACGATTAGGGCCAACAAGACGAGTGTTACCGCGACCCATAGTAGTATTCTGACCACGCTGAACATAGAGTGCTGAGATCTCGGAAGTAGGCTTGGCCAGAGAGCTTCTCTGAAAGAGTGCATTGTCAAGTTCCGCAACATGTTCCATGCAATCACTCAAGTAAACCGGCTTATTGATAGTATTAAGCAAGCGAAGGTGGGTAATTAGATTACCCCTGGCACTTGGGTTATCCTCCAGCTTTTCCTTATAGGCATCTAAAACCTGGGCTTCGAGGAGGGGTGCGTGCGGATTGAGCTCCGAGCGAACTTGGCGGAAAACCTCATTGAAGGCAGCCACAGGGCCATTCTTTGTAATCCGTAACTTCCTCCACGTCTCCTTGAGCATATCGACGGCATCAAGAGGTAAATATTCAGCCTTTAGCTTCTGTTGAAAGTCGTCCCAGGTGGTAATTTTATCCAAGGGAAACATGTGTCTTCCCCATGTAGCTGCCACATCCTTTAACTGCATCACAGCATACACTCCCCACCCATCATGTCTTGCCAGACCACTGTCATCAACCCATCCGATCTCCTGGCTTCTCAACTCGAGATGACGTTGAAGCTCGCACAAAAAGTTCGTAACGCCGGACAAGGTGTGATCACCAGAGAATGTAGGAAGATTGCGGCGACCCGAATCAGAAATCGTAAATTTTAGCGCTCTAACCGGTGGCAGTGAGGCATCACTATCCTCTGCATTGCCTCTGGTGCTCAGTAACCGGATCAACTCGGTATTGCTGGTCTCCGAAGTCTTTAGTCTCTCTTCTAAACTATTGACCTTTGCTGTAAGTTCGAGGATCGCTGGTACACTAAGGTATTCAGCTAAGGCTTCTTCCAGTCGCTGGATCTCATTGTCTTTTTTTGCTAGCTGTTCCTCATAACTCTCCACAGCCTCAAAAGCCTCATCCTCAAAGGCTTCAATAAATCTCTTTGTCTTACCATCGTAGGAGGCAACTCCTTGCTCGATTACCCAGTCACGGTATCTCTTATACTCAGCCGTACGCTCCACCCCATCCTCACGCACAAGTGAAAAAGTCTCTCCAATGTACTCTTGGGCATCCCTACTTCCTTCTCCTTCTTCGACTACGGCCCCAAGGCCTCTCGTCACTGACGACTCATGCAGTGGCCGGCCTTCTTGGGCTCTTTGACCTCCTCCCTCCATGCTCGCCGTATCGGCCTCCACAAAATAGTCCGTCAATCTCCTGCCCTTTTGTACCCCGCTCGAGCCTCCCGATGACCCCTCATTTAGCCTAGCCATTGTTCCCTCTGCCACAAGTGATCCTTCCGCTTTGCTGCTTTCTCACCCTATTTTGGATTTTCTTTTTTTTGCTGCCGAGAAACTAAAATTGTTAGCTTCTACAGGTAATAGCTGTTGCTACCAATTTGATAGGAACAAATGGGGAAGTTGGAATAGAAGGATGATGGTAATTGGTTGAGTTCCTCCCACTGCTCCGTGTTCCCTTCTAAGCTATCGACCCAGAGTGCGCAGCACTACACCAGCCCTAACACCTATTCTCTACGGAACCCTAGGTTCCAGCTAGTTACATTGAATATCACTACATAATTCGCCACGAAATAAGCGCGGTTTCCGATTACGACCGCCGTAGCAGAACCTCCCTGATGTCCGTAGACGCATTTGTTTGACTCCCGGATCCGGTTAGCTCTCTTTGTGGGATCCCATGACGTCTAGAGTTGCAAGGCATGTTTGACTACAACACACAGTCTACATCGAGAGGCCCTTTTGTCTTTTTTTTCTCCATTTATTGAATTCTCCCCCTATCGAGTAAAATTGAAACTACCATACAAGTAAAATAGCAAGAATCTATTTTAGCAAATTTCAAATCCCACATTAGTCCACCCCACGCGGCCGTTGACAAACGAAATCGAAGACGGATCCTAGTAAACATCAGTATCGATATGTTGGTGTGACAGAAAAAATTCAAATAACAAACAACTCACCTAAGAAATCCGTTCCGTTGGCCCCTAGGGTAACAAGGATTTGGAGGAAATGATAGTTTTTTTTTTTAGAGAAAGAAATGACTTTATAGCCGATGCCACTGGTGTCGAGAGAGCCTTTAGAAAATTGAACGGGAAGGCCCGGGAAGGGTCCGGGCTGTCGGAGATAGGAGTCGAAAAGAGAAGAAAAAAAGAAATTTTTAGAAGTGACTGTAAGTAAATTGATGAGCATGCAATGGAGGGTAGGTATGCGGACCGGGTTCCACCCCCCGAAACATAACAAGAGTGGTATCTCATTGACGAATAAACGGCATCGTCAAAAGCGAAAAGAATCACTCAGGTAATATCAAGCCAGCCAAGCAAGTGTAAATAAAACAGAACATAGACAGACAACAAAAGAAAGAAGAGGAAACCCCGGATCTAGAGGATAAAATCGATTACCACAAGGAGGAGGATTGGATGATCGATCCCACCTCCGGCAATCTCCTCCAGTTCAATCATCCTCGAACAGCGGGCCGTGCCAGGCCGGCTCGGCAGGTAGTCCAAATGGATTAGCCATGGGGTCGTCGTCTTCGTGTTCCCAATCGTATTCGTCAAGCCTGGCTTGGAACTTCTCGAGGTCTGCAAGAAGCTTTCCCTGGTAACCAATGGCTTTCATATCCGCGATGATGGGAGCCGCACCGAGGGTCAGAATTATTCCGCGATGAGCGTGCTTAAGTTGTCTAAGACGCTCAAGGAGAGCTAGGGTTGGCTCATAAATAATGATCTTGTCGATCTTTCTTTGAATTTCAGCGAGGATCTTGTTGAAAAACTCGAGTTGGATCCTTAATGCCCTAAGGGATGACTTCTTGCGTATATTGAAAAGGGGGCTGCTGAATTGGTATGTAGACCTGTCGACGGCATTCGGAGCTGATGCGTGAGCAGGAGGGACGGCCTCTGCAGCTTCTCCCCCATCGGAGGCGGGATCGTTAAGATTCGCGCCGCTCTCAATGGAGCTAGCGATAGCTCCTTCATGCGCAACCGATGGGTGGATAACCGCAGCTTGGTCATTAAGACTGCTTGAAGGTGTGACATGACGATTGAGGTCGGCCAATAATTCGCTGCTCGATTTCACCGCAGTGGATTCGCCGGTAGGATCCGGGACCTGGAAGATTGCAACTCTATTAGTATTTTTGCTTCGTCGAAGGGTTCCGAAGACAAAGGAAGGAAGGAAACTTGCGTTGGAAGTAGCGGGTGGGGACATGGGTAATTCCTCACGGTTGTGAGTTACCTCTCCACCTTCGGCGCTTGGCTTTTCTCCAGACAAAATAGTACCCATGGGGCTGCTAAAAGGTTGGCTACGGGGTTCGATAGTGGTAGGTGCACGGCTGTGGTGAAAATCGGGTGTGTGATTTCCAAGAGTAGAGGGGGTGGTGAAATGGGAACTTGGAGAGCGACCGATCTTAAAGAAATTATGAGCTCCAGAAAATTTAGTGCCGAGCCTACCATCATTTTTCTTTTGGAATGCCTCAGGCTCGGCAGTCATCTTATCAATTGAACCCATAGAGGAGCGCGAACGGAGGGATTTAGGGTGAGCTTTTGGCCTATTGTCCGGGTCCCCGGCTGTCCCAGTTGGATTCCCACCTGTAAAATTACCTGGCTTGGACGAAAAAATTGGCTTCCCCTTGAACGTGAAACTCAATTTACTGGTCATTGAAGTTTTGCGTTCGGACGGAACACGGCTCAAAACACTGCTTGGCCCCTTGCCACTCTCGATCTCTGCTTGTGGCTTATCGCTGCTCGTGCTTTGGATGGCATTCGGTACCAGGCTCTCTTCTGCGAACCCCACCGGGACAAGAGAAGGGAAAAATGGGGGTTCGAGCGGCCCCGAAGTAGATTCTAGCCCAGCTAGAAGCGTACGGCCTATATCTCCATAAAAGAGATCACTGGCAATCGAACTTAGGGTCGAAGAGCTCGCTGAAGAAACACTCCGTTTTTGTGGGAACCGAGTGATATTCTTGCGATCGTTTGGAACACGGCGGACTTCTGCGGGTTTGGAATCGAAAACATTGCTTTCGGTTCCTGCAGTATTGACAGACGGCGCCACATTCTTCCCCTTCTTGGGGTCGCTCTTCTCTTTCTCAGGGTCAAATTCCAAAGCCGCCAGAATTTCGTCACGGGATGCTTCTAGCTCTGCCTTACTTGGCGTTTCATCCAACCACTTCTGCGTGTCGACTGCCTTTCGAGCTTTAGTGACTTTCGCGATCTCATGAGTGCAACCAGGTTGACCGGCCGAGTTAGCGGCTGAGTGAGTGCATCCCTGATCATCCACAACTTGGACTCTCGGATCTTCAACACGGGTCACCAGAAATCTATCGGCATTCCCTAATCCGGTTGGCAGTAGGGCATTGTCAGTGCCAGATTGAGTTCCTAAATATCCAGAGGCCAATGACGGTGAGGCCATTGTAAAAGTAGCCGCATTGGAAGCTTGTTGGCTAGATGAAGGAGGGTCAGAAAGGGAATTGGGCAATGAATCCGACCCGGAAACCCCGGCGCGCTGAGCCGCTCTATTACGTTTATCGAAACGAAACCTTTTCGTGAGTTTTGACATCTCAAAAGTGTACAGCCTATTGTAATGAGAAAAAACAACCCTGCTTCTCCAAAAACCCATATTAGCTGTGAAATATGAGCAGTTGATATTAATTGCCACATTCACTTACCGTGAGAACAAACTACTTGTTTTGAAAAATCTGTTGATTCAATCGACCACAGTGATTTCTCAGGTGTACGAATGCGAAATTGTGAAAATAACAAACACACAACTCCCTGTCTGATATTCCCCGGAGCCGTTAGTGGAGCTGTGAGATTTCTCCAAGAAGTACTTACAGCTTTCTTCAAGTTGATCAAATACTCTAACAATTGTAGAGCAAGAGTCGGAGTATTGAAGGAAACAGTGACGGATTGAGGAGGGTTCCTGCCGTGTTGCAAATCCAACAGGGAGGAGGAGGGAAGGACGGATGGAAGTGGTGTGTTGGGGAGAGAAAGGGAAAGCTCTGGGGGAGAGGGCGCCGTTATATACAAGTTGGCAAATGAGAGGCTCCGGTGGCTTGGCTTTTCCCAATTCTATTTACATTAAGGAATCGCAGTAAAACCCTTAGGGCACAAGCGGGGAGCGCTCTCCCGCCTTAAATAGTATTATCTTGTAATTTCACTTTAGTGTTTATCTCCTGGGAGGCATCCTAGACCAGAGGATAACATGACGAACAAACTTGAATGGACAAAAAGGCAAGATGATCTCAGTACTTTTTGTTAACTGATAGAGTCTAAGGGACTAGCTAACTTGTGGAAAGCACATATATTTATAGCAGGATCTATGGGAGCTTCAACAACTACCTATATACTCCCCGATGTTTGTCTGAGCAGTACTTCCACAGACACGACTAGCAGTCTCTGCCATCCTCTAAGCACCTCTTGAGGATTCCTAGGCCCGAGCCGGTGACCGATAGCGCGAGTCACATGGTTCCTACAGGTGTAACCCACTCTCTAACCTCCTTGCTTTACAGAATTAAGCCCATGAACTCGAGTTTTTCATGCTCCACTACGAGAGGCAGGACCTATTGCTTTAAGGTTTCCATGGGTAAACTCCATATTATGCGCGCTTCCGCTAGATGGGCGAGAAGACCCAAATGCGCTCGCTTACCAACCACGCAGTGCTTCTTTTTTTAAAAGCCAAGATACTAAGTATCCCCCACCAGTACCCCCTTCTAGAGAAGATGAGGACAAGAATTGACAACAGCTACAAAAAAGGTGACAAATCTCTAGCTACATTACGGTTGGATCGCATCATATTTAGCACTCAAGAATTTAGGAGGTTACCATCTAGATGTTCTCGGAGGAATCTAAACAAACTCCTCTGTGTCGGCTGGTTACTGGCTAGCAATTAACTACAGTGGGACACTCCCGAGATCGGAATATAATGGCTACTTGCACGGACATATCCAGCTACTGGTCAATGGTTTAGAGAGACAAGGGGAGGCCTATGGCAAGCTTGAATCCCTCTCGCCGTTTATTTCCAATTACTGTGCTTCTTAGACAGGGCCGAGTGATATACTATGATTCTAACGGTTGTGCTAGCTAGCCATGGTCACTCAGCGCTCACAGCAACACAGAACTCAGGCAGACGAGAGAAGCAAAAAGAAAATAAAAAAACCAGAGAAACGGAAACCCCGAGATTGATGATACTCGGCCAGCCTAACACTCCACCGCTTCCGAACCCGCGTCTGAGTTACTCCGTGAAGTCAACATCATCCCTCGTCAATTTGATGATAGCGTCCGAAAGTGCCTCCTCAACATAAATGGGCAAATGAGCCTGCCCCATCTCCTCGCGTTTGATGAGGTAATATTTAGCCAGCATGCAAATAACGTGAATCTCCCTCTCCTCCTGTTCGGTGGGCCCGATGGGCTGGCGCTCGAATCGGGTAACGAGACGTGCATGAAGCACGCCATAAAGCCACTCCTCCGTTGTACAAACACTCCAGGCCTCGTCAGAGAAGGGTGCGTATATGGCCTCCAGTCCTTCTTGCCATTCGGAGAGAGGGCTTTGGAAGCGGTCCCAGTAGAAGTGGCAGGGGGTGCCTGGCGGGCCGAAAAGGGGGATGACAGATTGACCAAATTCGGTTTCGTTAGATTCAGCTTCGTTGGATGCGGTCTTGTTAGATCCGGTCTTGTTAGATTCGGCTTCTTCGGATTCGGTCCTGTTCGATTCGGTTTCGTTGCGATCGACCTGCTGCTCGGTCGGTGGTTCTGGATCCGGGTCATTGAATAGCCGTGGTTGAGAGAGAGCCCATTCAAGGTACTCGTCGGTGAAGCCGGGTGGCGCAGCGATGTTCCTTGACGCCATTGAGTCTGGGAATTCAAGGCATTAGTGATTGTGATTAAGGGTCCGTAGAGGGAGGGGGGATAATAATACAGTTGGACGCCCCCTCTCTAGAAGGGAGAAAGAATAATGAAATCGACAAATCGAACTATACCTGAAACTGCTAAAGACCCCCGCTGGAACCGGATATACAGCTTCTACGCAATCTAAATCTATTTTGCGTCGGCTGTGATGTGGAGAGGGATTGATGAATCACTACGAGCTTTGTCCCTTGGCCATCGAGGAAATCCTCTATTCAATGGATTAGGACTTTCCAATACTATGCGCTGGCGGCTAACAGGGAGGACTTAGGTAAACGGGTGTGCAGTGTTCGTCATAATTTCAAATTTGCCTGCTGTTAGGTTCTGGGTTTGTCCTAAAGGCACGATAGTCCGTAAGGGCCTGTTCGGCAAAAATAGAAGAAGTGGCAACCGTTCCGTTGTGAAATGGTTTGACTTGGAGAAATGGTTGTCACGAACGGTCAACCATTTCTACAAGGCAACCATTCACTTACCTTTGGTGTGAAATGGAACAGTTGCTATGTTGTGCCAAATGGCCGTTCCGTTTGCAAATTTTCAAAACGGAAGGAAACGGTCGTTTGTATGAGGAAACGGAACGGAACCGTCGCAACCGAACAGGCCCTAAGCTTGCAGTGGAGCGGGCTTTGGTTCCACTAGGGGGACCGACGAGGGAAAAACCGTACGCCATGACTATGAAGAACGGAGGTCAAAACTTCGGGCCTGGTCAGGGGTTACTATGATACATAATCAACACATAGTATATTGAAAGCAGTGGAGGCGCTAGTAAGCAAGCTATGCCCCACCTCATAAAATGGCTAAACAACAGCTGCCCCCATTAGCTGAAATAAAAAGTGCCCAGTGCTCCAAGGTCATCACTAGAATTAGGCCAAGTGAAGCTATAGAAGGTGTAGAAGTTCTTGATGAACACCTTCTAGGTTTCAGGCCTATTTGGGATTGTGCTATGCCGGGCCACCACGTGTTATTCAAATATACCTACTATTCAAGATAGAGGAGCCGTACCCTTCGGCTTATATCTCTAAAATACTTGGTATTAGGAACTTTCCACTCTTCACTTTCATTTTTCTTTTTCATTTTTATGTAAAGCCTGGTACTAGGATTTAATCTCTCCTCAGCTCTTACGAATTGATGGTCTACTTGTTTAGTTATTCCAATCTTTAATCCACTACTAACCGGTGCTGCGACGGGGAAAAAAGTGAATGAATCACTCTGACTTTTCCACAGGCACTTTAGGGTTACCCAAAGAGCAAATGCGATGAGATAATACACTTGCCTTGTTCTGACATTGTATGATACTGCACAGCAATTAAAAAAAAACAAAAGGTTTGACATCTCAAGGTGCTACAATCCCAAGATTTATACTGTATGTGGGGTGCATAATTAAATTTGTATACTTTGTAAATACTCTCACATGTGTATTTTAATAAGAGTTAGTAATTTATGTGGTTGGATTAAGCAGCCGTTCGGGTGAGTGTTTGTGGGTGAAAATCTTTCAATAATGTGAAAGGCGGGTTTCCCGTACCTCCCTTCCAAGAACATGACAGGAGCATGCTCCTTGACAAGAAGAGGAACTGTGAGCACAAATACAGGGGCAGCCGCGATGATAATTGCTTTGTCTCAGTTTCTTCTTTCTGATCTTTCCACGGTACAAACTTCGTACAATGGCTATCCAGGGTCCCAATAATCCAGATACGTCGCCCTGCGGTACGAACATCCTAGGTCTTAATTTCTTTAAACCAAAATCTGACGTATTTTTCCGGGTGACCCCTACACGAGCAACATTCTTTCGATTTCAACCATCTGGGATAACTAGGGACGACTGGACTTGAGTGCCACCATTCCTCCGCATCTAAGTTTCACCTAGCTGACCAATCGGTTGCATCTTGGCATGCAAGCTGGTTTCTGTTTTTGGTCTTCCTGTACTGTACTATCATGCTAGCGCGGCTGACGGATATACGGAGGTACAGGGCGTAAGTTTTGTAGGTTCCACAAGCGTAGTCTGCCACCCTCGACCTCGGTGTAACCTGCAAAACTTACGCATTGCACCTCCGTATGGGTACGTGCCTGATATGGGCACTTCGCAACGAGAAGGCTCACCAAGATTTTAATTTTATTATTAGGCTCACATGGCTAATAAATCTATCAGCCGCGCTCGTATTACGGGTACAGTACGGCGGGTCAAGTAGACATCCAGTGCAAAAAAAATCCTAAGCGAGCAAGAGCCAAAGACCAGTGTTTGATTATGTAAGCAGCAAGTAGGAGGTAGCGGGCGTCACAGTCCACCCGAACAGATGCTGATTGGTGGGTTTGTATGAGGAAATGAGCGGTGGTCGCCACAGTAGCAACAGTTCATCTAATCAGACTACCGGTAAGAAAACCATTTGAAAAATTCTTATTTGAGTTTAGCTGTTCTAGTGGGGGGCCTGTTCGGGTGAACTGTGATGCTTTCTATGAGGATCCGCATTTCCTCCCAGTTTTCCTCCTGCACTGCAACCACATGAGCCTTATCTCGCTATAGCCTTTGAATACTTTTATTATTCCTGCCCATTGTTTCTATCCACTATTCTCTCGGCAGGGTCTTTGCAGTGCTTCCGCGATTCTTTAATTATCCATGTTCGGTATTGGCTGTGCTAGTTGTTACCCTGCCTGCTCTTAGGGCTTGACCCTAGATCCATCACAAGAGAATACTTCGCAACATAATACCACCAGGGCCCCGTTAGGTTAACTGCCCCTCAAGTAGTAATTTTAGGTCGGGTAAACATGACCTTGGATTGAAATAATGCTTAGAAGTAATTGAATATTTAAAGGCTATAGCTAGAGAAGACGTGTAGTTACAGTTCAAGAGGAAAACTGGGTGGAAATGTGAATTGCGATACCGCTACCGGCTGCTTACGTAATCATGCTCCGTGCTTTGACTCCTGCTTTGACTCCTGCTCGCTTAGGTTTTTTTTTTGCACTCGATGCCTGCTTGACCCGCCGTACGTATACTCAATTGGCTCTGGCCCTAGAGGTTCAGAGCTTTCTGAGCTCAACTGCAGCGACATTTCTCCAACTAATTTCATTTTATTTTGCTAAAATATCTGAGGATGAGCGTTCCATGACAGGAACTAGCAGACCAAAGAGGCGCCATGAGTACTTTTTCAGCAGAAAGGAACCGGACTACACTTGGTACTAGAAAAAATAAGGAAAACAAATTTAAGAGAACAATTAGTATACTGTTTTATCTGAGCTGGTTTTCGTGATGGAATTTGGTTGGAATGATGTGTGAAAGAAATTCTTCCTTTGAGGCTCATCTGATCCTAAGATTTGCGTGGATTTCCTTGCGTTTGCCACCTGCTCTGTATGGTACATGACGAGCTAGCCAAGCCATGTACTACCGTAGGGGTTTTCAAAGTTCAGGGGAGAGGTGCCTGTGTAACATACAATACTATGGGCCGCACCTCCGTAGGTACCCGAGCAGATAGAGAAACGAGAAGAAAGGTAACCCCAATAGGGGTGAGCTAGTGCATGGAGGACCATTGGAGGTGTTGCGGAGCGTGGCGGGCTGGGAGGGTGTACCGGGGGTGGTGGGTAGGTCTGGCGAAGTCTCTCGGATTGGTGCACATTTGGAGTGAGGAAAAAAAGCTTGGCAGCAACCACATGATCAGGGGTGCCCGAGCAAGTCTCCAAGGCCAACCGGTCACTAATTCCAACCACTGCCAACATCCGCCAATCCTTAAGACTACAACTTTAGAGGCGGCATTGCTGTTGGGAATACTGATAAACAGCAGGTGAAAGGGACCTTTGGTGGCAATTTTTGTTTTGTTTTTCACCTTTCGCATTCAGTTTGAACAAACTGAAGCTTCCCACCTAAACACCAAATCCCCGTCTGCAACTTCCCTCAACATTTCGATCCAAGGAAACTGTTCAATCTTGTCCATTTCGTCGTCTATTTTCCCTAGGTGTCAATTAAGTGATCAAGATTAAGGGTACACGGGCTGACTATGCCGATCCGGCCAGGGGAGACGCAAGTGGTAAGGAGACGACAAGCGACGAGAGAGTCCAAATAATTGCCCTCTGGGACAAAGCCTGTCTAAAGTGGAAGGTAAATTTCATCTCATTTCAAGCCAATCAGTGGGGACTGTGTATTTGGGTGTTCTGTGATTGTATAAGTATTCTTGTTAGATTAAATGTATAGGAAATCGGCAGCACATTAAATATCGATTGTCGCACTTGTCAAAAGATAAACAAGTGGGCCAAGCTCAATGGAACACTATCCAACCAGCGACGCTCTGGGCGCCCAATGCTCTTTGGTGCTGATGAGAAGGCTCAATTGCTAGCGTTTGTCACCCGGGATGAAAGAACCAGAAGGCTACAGTTTGAGGAAATTATTGCAGAAATGGGATATACCTGTTCTGTTAGTACACTGGCAATTCGGAGTGTAATTGCTTCACTAGGATACCATAAGCGTTTACCACGCAAAAGGTTAGTTCAAACAAGTCTGAGCCTTCTCTTTCCTCTCTTTCTCATTTTTATTTAATTTTTTCATTTAATTCTAATAAATTGTAGATAGGGTATCAGATATTATAATGAGGCTAAAAGAGTTAGCTGGTGGCAGGATCATCGGAATTGGACTACAGAGGAGTGGTTGAGAACGGTTTGGACGGATGAGTCTAATTTTAGTACTGCGGGGTATACTCACAGGCCCTAGGTCCTGCGCCGGCCGGAAAACGAATATTATTCAGATTGGGTCGATGAAGTCTGTGGGTCTGGCAGGGCATCAGTGATCGTTTGGGGCACCTTTTGGGGAGAATTAAAATCACCTCAGTATGTCGTACCTCCTGGTACTACAATGGATTCTGAGAAGTATACCAACAATGTTTTAGACTCACTCTTAATACCCTTTGGGCATCAAGCTTGTGAGGTATATGGATGGTCTATAGTTGTCACAAACGGTGACTAAGCAAGGCAGACTTTCACATGACTAATAGTTATTAGTCATCGGTTTGTTATCTTTCACGCTATAAGGGCAGTCCACTTATAGGGTTTCACATGACAACGCAATAGCGTGTCATTGGTTTATTGTTATTGGTTGATATTTGACCTGACTCACGTTTGTGGTGATGTGATTTATGCATTTTGCACATGACGCATATTTATGGGTCATGGGTTTTACCCATGTGACTCTGTTAGAGTGCATGACTTGTTTTATGAGTTTTGATTGGTTACGAGATATGGCGCAGCTGACTCGAACTAGTGAGATGATGGATTTCACACTATGACACACTATGAGTCATGAGTGGCGTGAGGCAAGGGTACGTGTCACACAGGGTTAGGGTTGAGGGAAGAACCCCTATATAAGAACACCCTCGGGGCATAGGATTTGGGCCACGAACCATCTCCTCTACACACCCGGCGATTGAAATCTCAACACCATGAGTTTTAATCGTCAACACCCACCCCTCTCCCCTCTTCTGATGGCTCTTTTGCCTAGGAGGGTGACGCTACCACCACCCCTCTCCCCTCTGATTCCCTTCTGATCTTCCTGTTGCTTTGGCAGCCTGGTTGTAGGGGCTTCACGGTCACTTGCCCCCCCTTTCTCCGCACTTGTTTCGCTGTCTCGCTTAGCACTTGCACGGTCG